>OGJZ01003371.1_pt1 | contig 9869 bp, 9 predicted proteins | sample 1572321 | NCBI WGS metagenome assembly OGJZ01 (sample SAMEA2582086, study PRJEB24529) | metagenome | biome: Human gut stool | place: China | collected 2011 | reverse complement strand
CTACTGCCTGAATCAGGAAAAATATCTGAAGGTATTCCTGAGTGATGGGGAAGTGAGTTTAAAAATCCATGGTAAAGTAATCATAGCAGCTTTTGAGGTTATGAGGTTGTTTGGTGTGGTAACTTAACAATACATCATAAATTAAAAAACTGCTATTTTTTTTGAAAAAAAGTGGAAATTTCACGTACTTAGGGCTAGCCGACGCGTTAGCGTCTTGGTACAATGAAGGTAGAAATCGTTTTGCTAGAGACAATTTAAGGAGAGGACGGCGGGCCATTATGCGACTAAGCGAGTTGATCAAGTATGAAAATAACGAAGTAAGATTGAACGCTATAAAGAATCATAAAAGAAATATAGTTCCATTTATTGGGGCGGGTGTTTCGTGTGGATGCGGTCTACTAACTTGGTATGAATTGTTGGAAGAATTAGCAAAGGATTATTTTTCACAGCAAGAAATTAAAAAATTAAGCGAGTTAGCAGCAATTGAGTTTGTAGATGAAATAGTGAAAAAAGCAGGGAACATATCTGCAATAGCACATAGAATTTCAGAAATTTTTGCTCGTAGGGAGATTAATATATCGGATGTTCCATATATTCTTTTAGAGGAGTTCTCGCCGCTTATTGTAACTACAAATTACGATGATATTATAGAACAGGCATCTACCAAAGTGCCCAGAGGGAAAATAGCAGCATTATTGCCATGTCTTAGAGGACAATTTAGCAGTGCCATCCAACTGAACGAATATAAATTATTGAAAATTCATGGATCCATAGAGGAAAGCACTTCTTTTGTTATTTCATCTCAGCAGTATGATGCAGCATATCGAGAAAATGGATTAGTTGAATCTTATTTAAGAAATATTTTTAGTGGAAAAAGAGTATTCTTCGTTGGGTGTAGTTTAGAGGAAGATCGAACTCTGGAAATACTGAAAAAATGTGTTGAAAAGAATAAAGAATTAGTACATTATGCAATTATTCCGCGACCCGAGGAAGAAAAAGATTATTTACAAAGGAATGCACACTTAATGAGTTTGGGAATTTATCCAATTTATTTTCCCCAAAATGATTATGGAGCAATTAGTAAATTATTGAATTATATTGCGGAGGAAAATAAGTTTGCTAAGGCAATCAGGGTATATATTACAGAAATTACAGATATAAAGGACGATTCAAATATAAAAGTTCTATATTCTATTTTGAGTGAAACATTTTATGAAGTGGCGAACAAATATGAAGAACTCTATAATATAGATTATAGTTTGATTGATATAAAGGCATATATGAAAATGTATGCATGGAAGTACATAAGCCAGAAATTAGAATTCCGACTGTTAGATTTGTGTATAAATGGTTTTGTGGCATACTTACGGTTGGCAAATATAAATAATAGTAATAAAGAAGATGTTACAAATTACTTTAGAAAGATACTCTTTAATAAATTTCTTGAGGAAACAGATATTGTAGATTATTTACATAAAAACGATTTTTCTAAGGAACATATTATTGGAAAGGTGAGTGGCGATCAACTGATAGGACTTTCTGATATACAGGTGAATCAGTTGGCGAGCAGACAAATAAGCATATTAAATTATAGGGGGAATATGTCTTTTGATTTAACGGGAGAGTATGAACTTGCAGAGAGAATTAACGATTACTGTTCAAACAAACTGAATTTTAATAATAAAATTAAATTATTAAGAGCATTGGGGGCATTTGGGTGCTTTTATAAGAAAAATAATGCAGCTAAGATCTACTTGCAGGAATGTATTGACATATTAGAACAATCGGGAAGAAATAGCTCTGATGATATAATGTTCCTTTCCCAAGTTTATAATAATCTTGCTATTGTAGAGGCGTATACTCCAGGACATTTGCAAGAAGCACTAGATATGAATCAAAGGGACATTGAATTAAAGAAAAAATGTAATGAACAGGGGACCTTATTAGCTAGGTCATTGAACTTGAGAGCAACAATATATAAAGAAGTAAATCCGTTTAAGGCATTGGACGTATACATTGAATGCTGTAAAATTAAGGAAGAACTTTATAGAGAATGTAAGGATGATTGCGAAAAGGAGGATTTATTAATATCATGGATGCTATCTGCTTTTAATGTAGGGCTATTGGCTAAGGATATTTATTTGTATGAAGATGCATATCGGATCATTTTAAAGGCCAATGAGATACGATTACAAAAACTTAATAAATGCAGTAAAGATTATTGTAGTTCAATAAATGTTCAGGCAGAATTGGAAATATTATTATTTGGGGAAATACAAAGCTCTGAAATAGTCCGAGCAATTAAAAGTAGAATTGATTTACCACAAGATTTTACGGAAACATTACAACATACTTGGTATATTTGTGCACTTAATTGCTATTGCCAAAAGAATTACACATTAGCGCTAAAGTATATTAATAAGGCATTATTAAAAATGGAAGAGAATAATCAATTCTATGATTTGAGGCAGGAAGTTCGGATATACATACTGATAGGAAATATAAAGTTTGAAATTGCTAAAATGGGGGAAGGTAAATATGAAGATGCTGAGAGGAACTATCTTATAGCAAAACAAAAGTTAATTGGAGAGTACGGTGAGAATTCTGTATATTTGAAGGGGATATATGAATGTCTGGTTGCAAGATTTGGTGATAAATATTTGACCGAATATACTCAGATTAATAAATTATACAGTGAGGATATTGAGGAAACAGAAAATAAGATAAGACAATTTGAATTTGGAGAAATATAATTATTTCTCATAGCATCAGGAGACCAAGAAGGATTTTTATTTTAGAAAAGTAGCGTTTTATAGCTGCAATGCTGGCTTTGTTCACAGAACCACTGATGATTCTTGTAAGAACGACGGCTGGCTTTGAGTAGGCGTAGGAGGCGTTAATGGCAATAGATGAGCCTGCAGTATATTGCAGTTTGGATATTTTTCCAAAGTTTAACACCGTGGAGGTAATGCAGCAGTTTGATAAATCAATGGGGGGAGTTGTTGTTGACTCCCTAAATTAGCATAATACTGATCTGCTTGCCTGTCTCTGGAATGATCTGTATACTGTCATTAGTTTACAGAAAGAAAAAGGTCCCAGAGCACCCTACCTGGAAAGTCGTATACTCTGAGACCATGGTCAAAACCATGATTATTATATCAGATTACACACTGGTCCTCAAGGAGGATTTTGGTGTTTTTTGTTGAGAGCAGTGAGAACTCCCATATTTGTCCCGTATGTCAGGGAACGCTCCGCTACAGAGATTCCAGACCACGTATCCGCAAAAAGGAAGGCGGCACTAAGGAGCAGCTGATGATCCGCAGGTTCCGCTGTCAGAACTGCCATGCTTATCACAATGAACTTCCTGACTGTCTTGTTCCCTATAAACACTACGAAGCAGAGGTGATTGCTGGTGTTCTGGATGAAGTTATCCTTCCGGAAGACCTGGACTCTGAGGATTATCCGTCCTTCAACACCATGCTCCGCTGGCTTCAATGGTTTCGTGAAAACCTGCAACGTATAGAAGGATATTTACGAACCGCTGGATATCAGATATTAAATCTGGGAGAGGAACTCCTGTTTACTCCAGACTTACTGCTCAACAAGATCAGAAACAGATGTCAAAACTGGCTGGAACATATCCTCCGGCTCATTTATAACAGCGGTGGATTTTTAACGCCAATCCGCTGGTAGATTTTTGCACCTGCTTTGGTTCGTCTGTCATACAGACAGATGCTGCCTTGTTCTGCCATCCGTGGCAGAACATCACTGTGTATTACCAGGCAGTCTAAGATTTACTAATTTTCTCCCAAAGTCACAAAAACAGTCGCTGCTTTATGCAATTTGCCAGTCGTTATGTTGTGAATGCACTATTTGCCCCCAACATCATCTGCATAGAAAATTACGTCCTGTGAATGAAAAAGTCCTCCGGGCTGGAAGGCACATCTTGTGGAGAAGAAGCTAACTGTAAACATAAGAAAACAAAAGTATAAAAAGTTTGAAAATCAGGGAGGAAAATATTAGAATTATTAGATAATAGGACCGTATGACAAGGTGAGTGCAGATCATGGTCAGAAAATGCTGCATCACAATAAAATAATAAAAATGACAGGAGTATACATGAATTTCACATATAAAACAGCCACACTGGAAGATATAGATATTTTAGTTACAACAAGAATCGAAGTTTTAAGGGCCGCAAATAAGTTGGATGATCAGACAGATATGTCAGAAGTTACGGTACAGTCAAGAGATTATTATGAAAAAGCCTTAAGAGACGGCAGTCATACTGCAATTTTAGTCTACAATAAAGATCAGATCGTTGGTGCGGGCGGTATCAGTTATTTTAAGGTTATGCCTACTTATCATAACCAGACAGGAAAGAAAGCGTATATTATGAATATGTATACAAATCCGGCGTACCGGAGAAAAGGGATTGCTTATCACACACTGGAAATTCTGGTGGCGGATGCAAAGAACAAAGGAATTGATGCGATTTCTTTGGAGGCGACTGAGATGGGACGTCCATTGTATGAAAAGTTCGGATTTGTGGGGATGAAAGATGAGATGGAGCTGAAGTGAGAATGGCATACAATAGATGTGAATATTGTGTTTAGGATTTGTTTATAAAACGCGCCTTTTGTATTTACATTTTAACGTTATCATGATGTAATCATAACAAGAGGTGTTTTTTATGACGATAAAACAGAGAATTTTCCGGACAAATTCACTTATGGTACTGTTTTCCCTTGTCATCCTGCTTTTGATCGGTGGAAGTATGATAAGTATTTTTAAAGACCGGTTTTTGGGGTGGTATAGTGATAATTCCAAAATAGCAGAGAATTATGTGGATGCGTATCAGAAGATAGAAAATATGGATTTTTCTGCTGGGGACTGGGAGCAGTATGCGAAGGCGGTGCAGCCATATGATTTTCGTCTGATCGTGCGGAATGAAAATGGAAAAGAACTTTATTATAATGTCCGGCATAACGAGGAAGAGGGAGCGGAACCCTTATATGATAAAGAAAAAGAAAATGGAACGTTAAACGGCTATATTATAGAAAATGTGACGCTGCTTGTGACAAGGCAGAGTATAGATGGACGTGCTTATGATCTGTATTTTGCCAGTTCCGTAGATGAAAAGTCGATTTTTGGAATGGACCGTGGAATGTTTGAATCGTTTATCATTGCATTTCTTGTGGTAGGTATTTTTTCCATCATGATCATTTTAATGCTCAGCCAGCTTATGACAAAGAAGCTGATCAAAATGATCATGAAGCCGGTAAACATGCTAGGAGATGCTGCGGGACGTATTATAGAAGGAGACTTAGATACGGCGATTGATTATATGGATGCGGATGAATTTCAGCCCGTCTGCAAAAGTTTTGATCTGATGCAGCTTCATCTGAAAGAACAGATGGAAAAAAATTTAGCATATGAGAAAGCAAGGACAGAGATGGTGAGCGGAATTTCACATGATCTTAGAACGCCTCTCACATCGATCAAGGGATATATTAAAGGAATGTTAGACGGAATAGCAGGTACGGAGGAAAAACGGCAGGAGTATCTTTCTGTGGCATATAAAAAAGCATGTGACATGGAAAAACTGTTAGCAAAACTGTTTTACTTTTCCAAACTTGAAACGGGAAATATGCCATTTTATTTTCAGGAAGTTCCCATGCAGATTTATATGGAAGATTACGTTGCGGAAAAAGAAGTGGAAATGCAGACAAAAGGCGGTCAAATTCGTGGAAAATTTGATGCACTTGCCGGTGTAAAGTGTAAAATAGACAGAGAACAGATGCAGCGTGTGTTTGATAATCTGGTGGAAAATTCCTGTAAATATGCCTGCCCGAAGGAGCAGTTAGAAATCTGTGTGGAGGCATTTTGGAATCCGGACAGATCAGATCAGATCCGCCTTGTATTTTCGGATAATGGACAGGGTATGGAACCGGAAAAATTAAAGCATGTATTTGAGCAGTTTTACCGTGGAGATGAAGCAAGAAATGCTGCGTGTGACGGAAATGGACTGGGACTTTATGTCTGCCGGTATATCATTGAAAAGCATGGTGGAACCGTAAGAGCAGATGGAAATGAGGGCTTTGTGGTGGAGATTACGTTGCCAGTGTCAGAAAAGCTAAAAGGGGAGTGAGATATATGTATAAGATTTTGCTGGCGGAGGATGACAGGGAAATTGCAAATCTTGAGAGAGATTATTTGAGTATGAATGAGTATGAGGTGGATATTGCTTATGACGGAGAAGAGGCGGAGGAAAAACTGAAATCTGTCAAATATGATCTCATAATTCTTGATATTATGATGCCGAAAAAGAGCGGTTATGATCTGTGCAGGGAATACAGGGACCAGACGGATGTGCCGATCCTTATGGTGACGGCAAAAACAGAGTCGATTGACAAGATCAGGGGATTAGGACTTGGGGCTGATGATTATGTAGTAAAGCCGTTTGATCCGTTAGAGCTGGTCGCCAGGGTAAAATCGCATCTGGCAAGATATGAAAGGCTGACCGGGAAAAAGACGGACAGCGAAACGAATACGAATGTGGATGAAAAAGAATATGATGCCGATAACTATATGATCGAGATCGGCGATTTAAAGATCATGACAAGAAGCTGGAAAGCAATCAAAAACGGTAAAGAGATCCATTTTCCGAACCGTGAATTTGAACTTTTAAAATATCTTGCAATGAATCCGAATATTGTGTTTTCAAAGGAACATCTCTTTGAGCGCATCTGGGGATATGATTATATGTCAGACAGCGCAACCGTGACAGTTCATATCAACCGTATTCGTGAAAAGATTGAGGATGATCCGAAAAATCCGCAGATCATCGAGACGGTCTGGGGAGCCGGTTACCGTTTAAATTTAAGGTAGGACAGAATGCTCATGATAATAGAATGTTTACGGGATATGTATTTGATTGTTTAGAATTTGTTTATATGTTACTAATCTGATATTTATCATTCGTTTTTATGCTTGGTAAAAAGAAAGTAAGAGGCAGGGCAGTGAAAATGTCGCAGAAACGAGGATAAATATGAAAGAGACAGAAGAACAAAAGAAACAAAAAGAACAGAAAAAACAAAATGAAGAAAAAATAAAAGAATTGAAGCAGCAGAAAAAGGAGATGCAGGATCAGCTTGACGAGTTAAATGGCAGGACTGCAAAGAGTAAAGCAGTCTGTGTGCTTGTATTTTTACTTGTGCTGGCTGCACTTATGGGAACTTTTACCGGCATGGTGAAAGCAGATGTGGGCGGAGTGGCTTCGAATCTGTTAGCACCGGCGATTGGCAATGTGCCGGTTTTGAAAAATATTTTACCAAAAGATCTGCAGGCGGCAGATCCGGCACAGACGGCAGATACGGTTGATTCGACGCAAACAGCAGATACGCAGAGTGCAGCAGGGACACAGGGAACAAGCACGACGGACCCGACGCAGACGGCAGGCACACAAAATGCAGCGGGGACAAGTACAACAGACCCGACACAGCAGGATACGGAAGCAGCGGCTCTGGCTGATTATGTCAAGACTTATTCGGATATGAAACCGAAGGATGCCGCAAGCGTCTTTGACGGCATGATGCCGGATCAGATGAAACTGGTTGTAAAGATTTTAAAAAATATGTCTGCAGATCAGCGTTCTGCAATCCTATCGAAAATGAATGTGCAGAATGCGTCAGATATTACGGTGGAGATGAATAAGGAACTGCCATAAAGATAATATAAGATGAAAGAAGGTTGAAATACACCTTCTTTTTTATTTTACCTTAACATAATGAAATGCAAAAAAATATTACGCATATTTATATTACTACATGGATATAATTATAAAATGAGAATGAAATGCAAAAATATATTGCGTTATACGTATGAAAGGTGGTAAAATGTGGTTGAGATAATAAAGGAAGAGTGTGTCGCTATGAAAATTCAGGCAGTTTTGATTGATGGATTTAAGAACTTATCAAATGTAAGAATTTCTTTTGATAATATTACAGCACTTGTTGCCTTAAATAATTTTGGTAAATCAAACGTGCTTTCTGGCATTGATTTTGGTTTAGCTTTTATTAAGTCTTCCATAGAAGATAAGAAAAAAATGATGGCAAATTCAAGTTTAATCCCGATTAATTGTAGTATGATTGGAAGAAATTACAGATATGAGATGGAGGTATCTACAGATATTAACCATCATGAATATATCGTCCAGTATGGTTTTGAATTTGAATGGAAAGATAATGAGGAAAAGGAGCCTGGAATAGTATCCGAATTTTTGAAAGTTAAGCTTAATGAAAAGGGGCAAAAGTTTACGCAGTTGATTAATAGAACAAATGAGACTGTGTTATATAAAAGATCGGAGACTGGGAGATGTTCATCTAAGATAAAAGTCGAGAAAGCAGAGCTGGTTGCTAATAAACTGAGGGCATATGATGAATTGTACTATGCTGAAATTATTACAAAATTAAATGGAATGAAGATCTATATGGAAAATAATCTGGATGCAAAAAGTTTTTATCAGCCAGATCCGATCATTCGTAAAGGGTTTGAAAATGAGATGATAAATGCTGACAATCTTCCATGGATTATTTATAATTTGAAGAATCGGAATCCAGATAAATTTGAATTGTTAAAGGATGTGTTCTTTCAGTTATTTCCTGATATTGAGGATGTTATAGTAAAAAAATTTAAAATCAATGCAGCAGAAAACGATCAGTTCCCGGATGATGCGCCATTTATATTTACAAATTCTATCTATGTGTTATTTGTCAAAGATAAAAATTTAATAAATCCAGTAAACTTTTCAATCATGTCAGATGGTGCCAAGAGGGTATTTATGATATTGACAAAGATCATTGTATCAAGTGTAAGCAATGTTTCGTTAATTGCGATTGAAGAACCGGAAAACTCTGTTCATCCTGGACTGTTTCAGGCATATATACAAATTATCAGTCAGTTGTTAGATAATTGTAAGGTAATTATTACAAGTCATTCGCCATATATTATCAGTTATCTGAATCCATCATGGATTCATGTTGGTGTGAATAGAAAACCTGGAGTAGCTGAGTTCTTTGCATTTCGAAAATCTGGACAGAAACAGTTAGAGAATGATGCAGAAGAATTTAAAATGAGCATAGGAGATTATTTGTTTTCACTGCTTGCTGATGTAGAAAACAATTTGGATGACTATTTGGAGTGTGATGCGAATGAGTAAATGTCTGGTGTTGTTTGTCGAGGGCGAAACGGAGATAGAGTTCTATAAACAGGTAGTAGCGCATGTGAGAAAGCTGCATCCGCAAGGGATGTTTGATACAAATATTGAGTATAAGTGCATCAAAGGGATTGGCGGATTTAAGAATGAAGTGCTTAGAAAATTTGTCAAGGATATCAAAACAAAATATAAAAATGATTGTGTGTTCAAAGTTGTTTTGTGCAGGGACACAGATGTCTTTGAATTTTCACAGAAACCTCCCGTGAGATGGAATGAGGTTGAAAAGGCTCTGTTAGAGAATGGCGCAGCTGAAGTAATTCATGTGGAGGCATGCCATTGTATAGAAGATTGGTTTTTGTATGATGCGGATGGCATTATTTCATTTCTTAGATTAAATAAGAAAACAAAGGTATCTGGGAAGAGCGGATATGAAAAACTTTAGCGGTTATATAAACAAGCCAATAAGGTTTATTACAAAGGGATAAAAAGCAACGGTATGATAGAGCGTTTGGATATTGATAAGATTACGGATGCTGTAAAAGATCAGTTGAATCCTTTGTATAAAGCACTTGGGGTAGATAAAAAATTTGATTAATGGTAAGTACGTAATCATCTGTACCTTGCCTTTAAAAAAAACATGCCGCCCATCAGG
>OGJZ01003370.1_pt1 | contig 9870 bp, 10 predicted proteins | sample 1572321 | NCBI WGS metagenome assembly OGJZ01 (sample SAMEA2582086, study PRJEB24529) | metagenome | biome: Human gut stool | place: China | collected 2011 | reverse complement strand
ACTCTTTCCCTCCACGACGCTCTTCCGATCTAACCTATCATTGCAAATGGTACGGGAGGGATGTCAGGCCCCGCTATCTTCCCAGTGGCCTTGAAACTCATCCGCCAGGTGGCCCAATCCACCAAACTACCGATTATTGGAATGGGTGGTGTAGATTCAGCAGAAGCAGCGATTGAAATGATGATTGCTGGCGCTTCTGCGATCGGTGTCGGCACTGCCAATTTCACCGATCCTTATGCTTGTCCAACGATCATCGAAGCCCTGCCGCAGGTCATGGATCGATATGGCATTGACACTCTTGAGAACTTACGAAAACATGTTCGAGAAAATCTATTATAAGGATTATCATGAAAATAAAAAATGCCTGCTGGCTACAACCCCAACAGGCTACTGAGTAAGCTACAACTGAAACAACCCTTACTCAGCATAGCAAAAATTTTACAGGAAAAACGTTTATTCGTCAATCTTTTAACATGTTTATGAATCTTTCCTAGTCGAAAGATGAAAAAGACAGATGGAATCCGAACGTTTTATGATTATTTCTTGACTTTTCTTTAATATCGTACTACAATGTAGAAAAACCTTTAAAGTGGTCCAGAGAGGCTCCTAAGGTCTAGACGGTGAATCAGGGTAGATACTACCTAATTTTCGTGTAACCTTGCCTCGGGCAAGGTTTTTTTGTGGAAAAAATGTCAGCCATAAAAAGGAGAAACCCATGCGTGAAGAACGTCCCATCATCGCCCTAGACTTTCCAGCTTTTGAAGATGTCAAAAACTTTTTAGAACATTTCCCAGAAGATGAAAAACTCTTTGTAAAAATCGGAATGGAATTTTTCTATGCAGTCGGCCCAGAAATTGTTCACTATCTGAAAGGTCGTGGCCACAGCATTTTCTTGGATCTAAAATTGCACGACATCCCAAATACGGTTAAGTCAGCAATGTCTGTCCTTGGCACCTTTGGAGTGGATATGGTGACAGTTCATGCAGCCGGTGGTGTAGAGATGATGCGCGAAGCCAAAAAGGCGCTTGGCCCAGGAGCTAAGTTGGTGGCGGTGACTCAGTTGACTTCTACCAGTGAAGAAGACATGCGTGATTGCCAAAACATCCAAACCACTGTCCAAGAATCAGTAGTTAATTATGCCCGAAAAGCACAAGAGGCTGGTTTGGACGGAGTTGTTTGTTCAGCCCATGAAGTTGATTTGATCAAGAAGGCTACATCAGAAGAGTTTGTCTGTGTAACCCCAGGTATCCGTCCTGCGGGAGCAGAAATTGGTGACCAAAAACGGGTCATGACCCCACAAGAAGCCCACGCCATCGGTTCAGACTACATTGTCGTTGGACGTCCGATCATCCAAGCAGAAAACCCATGGGATGCTTACCATGAGATTAAGAGACAGTGGAATGCGTAAGAGCTACTAAAAGTGGAACTTTTGTAGCTCTACGGGAAGTCCTATAGGACCTTCCCTAACGCATTCACTAGATTAGAAGAAAGAAAAATATCGTTTCTTTCTTCTAATCGTCGGAATAATCGGAGCCCGATGGGGCCTTCCCTAAACTATTCACTAACTTGTTTGAAAGAAAATTATCGTTTCTTTCAAACAAGTGTCGGAACTCTGGAAAGTCCGATGGGACTTTTCCTAACGCATTCACCAACCTATACTGTTATTGTTTAAAACTATTTCCTATTTAATTCGTATTCGATTAAAATCGTAAAAAGGAGTTATCATGTCATTAGCTAAAGATATTGCCAGCCATCTTCTAAAAATTGAAGCTGTTTATTTGAAACCAGAAGAGCCTTTTACTTGGGCTTCTGGGATCAAGTCCCCTATTTATACGGATAACCGAGTGACCCTCGCTTATCCTGAAACTCGTACCCTGATTGAGAATGGTTTCGTGGACAAAATCAAGGAAGCCTTCCCAGAAGTTGAGGTCATTGCTGGAACGGCAACTGCGGGGATTCCTCATGGTGCCATTATTGCTGACAAGATGAACCTGCCTTTTGCCTACATCCGTAGTAAACCAAAAGATCATGGCGCTGGTAATCAAATTGAAGGCCGTGTTCCAAAGGGGCAAAAGATGGTTGTGGTTGAGGACTTGATTTCTACTGGTGGTTCTGTTCTGGATGCTGTCGCAGCTGCGAAACGTGAAGGAGCTGACGTACTTGGTGTGGTAGCGATCTTCACTTACCAATTAGAGAAGGCAGATAAGAAATTTGCGGAAGCTGGCGTTCAACTTGAAACCTTGTCTAACTACACAGAATTGATCCATTTGGCAGAAGAACAAGGCTACATCACTTCGGAAGGCTTGGATTTGTTACGCCGTTTCAAGGAAAACCAAGAAACTTGGCAAGACTAAAGAAAACATGATAGAAGGGCCTTTAATGGGCTCTTCTTTTGTTTAAGTAAAGGAAGGAGAAATGATGCAGCTTGAAAGACGCACTCGTCTGAGTGTAGAAGAAAAGAAGCAGTGTGAACAACTTGTTCGTGACTGTCACAAAATTGACCAGACCTATCGCTTGCCCTATTTAGATAATCTCTACAATACGGATCCCTCTATGCCTTCTTTCATCCTAGCACTAGTAGAGGATCAGCTGGTTGGATTTTTGTCCATCTATGCGGATGAACCCAAAGAGGCGGAAGTGCAGCTCTTTGTCACTCCTCTTTTTCGTAGACAAGGAATTGCTCGTTCCCTGTGGGATGATTTTATGGACTTGGCCCAGGACTATCAGCTAGAAGACCGTCTGTATGTATCAGGGATTCGGTTTTTGGAGCAACATCCGGATTTACTTAGCCATTTCCATTTAGTGGAGGCAGAGGAGGAAGACCACGAACTATGGTTGGAGGCACCTTGTCAAATCTCAAACCTTGAGGAGAGAGAAGGGCTGATGGTGTTGGAAGCTCAGGAGTCCATTCTCCCAGAGATTGCTCGCTTTCAATCCAGGGCTTTTGAGACGGATGTAGAGTATGCCCTCAAATATGCGACAGAGTCCTTAGAGGGGGAGGATACGCGGCTCTTTGTATTGCGTGACCAAGAGCAGGTACTTGCTTCTGTTACGGTGGATCTATCTCAGGGAACGACCTATTTCTTTGGATTAGCCGTTGACCCGGATCATCTCCGCAAAGGGTATGCGCGCTATCTCTTACGAAGTGTGATGAATCAGATGGCTGAAGAAGTCCAGCAAAAGTTTCAGATAGTTGTCGAAAAAGAGAACCAAGCTGCTCTCAGTCTCTATCTAGGGCTTGGATTTACCATCCAAACAGAAGTCCTCTATTTGATGGAAAGCTGATAGAATCCAGCAGAATCAGCATTTTTCTGCTATAATAGTCCTATGTTAGTGAAAAGTAAAAATATCCTATTTGGGGTGCTCCATCTGGTTATGTTGCTCCTGATGGTGCACTGGTTTATCATTAGCGTCGTCTATCTCAAAGACATCTCGTGGTTGGCGCTGATAGCTGGAGGATTCGTCTTTCTGCTAGGCTATTTTGGCCGTTCTTCCATCACAAGAGCCTTTAACTGGTTGATGAAGCACAAGACCGGGCTGATGCTAGGAGCTATTCTTGTTCAGGTCATTTTTATGCTTTCCGCAGAACTCTTTATCCGGCGGGATGCGGCAGTGGTCTATACGGGAGCTTTCGGTCTTCTAAAAGAGACTTCCATCTCAAGCTACTTGACTCGAAATCCTAATAATCTCCCCTTATTTTTGTACGAACGCTTTTTCTACCAGATTTTTGGTGGTGCGGGACTATGGATCATGCAGATTCTCAACATGGTCTATGTAAATGCAGGAGCTGTTCTCCTCTATCGTTTAGGATTGAAACACTACGATCAAAAAGTAGCGGATTGGGTCTATACGCTCTATTTGGTCTTGATTTGTTACTCTCCTTATTTCTACTCCATGTATACAGATATTCCGCCTCTTCCATTAATTGCTTTGCAGTTAGGATTGGCTCTAGATATCTTAAAGAGTAAGAGTAGTAGCTCGCAAGAGAAGACCTCCTTGTGGCTGGGTCTTTTGTCGGGGATCACCATGCTCATTCGTCCGACGACCATTATTGTGGTTTTAGCTTTTTGGATGGTCCTTTTCTTCAAAGACCAGTGGAAGGTTTTTGGGAAAGTTTTTGCTCTGACAGCCCTATCGACTGGACTAGTCTTTGGAGCTCTTAATACGGCTGTCAAACACCAAACAGTTGTTCCTATTCTCAAAGGGGAAGGGTTGGCCAAAGGTCCCCTCTTGTTTATCAATCTCGGTTTGACCAATATTGGACATAATCAGGAGGATATGAAAGAAGGCCTCTTACAATATGTTGATGAGGACAAGCGAGATGAGTATAACAATGGGATGTTCAAAAATGAATATATCATCAAGGAAATCAAGCGTCGGTTAAAAAACTACGGACCTCTCGGGCTTATCGGCCATGTCTACTACAAGCAGTCCTTGACGGTGGCAGAAGGAACCCTGGGCTGGCTCTATCGGGATGTGGAGCATGAAAAGACTCCCGTTATTAATCAGCTTTACGAGAGCTATACCAAGGATCTCCCTCCTGCTAAGTGGGTTCGGACCTACTTCTTGAGTACGGATCGTTCCCAATACCGCTACTATGAGTTCGTCAAACAGCTGGTTTGGATTGTGATGGCAGTTGGCCTGGTCTTTGTCTATCTGAAGAAAAGAGAAGAGGATGATATCCACTTCTTGTCATTAGCTGTATTTGGTGGGCTACTCTTTTTGATCATCTTTGAAGGTGGAAAAACCCGCTACCTCATTCAATTTTTACCACAAATTCTCTTACTAGCTTCAATTGGTCTAGCGGATCGCCCAAAGAAATGGCTTCTTGCTAGCAAAGGCTCTTCAGAACCCCACATATAAGGAGATAGCATGCAACATTCAAGCTGGCCCCAATTGCTTAAGGAGCAGCTTCCAGAGGGCTACTTTAAGCAAATCAATCATTTTTTAGATCAGGTCTACGCTTCGGGAACCATTTATCCTCCTAGGGAAAAGGTTTTTGAAGCCTTAAAGAAAACCAATCTGGAAGAGGTTAAGGTTGTGATTTTAGGCCAAGATCCCTACCATGGACCAGATCAAGCGCAGGGCTTAAGTTTTTCTGTCCCGGATCATGTACCAGCGCCGCCTTCTTTGCAAAATATTCTTAAAGAATTGCGCTCAGACATTGGTGAGAAGCGGTCGCATGATTTGACCTCTTGGGCGGAGCAAGGGGTGCTCTTGCTCAATGCCTGCTTGACGGTGCCTGCTGGGCAGGCCAATGGTCATGCGGGACAAATTTGGGAGCCGTTCACAGATGCTGTGATCAAGGTGGTTAATGAGTTGGAGGAGCCAGTCGTCTTTATCCTCTGGGGATCTTACGCTCGTAAGAAAAAGCCTCTGATTACCCACGATCGACATTTGGTCCTCGAATCAGCTCACCCAAGTCCCTTATCGGCCTATCGCGGTTTCTTTGGTTCCCAACCCTTTTCAAAAACCAATCAATTTTTGGAAAAAGCGGGACGCGAGCCGATTGATTGGTTAAGATAGGAGAAAGAAATGCCACAATTAGCAACGATTTGTTATATCGACAATGGGAAAGAATTTCTCATGTTGCATCGCAATAAAAAGCCCAATGATGTCCATGAAGGCAAATGGATTGGAGTTGGTGGAAAATTAGAACGCGGAGAAACTCCTCAAGAGTGTGCTACTAGGGAAATCCTTGAAGAGACGGGCCTGAAAGCTAAACCAGTTTTAAAAGGGATTATCACCTTCCCTGAGTTTACTCCAGATCTGGACTGGTACACCTATGTCTTTAAGGTGACCGATTTTGAAGGGGAGCTCATCGAGTGTAACGAAGGGACATTGGAGTGGGTGCCTTATGATCAAGTCCTCTCAAAACCTACTTGGGAAGGGGACCACACCTTTGTCGAGTGGCTCTTGGAAGATAGACCCTTCTTTTCAGCAATGTTTCGCTATGATGGGGATCGCTTACTAGAGACCCATGTCGATTTCTATGAATAAAGGAGTAGAAGATGTTAGTCATTAAAAATGGTCGTGTCATGGATCCAAAAACTGGTTTGGATCAAGTGTGTGATCTCTTGGTAGATCAGGGTAAAATTGTTGAAATAGGCCCATCTCTTTCTTACGAGCAAGCCCAAGTCATTGATGCAAGTGGCAAGGTGGTAGCGCCAGGTTTAGTGGACATTCATGTTCACTTCCGTGAACCTGGTCAGACCCACAAGGAAGATATTCACACCGGAGCTCTGGCAGCCGCAGCGGGTGGTTTTACGACAGTTGTCATGATGGCCAATACCACTCCAACTATTTCGGATGTCGAGACCTTAAATGAAGTCTTGGATTCTGCTTCCAAGGAAGCCGTTCATGTGAAGACAGTTGCGACCGTTACCAAGAACTTTGATGGCCAACATTTGACCGACTTTGAAGGCTTGTTACAAGCTGGGGCTGTCGGTTTCTCTGATGATGGGATACCTTTGCAAAGTACCAAAGTAGTGCGTCAAGCTTTGGAAGAAGCAAAACGGCTTGGAACCTTCATCAGTCTTCACGAAGAAGATCCAGAATTGAATGGCATTCTGGGACTCAATGAGCACATTGCCCGAGAACACTTCAAGGTTTGTGGAGCGACAGGTGTAGCTGAATACTCTATGGCAGCGCGTGATGCCATGATTGCTCATGCGACAGGTGGTCACCTCCACATCCAGCACCTTTCTAAAGCTGAGAGTGTGAAGGTAGTTGAGTTTGCTCAAGCAATCGGCGCTCCAGTCACAGCAGAAGTAGCTCCTCAGCATTTCTCTAAGACAGAAGATCTTTTGCTTTCCAAGGGTAGCAATGCCAAGATGAATCCTCCCCTTCGTCGGGAAGAGGACCGTCGTGCAGTGATTGAAGGCTTGAAGTCAGGAGTTATTTCTGTGATTGCAACGGACCACGCGCCTCATCATGCGGATGAAAAGAACGTGGCCGATATCACCAAAGCTCCTTCCGGCATGACAGGATTAGAAACCTCTCTATCGCTTGGTTTGACCTATTTGGTTCACGCTGGAGAGCTTAGTTTAATGGAGCTCTTAGAAAAAATGACCTATAATCCTGCAAAACTCTATCACTTTGAAGCAGGCTATTTAGAAGTTGGTGGACCAGCAGACATTGTGATCTTTGATCCCGAGGCTGACCGTTTGGTGTCTGATCATTTTGCCTCCAAGGCAGCTAATTCCCCATTTGTTGGAGAATCCCTCAAGGGACAGGTAGCTTATACCATCTGCCAGGGGAACATTGTCTACCAAGCCTGAACGGAACTAAAAGACAATCAAGAAATCTAAATTAAAGGCTGGACGAATGAGGAGTATATGAATAGTAGAAAAATACTAGAAATGATCTTGTATTGTTTGGTCACTTTTCTGGTCTGCTTTTTCCTGGTCAATTGGCTCCTTCCTTCGGCAGAACCAGTGATGACCAAACCATCAGCAAGCGCCCCAAAAAAGACAGTCACCTATGTAGCGATTGGGGATTCTTTGACGAAAGGCGTAGGAGATAGCACCAATCAAGGAGGCTTTGTTCCTCTTCTTGCTCAGAGTTTGACCAATGAAACAGGTCTTGAATTCAAAGCGATTAACTATGGTGTAGCTGGCAATACCAGCAGTCAAATTTTGACACGTATGCAGGAGAAAAAGGAGATTCGAAAGGATTTGAAGCAGGCTCAGTTACTGACCATCACTGTCGGGGGCAATGATCTGCGAAAGGCCATTCTTGAGGATACCAGCAACTTAGATCTGGATCGCTTTGATAAGCCGTCTAAGACTTACGTGAAAAATCTCAAACAAATTATTGAATTGGCCCGTAAGGACAATCCTGATTTGCCCATTTACGTGGTGGGGATCTATAATCCCTTGTATCTCAACTTTCCTGATTTGACAGAATTGCAGACGCTTGTGGATCAATGGAACCAAGGAACGGAGGAGACCCTCTCTGCTTATCAGGGCGTCTATTTTGTTCCGATCAACGACCTTCTCTATAAGGGCATTGATGGTAAGAGTGGGGTGACAGAGAGCGAATTAGGAAAAGAAACTGTGACCAACGATGCCTTGTATGATGAGGATAGTTTTCATCCCAATAATACAGGATATGAAATCATGAAAGAAGCCGTACTGGAGAAAATACATGCAACTGAGAAAAAATGGTTCGAGTGAAAAGAAGGTCAAACCACCCACCACAGGGCCTCATTTTAAGGAGAGACGAGAGAAAACTCCGATAAATATCTGGAAATGGCTCTTTCTTAGTTTGGTCAGTTTCTTATTCGCAACCAGTCTAGTCGTATGGACTCGCTTCTCAACGGTTCGAGAGGATGTCCGTCAACTACAGACTCCTAACCAAAAAGGAGATGTCAAGATTGGCAGTATGACAACGACAAGAGCTCAGCTTAATGAAACCATCAAGGTCATGCTGAAAAGTTATCATCTGAGTGATTATCAACTTTATGCAGACAATCAACAGATGTTACTGGAGGGAAAACTGAACTTTTTAGGAAAGGAGTACCCCCTCTATATCTATTTCCAGCCGAGTAAGCTAGAGGATGGGAGCATCCTCTTGACTCTCAAGGATTTTTCAGTTGGGACCTTGAAACTTCCTAAGAAGACCGTGATGCAGATGCTATCTACAAACAAGGATTTACCTGACTTTGTAACCATTGATAGCAAAGAGGCGACGATAAAGATCGAGCTTGCCAAGATCAAAAATGAGATGAATTTTTATGTCAAAGCAAATACCATTGATCTATACAATGATCAAATCATCTTTGATCTCTACAGAAAAAAATAAGAATAAGAGGCGAAAGCAAAAAGAGGCTTTCGCCTTTATTTTGCTTCTATTCAAAAAATTCAGAATATTATAGAAAATTCTTGACATTCAATTTTCCCTGTGCTAAAATACTAAACAAGACATCAAACAAAGGAGAAAAGTCAAACATGAAAACAGCTAAGTTTATTCAATTTGCTTTGTTGTTGAGGTACTCGGGCTAGTGCAAAAGCATTAGTCCTGTTTGGCTTACCAAGCGGGAGTAACAAAACATCTCGCTTAGGTAACTGGCGAGATGTTTTTATTTTATTCACTATGTTTAGAAAAGAGGAGACCCTATGCGTAAAGTTGAATTTTTAGATACCAGTCTTCGGGATGGCGAACAGACTCCTGGAGTCAATTTCTCCATCAAAGAAAAGATTGCCATTGCCAAGCAATTGGAGAAGTGGGGAATTTCTGCTATTGAAGCAGGTTTTCCAGCAGCCAGTCCCGATTCTTTCACAGCTGTGCAGGAAATTGCAAAGACCTTGACGAAGACTGCTGTGACGGGTTTGGCTCGCTCGGTCAAATCCGATATTGATGCTTGTTATGAAGCCTTGAAGGATGCGAAGTATCCGCAAGTTCACGTCTTTATCGCAACGAGTCCGATTCACCGGGAGTTTAAACTCAACAAAACCAAGGAAGAAATTCTTGAAGCTATCAAAGAGCATGTGTCATACGCACGCTCTAAGTTTGAGATTGTGGAGTTCTCGCCGGAAGATGCAACCCGGACGGAATTGGATTTCCTCTTGCAAGTCGTTCAGACTGCAGTCGATGCAGGGGCTAGCTATATCAATATTCCTGATACGGTCGGCTTCACGACACCAGCAGAGTATGGCGCGATTTTCAAATACTTGATTGACCATGTCAAAACAGACCGCGAGATTATCTATTCTCCTCATTGCCATGATGACCTAGGTATGGCAGTCGCGAATAGCCTCGCTGCTGTTAAAAATGGAGCTGGTCGTGTCGAAGGAACCATCAATGGAATCGGTGAACGGGCTGGAAATGCTGCGCTTGAAGAAGTGGCGGTTGCCCTCAATATCCGGG
>OGJZ01003359.1_pt1 | contig 9899 bp, 8 predicted proteins | sample 1572321 | NCBI WGS metagenome assembly OGJZ01 (sample SAMEA2582086, study PRJEB24529) | metagenome | biome: Human gut stool | place: China | collected 2011 | reverse complement strand
GCGTCAGCTTCACGGAGGAGGCGTTCGTCAACGCAACCAGACGCGCCTCAATGGCTTTCATTTTCCCGTTGACTTCGGCCAGCTGCTCTTCGGTTTTGCTGGCGTTGATATCCGTTTCAACGCCCTCCACGGAGGAGGTGATCCCGTGTTGATACAGCTCGCGATCGGCACCGATAATATTGTCCTGCTCATGTTTGATCTCCGCGAGGACCTCCCCAATGGCGGCCTGCGTTTGCCACTCCCAGTAGAGCCGCGCCACGCTGCTGGCCAGCAGCTGACGGGTCTGCTCCAGCTCCGCTTTTTGCGCATTCACTTTGCCAATCCGGGCTTCGACCTGCGCGCGATTTTTTCCCCACAGATCGAGATCCCAGCCTGCCGTCAGGCCAAAGGTGCCGTTGGTGTACCACGGCCCGGTCGTTCCTGCCGCCGGGTCGGTAATGGCAAAGGGCCCCATCAGCCCCTCGGCGGACATTTTCTGACGTTCCGCATCCGCTGAAAAATCGATCTGCGGACCGTCGGCAGCCATAGCCGCTTTGGCCTGGGCTTCCGCAAGCGTAATGCGCTGACGGGCAATCTGCATATCCGGCGCATCGCTTAATGCTTTCGCAATCAGCGAATTAAGTTCAGGATCGTTATATGCTTTCCACCACTCATTTTTCGGCCAGTCCTGTTGAGCCAGAACCGTCTTTACCGACGCCGCCGTGGTTTGCGTTTTAATGGGAGATACCGTGGCATGTTCAGGCGCGCAGGCAGCCAGAATAAATGCAAAGGGAACACTCAGAGATAAAATAAGAGAACGTTTCATGACGCCATAAACTCAAAAAATAAAGGCGCAAATTACGCTTGATTCTCTTTATTTTTTTAGTAATGCGTGGCAATGCGTAAATTGTCATAGATTTAAATATACGGAAAAATATTCACCAAAATTATTATTTAAATTGAATTATGCAAATAAAAAATAATCAACCCGACAGGGTGAACATCCCCTGTCAGGTTGATCGCTTTATTAAACTTTCAGCGAAGCGCCTTTTGTCGCAATAACCTCTTTATACCAGTAGAAACTTTTCTTACGGCTGCGCGCCAGCGTGCCTTTCCCGCTGTCATCGCGATCGACGTAAATAAAGCCGTAGCGCTTAGAGAGTTCAGCTTTTGATGCGCTCACCAGGTCGATGGGCCCCCAGCTGGTGTAGCCCATCACCTCAACGCCGTCTTCGATCGCTTCCCGCACCTGCACCAGGTGATCGTTGAGATAGCTGATGCGGTAGTCATCCTGCACCGTGCCGTCTGCGTCCGGTTTATCCTTCGCCCCGGGGCCATTTTCCACGATAAACAGCGGCTTCTGATAGCGATCCCAGAGCACGTTTAGCAGAGTACGCAGGCCGATGGGGTCAATCTGCCAGCCCCATTCGGAACTGGCCAGATGCGGGTTTGGCACCATGCTCAGGATATTGCCGCGCGCCTGCTGGTTGAGGGCGTCATCCGCGGTGACGCAGCCCGTCATGTAGTAGCTGAAGGAGATAAAATCGACGGTAGATTTCAGCGCCTCGCGGTCGGCGTCAGTGACCTCTAGCTGAATGCCGTTGTCGCGGAAGAAGCGCTGCATATACCCCGGGTAGGCGCCGCGGCACTGCACGTCGCCAAAGAATTGCCACGCGCGGTTTTCCTGCAGCGTCTCCAGAACATCTTCCGGCTTGCAGGTCAGCGGATACATCAGGCCGCCCAGCAGCATGTTGCCGATTCTGGCATCCGGGATAATCTCATGGCAGGCCTTCACCGCCAGCGCGCTGGCCACCAGCTGGTGGTGGATCGCCTGGTACACCTCCCCTTTGCTGCTGGTTTCCGGCAGACCGACGCCGGTCATCGGCGCGTGCAGAGACATATTGATCTCGTTGAAAGTCAGCCACAGCTTAATCTTCTCTTTGTAGCGCGCAAACACGGTACGGGCATAGCGCTCAAAGAAGCCGATAGTCTGACGGCTGCCCCACCCGCCGTACTGCTTCACCAGCCCCCACGGCATTTCATAGTGCGACAGCGTCACCAGCGGCGTGATGTTGTGCGCGGCCAGCTCGTCAAACAACCGGTCGTAAAACGCCAGCCCCGCCTCGTTCGGCTGCTGCTCGTCACCGTTCGGAAAAATGCGGGTCCAGGCAATGGAGACGCGCAGGCAGCTAAAGCCCATCTCGGCGAACAGCTTGATGTCTTCCGGGTAGCGATGATAGAAGTCGATGGCGACATCCTTGATGCCGCTGTCCCCAGGGACGCGCTCAACTACCGGGCCGAAGACACCCTGCGGCTGAACGTCAGAGGTGGACAGCCCTTTCCCCTCCTCCAGATACGCACCCTCTACCTGATTCGCGGCAACCGCGCCGCCCCATAAAAAATCGTCCGGGAAAGTTTTCATCACATTCTCCTGTTATTGATGACTGACGCTGAGTAACGGCGCACCGGCAATGACGGACGTTGCCGCCAGGGTCGCCACCTCGCGATACTCGTCGCTGTTACTGATAATAATCGGGGTCGCCAGGTCGTATCCGGCATCGATAATCGCCTGTCGGTCAAACTCCAGCAGCAGATCGCCGGGCTGCACCTTGTCACCGACCTTCACATGGGTGGTAAACGGCCTGCCGTCGAGCTTCACGGTGTCGATACCCACGTGGATCAACACTTCAATCCCGCTGTTACTGAGCAGGCCGATGGCGTGTTTGGTCTGGAACAGCGAAGCCACCACACCGGCAAATGGGGCAACCACTTTGTTATCGGAGGGAATAATCGCGGCGCCGCTGCCCAGCAGGCCGCTGGCAAACGTGGTATCCGGCACCTGGTCGAGAGCAAGAACGGTACCGGTCATCGGCGATAGCACATCGTTTTCGCCCGCGGAGACCACATTCTCTGGCGCGGTGTTTCCTGGCATACCGGCGAGCAGCGTCAGGCCGCAGCTCAGCACCAGCGCCACCACCGTGCCGATAATGCCTCCCCACAGCGTGGCGTCCACGCCGCCCGGCGGAATCATCTGGGCGATGGTAAAGATATTGGCGAAGCCGAAGGAGTAAACGTGGGTGTCACTGAAGCCGACAATCGCCCCACCGATAGCGCCAGCCACGCAGCCAAAGATAAACGGACGGCGCAGCGGCAGGTTTACGCCATACACTGCGGGTTCGGTGATACCAAAAATACCTGCCGTCACGGATGAACCGGCCAGCATTTTCTGACGCGCATCGCGGGTACGCAGGAAAATGCCCAGCGCCGCCCCCACCTGGCCAAACACCGCAGGCAAAAGCATGGGCAGCATGGAGTCATGCCCCAGCACCGCCAGGTTGTTGATCATCAGCGGCACCAGCCCCCAGTGCAGGCCAAAAATAACGCAGACCTGCCACAGCGCGCCAGCCACGGTGCCAGAACGTAAATAGTCTGATAGCCGTTCGCCAGCATCTGGCTCAGCCAGGTCGCCAGCGGCCCGATGACGAGGAAAGTCAGCGGCACGGTCACGGCCAGACAGATCAGCGGCGCGAAGAAGTTTTTCATCGAGGAAGGCAGCAGCCTGGTGCTCTGTTTTTCCAGCCAGCAGCTGACCCACGCGGCGAGAATAATCGGGATCACCGACGCGCTGTAGTTGAACCACGTGACGGGGATGCCCAAAAAGGCTTCCGATACCGCCCCCGGCTGCTGGCTGGCGTTAAATGCCGCAATCATCACCGGATGGGTGAGCGCCCCGCCGATCACCATGGTAATAAACGGGTTGCCGCCGAACTTTTTCCCGGCGGTATAGCCCAGCACCAGCGGGAAGAAGAAAAACAGCGCATCGCTGGCGGCAAACCAGATTTTATACGTGCCGCTCTCGGTCGTGAGCCAGCCGCAGACCACGGCCAGCGCCAGCAGCCCCTTCAGAATACCGGACGCGGCCAGAATGCCGATAAATGGGGTAAAGATCCCGGAGACGATGTCAATCAGGCGGCCCAGCAGGTTCCCCTTTTCGCCCTTCTCTTCCACGACAGGGGCGTCGTCGGTCAGGCCTGCTTCATTGCGCACTGCCTGCCAGACGTCGTGAACGTGGTTGCCAATCACCACCTGAAACTGGCCGCCGCTTTCGACCACCATGATCACGCCCGGGTTTTTCTTGAGCCCTTCCGCATCCGCCCGTTGATTCTCTTTCAGTTTGAAGCGAAGCCGGGTCGCGCAGTGCACAAGACTGACGATGTTCTCTTTTCCGCCAACGTGGCCGAGAATATCCTTCGCTAACGCCTGGTATTCCATCTCGATTTCCTTACATCCGATGCCCGCAGGCACCTGTTGACTGAGTACAAAAATAAAAAAACCCGAGAACGACCTTCTGACGAAGGCCGCGCTCAGGTTTTGCCTGCGTGATGCAGTAACAATCCTGTTTTGAGGCTTAACGCCCCTCTTTTCTCACCCGCTCGATATGAATGGCGAGGAACATAATTTCTTCGGTTGTCAGCTCACGCTGATAGCTTTTGTTCAGGTGCTGCGCAATTTTCTCGGCGCATTTCCACGCCTTCGCGTAGTTGTCTTTGACTGCCGTATGCAGGGAGACATCGTCATCTTCCACCACGGTGCGGGTGAGCATCCGCTGGGCAAAAAACTTCAGGTGGGTGACAAAACGCTGGTAGCTGAGCGACTCTTCGTCATACTCAAGCTGCAGCTGATACTTCACCAGCTGCAGGATCTCCTGCATCACCCGCGTCACGTGCATCACCTCCGGCATTTCGCTGTTGAGCTGCGCGGTAACCAGATGCAGCGCGATAAAACCGGCCTCATCCTCCTCCAGTTCGACATTAAGGCGTCTGGCGATAATGGCCCGCGCCTCCTGCCCTAGTTCGAACTCCTTCGGATACAGCCGTTTAATATCCCACAGCAGCACGTTTTTGATGGCCAACCCGTTCTTCTGCCGCTCAATCGCAAAGTAGCAGTGATCGGTGAGGGTGATATACAAGCTCTCCTGCAGCTTGCCCAGCCGCTGCGCCGCCAGCCCGATGATGCGGTCGCAGGTGGTCATCACCTCCAGCGGAATCTGACTCAGCAGCTCGCCGAGCCGACGCACCAGTTCATCGCTTTGTAACGCAAACACCTTTTCAACCCGCGCGGTATCCAGCGCTTCACCGACGCGCTTCTGAAAGGCCAGCCCACGGCCCATCACCACCTGTTCGCGCCCGCGCTCATCCTGAACAACCACCACGTTATTATTGAGTATCTTGGCGATTTTCATCTGAACCCCAGAAACAAAAAAACCTGACCTCCGGCAGATGCCAGAAAATCAGGTTTTGCCTGCCTAAGCAGTAACAATCCAGTTCTGGCACTCTAACAGTTTCATTCGTAGCCTCAATGCGTCACGCGTCAGAAACGTGACGCGGATCGAACTTGCTACCGTGATATCAGAAGGTCACCACCGTTTTCAGCTCGGTGACCCAGGCATCCTGGGTGCGACTGACCCCGCCGGGATGGTGCCAGTACTGAATGCCCGGCTGCAGTTCAAGCCATGACACCGGACGAAAGCGGTAGTAAAACTCGCCGTTCAGGGAATGGCCCGGCACCGGGTGCCAGGCCGGATTGTTGTAGTCGCTCACGCCGCTCAGGCTGTTCAGGTAACGCTGGTTGCGGGCGTACTGGCTGCTCATATCAATCCAGGTTAAGCCAAAGCCAATCCAGTCTTCCGGTCGCGCATCAAACAGCCCGCGGTAGCGCAGCGAGGCGGCATAAACCTGATGCATGTAGTTAGTGCTCTGATCCGCAAGGCTCATGCTGAACGAGGTGCTCACCCCGCGATTCGGGTCATCCTGATGCTGCGTAAGCTGCTGGTTCAGCCCGGCGTACATGAACCAGGTCCGGCTGTGGGTATCGAATCCGTCCGGGTCCGTCGCGCCCGCCCCGCCGGATTTGCCGCGATAGAGATCGGTTTGCGGCGCGTTGGTAAACACCACGCCCAGGTTGTACGCGCCCGGCAGGCCGTTAATCAGCGGACGCGCTTCGATTTCAACCGGCAGTAAGACCCCTTTGCTGCCCTTCGTCGACCAGCTCCAGGCATGGCTGCGGCTGGCGGCCTGCGGATTCTGCTCCATCACGCCGCCTTTTAAGGTCAGCGTCGGCGTGAGTTTATAGGCAAGCGTGGTGCCCCAGGTGTGCACGTTCCAGTTGTTCCAGGTCAGCGAGTTGGCTGACTTTCCGCCGCACTGGGACAGCAGCTGAAAATCACAGGGGATAATTTGATCGAAGGTTTGCACCTTGTTCATCATCCCGATGCGCCAGGTCAGACGCCGGTCGTCAAAGCTGCGGGCAAAGGTCAGCCAGCCCAGACGGGTAATCGACTGCCCGCCCCAGCTCTCCTGGGTCAGATCGTTGAAGTTGACGCGCGGGTCCTGCACGCGTTTGGTGGTGAGATCGTCATTGTGGTTGCGGTTGACGATGTTCCCCTCGATACGCGCGTCCGGGATACCGGTCCAGCGCTCCAGGTCCTGGTTGAAGGTCAGCGCGAACTGGTCAATATAGGCCACGTGGGAGTCGTGGTTATATCCGCCACCGCCGTTCCAGCCAATTTCATTCAGGTATCCGAGGTTATAGGTAAAACCGTTATCGTTAAGGATTTTACGTATGCCGAGCATTTCGCCCAGCACAGGCTCCGGCGGAGCTTCAAACCCTAATACCGTACCGTTCCAGTCTTGCGCCATCGACAGCGGGGATATCGCCAATAAGGCGAACGCATAGAGTTTATTTTTATATGCCATGATAACAACCTGTGATTGAGTATTGAGTGCGTAACCGGCCGCAGGAAATTTTTCTATTTCCTGTCGCTATTTCTTTTTTTAAAAATCATTAAAAAGCGCTAAGCCAAATATCTCTCCTGCGTAAATGACAGGCAAAAAAAAACCTAAGCGCCCCACAGCGAAAATGCTGTGGAACGCTTAGGTTTTGCCTGTTAACCAGTCACAATCCTGCGTTGAAAACAGTGGCACCTTAACACCGTCGCGCCACGTTGAAAACCTGAACTGTTTTCTGTTTTAAAAAAGTGTGAGCAATTTAACGCTTATTATTTGGACTGAATCACCCGCGCAATATCAGCCGACGTCTGTAAAGTACGAATCTCCTGAAATAATTCCAGCGCTTCCTCGTACTCTTTGCGTAAATAACTCAGCCACTGCTTAATACGCGCGACGTGATACAAACCGGTGTCGCCCTGCTTTTCCAGACGGCTGTATTTTTGCAGCAGCGTGACGACATCTGCCCAGGGCATACGCGGTTCGTTATATTTCACCACCCGGCTGAGGTTGGGCACATTCAGCGCGCCGCGGCCGATCATTACCGCATCGCAGCCGGTGGCCTGCAGACAGGCCTGCGCGCTCTCGTAGTCCCAGATTTCGCCGTTGGCGATCACCGGAATGGAGAGGCGTTTGCGGATCTCACCGATCGCCTGCCAGTTTATGCGATCGGCTTTGTAGCCATCTTCTTTAGTGCGGCCATGCACCACCAGCTCGGTGGCCCCGGCCTGCTGCACCGCATCGGCGATCTCGAACTGTCGGGCATCGCTGTCCCACCCCAGGCGCACCTTTACCGTCACCGGCAAATGCGCGGGCACGGCCTCGCGCATGGCTTTCGCGCCGCGGTAAATCAGCTCAGGATCTTTCAGCAACGTCGCCCCGCCGCCGCTGCCGTTCACCAGCTTCGACGGACAGCCGCAGTTGAGATCTACCCCGTAAGAGCCCAGCTCAACCGCGCGGGCGGCGTTTTCCGCCAGCCATTCAGGGTACTGGCCGAGGAGCTGAATCCGCACCAGCGTGCCGGAAGAGGTCCGGCTCTGGTTGTGCAGCTCGGGGCAAAGCCGGAAGAAGGATTTTACCGGCAACAGCATATCGACCACGCGCAAAAACTCCGTCACGCAGAGATCGTAGTCGTTCACCTCGGTCAGAAGCTCGCGCACGAGGGAGTCGAGCACGCCTTCCATTGGGGCCAGTAAAACACGCATAGCAGTACCTGTGAAAAAAGACGCGCTATAGTAGCCGCTCTCTATATCGCTGGGAAGCGCTTCTGTTCAGGCAGAAAGTCACCCGGCGTTGCCCCAACAATGGCGCGAAACGCCGCCGCAAATGCCGCCGGGCCGGAAAACCCCAGCATCCAGGCCACCTGCTTAACCGGGTATCCGTTGGCGAGGAGATCCAGCGAGGCACAAATCCTTGCGCGCTGTCGCCAGGCCCGGAAGCTAAAGCCGGTATCGTTGATAAACGCACGTGAAAATGTGCGTTCTGACATCGCGGCCCGTTCCGCCAGCCTTTCCAGAGAGAGATCCCAGAGATTGTTGGCAATGAGGTCACAGGCCACGCGATGTAAGCGCTCATCCACGGGCATCGGCAGTTCGACTGAAATCTGCTGCGTCTCGCTGAGGATGTCGAGCAGCAAAACGGCCATGCTGCGCTGGCTTGCCGGCCGGTATTCCGCGCTGAACAGCCCGGCAATCAGCTCTTTGAACAACGCTGTGGCCATAATCACGTGAACCTCGTCTTTCCGCTTAAAAGGTTCGCATTGCGAAATCAGTGCCGGGCTAAACCAGACCGCGCGAAGCTCCGTTGCGGATAACACGCTGTAGGTATGCTCCTGAAAGGGAGGGATCCACAGCGCGCGCTGCGGCGGTATGACCCAGCGTTTGCTGCCGGTTTCGACCAGCATGACTCCTTTGATGGCAAACAAAAGTTGTCCCTGCGAATGCTGGTGAGGCGGATCGATTTCGCCGCGCGTATAGCGAATTGCCCCTCTTGACCATCCGATAGCATCGTCGTGAATTGGCGTTTTATCGATAACGGTTGGCATTTCACATTCCTCCCTTCCTCTTATGATGCTGCTTGTACACGTAACCAGAGAGAGACGCAATGCACATCCATTTTATTATTCATGAACATTTCGAGGCGCCAGGCGCCTATGAAATCTGGGGGAAAAGTCGCGGCTGCAGTCTGAGCTACACCAGAGTGTATCAGGGCGATCCGTTACCTGAGGCGCTGGGGCACACAGACCTGCTTATCATCATGGGAGGCCCGCAGTCCCCCGCCACCACGCGTGAGGAATGCCCCTGGTTTGATGCGCAGGCGGAAAAGGCCCTCAACAGCCGCGCGATAGAGGAAGGTAAAACGGTGATAGGCGTTTGTCTGGGCTCACAGCTTATCGGCGAAGCGCTGGGCGCCGCGTTTTGCCACAGCCCGGAAAAAGAGATCGGCAAATTTCCCGTCAGGCTCACAGATGCAGGCAAGGCGAACCCGCTGTTTGAGGACTTTGGCAGCGTGCTGAACGTCGGTCACTGGCATAACGACATGCCTGGGTTGACGCCGCAGGCTAAGGTTCTGGCATACAGCGAGGGCTGTCCCCGCCAGATCGTGCAATACAGCGAACGGGTTTACGGTTTCCAGTGCCATATGGAGCTGACGCCGGAGGTGGTAGAGTTGCTGATTGAGCATTCGCAGAATGACCTCCTCCGTGCGGGTGAATTCCGTTTTGTCGAAACGGCGGAAAAACTCCGCTCGCATGATTATCGCGAAATGAACCAGGTGCTGTTTTCTTTTCTCGATAAACTGACCGCCTGACGCTGATGCCTTCTCTGGCGCGTTACTTCGCCAGCGCAATCCCTTTCCTCTAAACTGTAGCCTGTACCAGTAAGGTGATACCGGACGTTCCATTCCGGAATGTCTGGTATGCTCAAAATTCATGATGTGATCCGTGGCACATTTTTAGGTTTAATTGTATGATGAATGCGTTTCAGCAAGGACTATCACCATGAGCAAATCATTGAACATTATCTGGCAATATCTGCGCGCATTCGTCCTGATTTACGCCTGCCTGTATGCCGGGATTTTCATCGCGTCGCTGCTGCCCATCACCATTCCCGGCAGCATTATCGGCATGCTGATCCT
>OGJZ01003357.1_pt1 | contig 9905 bp, 8 predicted proteins | sample 1572321 | NCBI WGS metagenome assembly OGJZ01 (sample SAMEA2582086, study PRJEB24529) | metagenome | biome: Human gut stool | place: China | collected 2011 | reverse complement strand
TTCCTTGATCATGCAGCTGAGTTCTACGAGCCAAACGGCTACAAGTGCTTCTACTTCGGTGACGGAGACGACGGCGCTATGAGAACCAACAAGACCAACGTTGAGATTGACGGCGAGAACCACAACTTCTACTTCGAGAAGTCCGGCGGCAACAAGGGTGCTGGTGTAACTGGTGAGGAAGATGACAAGCTGTACCAGTCCGGTATGCTGTTAAAGGCTGATTCCGATGACAAGTACATCGTTGTTGAGAAGACAAGTCACTATGAGGGTGATAAGGTTAAGTATACTACCTACCGCAAGCTGGATGACGCTAAAGAATTTATGAACGCTGACGGCGTACAGGTTAAGGATGAGTTAGACGGCAAGAATGGTAATGAGGCTGTAAATATCGGAAACGGTAACACCAAGAAGGCTGAGGATCTGTCCGAGGCATACTCCATCACCTACAAGACCGAGGCTAATTCCAAGGGCGACAAGAAGGAGTACATCCTTGTAAATACCTCTGGTAAGATCGTTGATGGCAAGGGCAAGAACAAGGACGGCAGCGATTACTACTATGTAACCGAGAAGAAGGCTAACGGCGAGAACAGCATTGTTGCTATCTACGTTGAGGACTAATCTTCGGATCAACATTCAGTCAGATTTAATATGACATAAGGGGGAAGCGTTATAGCTGATATAGAGATATGTTAGCTGTAGCGCTTCTTTTTATATTTCAATATACCCTTCAAAATGATACCAAAAGGAGGCTTTTCATGATCAGAAAACGTTTATTGTGCTTTGGACTGGCCGCTGTGATGGCTGCGTCCTCTTCTCTTCCGGCTTTTGCTGCCGTAAATACATCCTTTTCCAGTACATCTATGGAAAACTGCGGCGCTTATCTCTTTGAATGGCGTCCCATTGACTGCGGAAATGGAAATTATTTTGCAATTCTTGTAGGCGGAAATACCATTACTGAAAGCAATGTGATCTTAAACAGAGGCTATGATTATGCCTATACCTTTGATCCCATGACCTATGCAAGACCATGGGGTACTGTGCCGGATCTGGTAAATACCGATGGAGTCTGGGCGATTCCTGAAAACTGGGGAAGTCTGCCGGAAGGCACTCAACCGGTGCTCCAGATCATCCTTAAAACTAATAATAAAAATCTGGATACGGATAAACGCTATATCAATGTAGTCCATCTTCCCAACGGCACTGACACCTCTTCTCTCCCGCCGGAGGTACGCAAATACCTCATCAATGTAGATGGTTCCGATGCCGGCGCTTACAATGGTACGGTTACTCCCGGATGGCAGACAGAAGCAGACGGCTCGAAAAAATACTTAAAGCCCGATGGAACCTATATTACAAATGGCTGGCTTACTCTGGAAGATGAGCAGTATTACATGGATGAACGCGGAGTAATGCTTAAGGATACCGTTACGCCGGACGGCCATTATGTAACGCCGGAAGGCAAGCGCGTGTCCTATATGCCAGGTTGGTTCCAGGATACGGACGGCTGGCGCTACATCCAGAAGAACGGCTATTATCTGGCAAACTCCTGGTTCCAGGATACAGACGGAAAATACTATTACTTCAATATGGCGGCCCTGATGGCTGTAAATACAGATACTCCGGACGGATATCATGTAGATGAAAACGGCGTATGGGACGGGAATGCTTCTACGGTTGTAAAAGAAACCGTAAATCTGGGGCCCGGCGTCGCAACCGGCTGGGAGCCTGTCGATATCGGCTGGAAATTCAGGCAGTCTGACGGCTCTTATCTCACCAACAGCTGGAAACAGGATCCGGACGGAAAATGGTATTATCTCAACGAGGACGGCTGGATGTTAAAGGATACTACTACGCCGGACGGCTTCTATGTAGATGAAAACGGTGTATGGCAGCAGGATGCAGCTGCTCCTGAGACAGCTGAATAAAACAAAATCAAATACCGACAAAATAGAAAGGCATGGGAGAATCGTTCTCATGCCTTTTTTCAGACACATAAGATGACAGTTTTGTTTATTTTTGTCTATCTTTGTTAAATTTTCATAAAACAGATGACAAATATACTATTTTTATATATTTTTTGTACTTTATTAACAATTTGACTATTTCATTTTCAATTGTATCTGTGATATTATCATTTTCAAAATTTATTTTAAGGAGGCACAGCATGAAACAGCTGCCATCTAATGTCACAGGGAAAGACGCCATGGCGGAAACGCTGACCGCCTTTCAAATCTTTCTTCAAAACCGTGATATGTCCCCAAATACGATTTCCTCTTACATGTTCGGAGCCAAGGATTTTCTTGAACGGTACGGCGAGATCACCCCGGAACATATCAGCCTTTACAAAGCCTATCTTATCGATCACTACCGTCCGCAGACTGTAAATGCCAGAATACGTGCTCTGAATTCATTTCTCAGATTCCAGCAAAAAGAAAATATGAATACGCAGCTTTTAAAAATTCAACAAAAAAAATATACCGAATATGTGATCAGCCAGGGAGACTATGAGTATCTGAAGCAACGGCTTCTGGAGGATGAACAATTGACCTTTTACTATATCGTGCGTCTGATCGCAGCCACAGGCGTACGGGTCAGCGAACTGGTGGAATTTAACTGCGAAGACGTCGCCCACGGATACCGGAACATCATTTCAAAAGGCAATAAAATAAGGCGTGTATATATTCCGTCAGGACTGCAAATCAGGCTGAAGGACTGGCTTTCCAATGAAGGCCGAAAAAAGGGGCCTCTTTTTTTGAATCACAGCGGATGCCGTATGTCTGTCTCAGGAGTACGCAAACAGTTAAAGGTACTTGGATGCCGCTATGGACTTGACCCAAGAGTTGTATATCCCCATTCACTGCGCCACAGGTTTGCCAAAAATTTTATTGAAAGCGGCGGAGATATTTCTTTTTTATCCGATCTTCTTGGACATGAAAGCATTGAAACTACCCGAATTTATCTGCGGCGGACCAGCACTGAGCAGGCGCGGATTTTCAATCAGGTCGTAAACTGGTAGGAGGCGGGATGTATCATGGGACAACGAAAAAAGCCGAAGGAACCGGAGGAGGAATTTATCCTGTATCTGAAGGAGATTGAGCTGTCTGGCTGCTCTCCGGCTCTTTTTCAGGCTCTATGGAGAAATCAGCGCAGAGAATCTGGATGCATTCAGACGGTATCTGATGGAGCACTATAAAATTTCTACCGTAAACAGCCGGATCTATGGTATAAACCGCTTTCTGGCTTACTGTTCTGAGTGTAAAAACTCTTATGAAACAAGTGGGAAATGGGCACTTCCGGAAAAAAATTTCCGCCTTGGCGTAATCCGCAGCCAGAATCCTCCATTTCTGGATAATATTATTTCAGAAAAGGATTATGAAAAGCTTAGAGACAATCTGAAAAAAGACCGGGATATGAAATGGTATTTTGCAGTGCGGTTCCTGGCCTGTACTGGAGCCAGAGTCAGTGAGCTGATCCAGATCAAACGGGAGCATATACAGCTTGGATATATGGATCTGTATACAAAAGGCGGAAAGGTGCGCAGGATTTATTTCCCCGACTATCTCTGTTCAGAAGCTTCCGGGTGGATGGACTCGCAGAACATGGGATCCGGTTTTCTGTTCCGCAACCGAAAAGGCGGAGCCGTTTCTCCCCGCTGGATCAATAGCCAGCTTAAGCTCCGTGCCAGACAGTATGGTATTCCGGAGGAAACGGTATATCCACACTCCTTCCGCCACCGGTTCGCTAAAAATTTCCTGGCCCGCTGCAATGATATTGCTCTGCTTGCGGATCTGATGGGACATGAAAGTATTGAAACCACGCGGATCTATCTGACAAAATCTTCCCAGGAACAGCGTGAGATCATTGATTCTATCGTAACCTGGTAGCTATCCAGCCCCCACACTTACATTTTCTAAAAAATCGGTCTAGGATGGATGAAAAAAGGAGGATTCATTATGAATGCGATTACAAAATCATCATCTGTCCGGGGATTGGAGGTTTTCCTGGAGCACCTTCAGGAGAAAAATATGTCCGATAACACCATCTGCGTTTACCGCTATGCTGTGGAGCAGTTTTACAGGCTCTATCCCCAGCTTACTTCCAGAAATCTGCAGCTTTACAAAGTTTATCTGCTTGAGCATTATAAGCCCCAGACTGTAAACTTAAGACTCAGGGCAATAAACTGTTTTATAGAAGATAAAAAGCTCCGGTCTTCTCCTGCCCCCATGATACGGATCCAGCAGAAAACCTGGCTGGATAAGATTATCAGTCAGGCCGATTATGAATATCTGAAACAGAGGCTTTTAGAGGATGAGGAAATGGTCTATTATTTCCTCGTTCGTCTTATGGCGGCTACCGGAGTCAGGGTCAGCGAGCTTGTAACCTTTCAGGTAGGGGATGTACACTGCGGTTTTAAGGATCTGTATTCCAAAGGGGATAAGATGAGGAGGATTTATATTCCTTCAAATCTTCGAAAAGCCTTTTTTAAATGGGATGACTTTACAGCCCGTACAGATGGAGCCCTGTTTTTAAACCGCTTTGGAGCTCCTATTACTCCCTCCGGCATACGCTCGCGGTTGAAAACCTTTGCCGTACGGTATGGATTGGATCCGGAGGTAATGTACCCCCACTCTTTCCGCCACCGGTTCGCCAAAAACTTTATTGAAGCCTGCGGGGATATTTCTCTGCTGGCAGATCTTTTGGGACATGAGAGCATTGAAACTACGCGGATTTATCTGCGCAGAAGCAGCGCGGAGCAATACAGGATCGTAAATAAGGTAGTAGACTGGTGAAAGGAGACATATGGGATGAATGTGAACAATGGAAACTCCCTGCTCCCGGAGGATCGGATCGAGGAATTTAAAAGCATGCTTTCAGAAAATGGAGCGTCGGAAAATACGGTAAGGGTATATGCGGCGTCTGTGCGGGAATTTTATAAAAATCATCAGGAGCTGACCGTAGACGAATTACAGGACTATAAAAGAGAGCTTTTGAAAAAATACCGGCCTACAACAGTAAATACACGGATCTATGGGATCAACCAATATGTGAAGTACCAAAAAAACAGTGGAATTCCGGAAGATTTCCGGCTTCCTCCTGTGCGGTGCCAGCAGAAACCATTTCTCAACAATATAATCTCAAAACGGGATTATGAAAAACTGAAAAAGGGACTTTTGAAGGATCAGGATCTGTTCTGGTACTTTGTAGTGCGGTTTCTGGGTGCTACCGGAGCCAGAGTAAGCGAATTGGTTCAGATCAAGGCAGAGCACATTGCCGTAGGCTGTATGGACCTGTACACGAAAGGTGGAAAAATGCGCCGTATTTATTTTCCTAAACAGCTTTGCAGGGAAATGGCTGTGTGGCTAAAACAGAGAGAACTGTCATCCGGATATATATTTACCAGCCGCTGCGGAAAGCCCATTACTCCCAGAGGAATCGGCTTACAGCTTAAAGTGCTTGCAAAACGATACCGGATCCGGCCTGAAACGGTATATCCCCATTCCTTCCGCCATCGGTATGCAAAAAATTTTCTTGAAAAATTCAATGATATTTCCCTGCTGGCAGACCTTATGGGACATGACAGCATCGAAACCACGCGCATCTATCTGACCCGTTCCTCACAGGAACAGCAAAAGGTGATTGACCGGGTAGTAACCTGGTAATATAATACAACCATTAATGGAGGATAATTATATGTATCAATACACCTGGTATCAATGGCTGTTTATTTTCTATCTATACTGTTTTTTAGGGTGGATCTTTGAATCATCCTATGTTTCTCTAAAAGAAAGGCGTCCTGTAAACCGGGGATTTCTGCGGCTGCCTCTGCTCCCTCTGTATGGTACGGGAGCTGTGATGATGCTGTGGGGATCCCTCCCTCTGAGAGAGCATCTCCTTTTGGTCTTTCTGGCCGGCATGACCGCTTCTACTGCTCTTGAATATATAACCGGCTGGTGCATGGAACAGCTGTTCCGGGTACGCTACTGGGACTACAGCAGCCAGGCTTTTAATTTACACGGATATATCTGCCTTTCTTCTTCTATTGCCTGGGGGGTTCTTACCCTGCTTCTGACAGAGGTAATCCATAAGCCGGTGGAATTCTGGATCGTAAACACCTCACAAGCTCTGCTTTTGCTCTGGGTTCTGTTTATATCCGTATTTTTCATCCTTGATACCGTACAATCAGTACAGGCTGCCCTCAATCTGGCAAAGGTACTGGATTCCATGACCCATATGCTGGCAGAACTGGAAGATATACAGGTGCAGTTAGCCCTGCTCAAAGCAGAAACAAACCAGAAACTTGCCAATATCCAGGAAGAGGCTTCCCATAAGCTGGCTGCCGCAAAAGCCGAGGCTGCACTTTACAGGACTTCCAAAGAAGAGCAGATCCGCTCTCTTACCAGGAGGATGTCTGAGCTGGCGCATCAGAGACAGCATATGGCCCTCCACATAGATTTATACCAGAGAGGGATCCTGAAGCGTAATCCGGGAGCCCGTTCCACACGGTTCGAAACCGCATTTAAAGAACTGCGGGAGATTGCAGAAAAACAGCTTCACAAATAAACATCGATCAGCCGCCGGACAGTACACACTGCCCGGCGGCTGATCTTTATACTGCTTTTATATCACATCATCTTATCTACCATAGCCATAACAGCTGCTCCAAGGTCTGCTTCCTTCTGGTCTGCATCCTCTAAGGAGGTTCCCTTTACGCCAAAGTAGAACTTGATCTTCGGCTCTGTACCGGAAGGTCTTACGCAGATCCATGCGCCGTCCTCCAGGTCATAGTACAGTACATTGGAGGCCGGAAGTCCGGTTGGCTTTACCGCTCCTGTCTCCATGTCCCTGATCGTATCCAGCTTGTAGTCTCTTGCTGATACTACCTTGTAACCTCCTACCTCTGCAGGGGTATTATTTCTCAGAGTTTCCATGATGGACTGGATCTTTGCCAGACCTTCGATGCCGGATAAACCGATAGACTTGACAGAATCCTTGTAATAGCCGTATTTCTCATACATGGCTACCATGGCATCCCACAGGGTCATTCCCTTCTGCTTATAGTAGGCAGCTGCCTCGCAGAGAGCGGCCGTAGCGGAAATAGCGTCCTTATCACGGGCATAGGTGCCGATCAGGCAGCCATAGCTCTCTTCCATGCCAAAGAGATAGGTTCCTGTTCCTGTGGTTTCATTTTTAAGGATCTGCTTTCCGATCCACTTAAAGCCTGTAAGCACCTCGATCAGCTCTGCACCGTAGGCTTTGGCTACCGCGTCGATCAGATTGGTGGATACGATGGACTTTACAACCTGTCCGTCTGCCGGGATTTTGCCCTCAGCCTGCTTCTGGCTTAATACATATTCGCACAGCAGGGAACCGGACATATTTCCGGTCAGAGGAATGTATTCGCCGGACTTTGCATCCTTTACATATACGCCCAGGCGGTCGGCATCCGGGTCTGTGGCAAGTACAAGGTCGGCGTCCTTTTCCTTAGCCAGCTTTAAGCCCAGTTCAAAGGCTTCTTTGGCCTCAGGGTTTGGGTAGCTTACAGTAGGGAAATTTCCGTCCGGAAGCTCCTGCTCGGGAACTACATATACGTGAGTAAAGCCGATCTCCTTCATCACTCTTCTGGCAGGAATATTTCCAGTGCCGTGAAGAGGGGTATATACAATGCGGATCTGATCCTGCATCTCATCAATGGCCTTCTGGTTTACAACCTGAGCCTTTACCTGAGCGATGTACTTGTCATCGATCTCTTTTCCGATAACCTCATACTTGCCCGCTGCGATGGCAGAAGCCTCGTCTGTGGTCTTTACGCTGGACAGATCCTCGATGGCAAGAACCTCCTCTGTCACGCCCTTGTCGTGAGGCGGTGTAAACTGTGCGCCGTCCTCCCAGTATACCTTGTAGCCGTTGTACTCCGGCGGATTATGGCTGGCAGTGATGTTAATGCCTGCCACGCAGCCCAGCTCGCGGACAGCAAAGGACAGCTCCGGTGTGGGGCGCAGGGATTCAAACTTGTATGCCTTGATTCCGTTGGCTGCCAGAGTCATAGCCGCCTCCATGGCAAATTCAGGAGACATATTGCGGGAGTCATAGGCAATGGCTACGCCCTTGTCTGCAGCGCCCTGCTTGATAATGTAGTTTGCCAGTCCCTGTGTGGCCCGTCTTACTACATAAATATTCATACGGTTGATTCCTGCTCCGATGATCCCCCTAAGGCCTGCGGTTCCGAACTCCAGATCCATATAAAAACGCTCTTTGATCTCGTTCTCATCGCCTTCAATGGCCTTTAACTCGGCTTTGGTGGCTTCATCAAAATACGGATTGGACAGCCATTCCTGATAGATCTTCATGTAATCTTTCATTTCTATACTCCCTCCTGATTTCCCATGCATCGTAATACCTGCATTTTTATGCTTTTGATTATACTACACCAGGAAAAAAAAGGGAAGTAGATGCCAAGTAAAACTTCCCTTACAGCAGGCGTATCTTCTTTACCATTTCGCAGAATTCATAGTTATTTCTTGTCTTGGAGAAAAGATCCAGGATACGCTCTACGGCTTCATCGGGCTTCAGGGAATTGGTGGCTTTCCGCACTATGTCTACGGCCTCTGCTTCCTGCCGGTTAAGAAGAAGGTCATCCCTTCGGGTACCGGATTTTAAAATGTCAATGGCCGGGAAAATCCGCTTTTCTGACAGGCGGCGGTCTAAAACCAGCTCCATGTTTCCGGTTCCCTTAAATTCCTCATATACTACATCATCCATACGGCTTCCTGTATCTACCAGAGCCGTAGCCAGAATGGTAAGGCTGCCGCCCTCCCGCATATTTCTGGCGGCTCCGAAGAAACGCTTCGGCATATAAAGAGCAGCCGGGTCAAGGCCTCCTGATAAGGTACGGCCGCTGGGAGCTACGGTAAGGTTATAAGCCCTTGCAAGACGGGTAATACTGTCTAAAAGGATAATCACATCTCTCCCGTGTTCTACCAGGCGCTTTGCCCTTTCGATCACCATTTCTGATACACGCTTATGACGGTCCGGCTGCTCGTCAAAGGTGGAATAGATAACCTCTACGTTTGGCCCTACGATCGCCTCTCGGATGTCCGTTACCTCCTCTGGCCGTTCATCAATCAAAAGGATCATCAGGTGCATATCCGGATGATTTACAGTAATTGCTCTGGCGACCTGCTTTAAAAGGGTGGTTTTTCCTGCCTTGGGCGGAGAAACGATCATGCCTCTCTGGCCCTTTCCAATGGGCGATAAAAGATCCAGCACACGCATTGCTACAGAGTTACGCTCTCCCCGTGTTTCCATATGAAGACGCTCATTTGGGAAAATGGGAGTAAGATCTTCAAAATTCGGGCGGCGTTCTGTGGCGCTTAAGGGATATCCGTTCACTGTTTTGATATAAAGAAGGGCGGCGAATTTCTCCGTTACTGCTTTGATCCTTCTGTTTCCTACAATGATATCACCTGTTTTTAAATTGAACCGGCGGATCTGTGAAGGAGCCACATAAACGTCATTTTCTCCCGGAAGGAAATTTTCGCAGCGGATAAAGCCAAAGCCATCCGGCATAACTTCCAGAATACCGTTTGCCTCAATTCCGCTGTCAAGCTCTGCCATATCCTGACCGGCAATGCCGGAAGCGTCACTGCGAGGCTCTGGACGGGATTCGCGGACGTCTGCCCGTGTCTCTCTGGTGTCACGAATGTCTCCTGTTTCCCTGGATTCCCGGCTCTCTCTTGACTCCCTGTTGTCTCTGGATTCCCGGCTCTCCTTTGGCTCCCTGCTTTCTGCTGAATCCCTGGAAGTTTCTCTGGAATTTTGCTGCCCGTATGAAGTCCGGGGCTGTCTGACAAAACGGGTTTGACGTGAGGAGTCACGCTGTGGGCGTCCATCGCGCGGCTTTCCGT
>OGJZ01003351.1_pt1 | contig 9914 bp, 8 predicted proteins | sample 1572321 | NCBI WGS metagenome assembly OGJZ01 (sample SAMEA2582086, study PRJEB24529) | metagenome | biome: Human gut stool | place: China | collected 2011 | reverse complement strand
ACCCTGGCCTTCAGGCCCGCCAGCCGGTCGGCCAGCACCCGGCCCAGACGGCCGTAGCCGATCACCAGGACCCGGGCGCCGTGGAGGGTAATGGGCAGCTCCTCCATAGCCAGCTGGATGGCCCCCTCTGCGGTGGGCACCGCCTTTCCGAAAGGACACCTCTGTTCAGCGCGGGAGGGGGGTACACTCGGTCACCTCAACCCGCCGCGCCGCCCCCCGCCCGCCGGCCTGCGCCCGGACACGGAAGCACAGGGGCAGCTCCTCCAGCTCAACCAGCAGGGCGTCGGCCTGGACCGTGACCCGCTTTACCGCCGCGTCCAGCACCGCCTCGCCCCCGGCCAGCTCCCCCGCCAGCCAGTCCAGCAGGGCGGCGCGGCGCTCCGGCCGTTCCGCCCCCGCCATTTCCAGGTCGGCCAGCCGCCGGGCCAGCCGGGACCGCTCCGCCTCGCTCCGGGCAGTGAGCGCCGCCAGCTCTTCCCGGCTGAGGGTCCCGTCCAGAAAGGCGTCCAGTGCCCTGGCCCGGCGGGCCTCCTGACGGCGGAGGGCCTGCCGCAGAGCCGCCGCCCCGCACTCCGCCCCCGCCGGCCGGGCCGACGCCAGTACCTCCGCGGCCATCGCCCCCAGAGGCAGTCCCACCTCGCCCAGCACGTGGCGGACACAGGCGGTCAGCACGTCTCCCGGTACCGCCCTCATGGCGCATCCCGTTCCCCGTCCCCGGCAAACGAAGCGCAGGTACTCCCGCCCATCGGGACGCCGGGTGCGCTTGGCGGTGAGGCGCCCGCCGCACGCCCCACACACCAGCTTGCCGGAATACCAGTAGCGGGCGGAAAAGCGGCTCCTCTCCCCCGCCAACTCCGCGCGCCGGGCCAGCTCGGCCTGGACGGCGGCAAACTGGGCCCGGCTGACAATGGCCGGGTGGTGGTTTTCCAGGCGGAACTGCTCCTCCGCCCCGCGGTTGACCACCTTCCGGTGGGTCAGATGGTCCACGGTGCGGTACTTCTTCTGGAGCAGATCACCGCAATACTTCTCGTTGTGGAGCAGCCGCAGTATCATGGCGGCCGACCACGCCCCGTCCGCCCGGAGGGGCGGGGCCACCCCCGCCTCGGTGAGCTCCCGGGCAATGGTGTGGGCCCCTTTACCCTCCTCCAGACACTTGCGGTACACCTCCCGCACCACCTCCGCCTGCTCCGGCCGGATGGTGAGCGCCCCGCCCCGCAGCGCATAGCCGTACACCGTGTCGTTGCCGAAGGCCACCCCCCGCCGCATGGCCTGGAGCTGCCCCCAGCGGGTGCGCTCGGAGATCTTACGGCTCTCCTCCTGGGCCACGCTGGCCATGATGGTAAGGCGGAACTCCCCGTCGTTGTCCCGGGTGTCAATGCCGTCGCTGAGGAAAATTACCCCCACCCCCTGTTCCCTCAGCCGCCGGGTCACCTGGAGGGCGTCCACCGTGTTGCGGGCGAAGCGGGACACCTCCTTGGTGAGAATCAGATCCACCGCCCCCGACCGGGCCAGCCGGAGGAGCTCGGCGAATCTGGGCCGGCGGAGGGTGGTGCCCGACAGGCCCTCGTCGGCGAAAATGCCCGCGCAGCGCCAGCCGTGCCGGGCGATGTACCCCTCAAAGTAGGCCTGCTGGGCAGCCAGGGAGTGAAGCTGATCCTCCTTGTCCGTGGATACCCGGCAGTAGGCCGCCACCCGCAGCGCATGTTCCATCCTTCCATGCCCCCTTTCCACCTACTCTATGCGCGGGTTTTCCCCCGTCTGCCTGAAATGTGTGGAAAACAAAGCGGCGGCAGGAGCGTCCGCTCCTGCCGCCGCTGGGGCCAGGAAATTCAGTTAGTCAATGCCCAGGGCGGCGCGCACCCGGCCGCCGTCGAAGGCGGGGATGCCCAGCATCCGGCGGGCCTCGTCGGGGGTGGCGGGGGTATTGCCGAAGGCCTTGACGGCGTTGACGGCCCGCTCCACCAGCATGTGGTTGGTGGCCATGACCTTCTCGCCGTTCTCCTTCACCTCATACACCACGTTGTCCTCCATGCCCACGCGGATGTGGCCGCCCAGGGCCAGGGAGGCGAACAGGATGGGCAGGTGGCCCTTGCCCACGCCGAAGGCCGACCAGGTGGAACCGGCGGGGATGTGCTGCACCAGGTAGAGCAGGTTCTCCACCGTGGCGGGCATGCCGCCCAGCACACCCAGGCAGAACTGGTAGTGGCAGGGGGTGGGCAGATGGCCCTTCTTTACAAAGTAGTTGGCCACGCCCAGCATGCCGGCGTCAAAGATCTCCAGCTCCGGTTTGATGCCCTTCTCCATGTAAAGATCGCCCAGCTTCTCGAGGAACTGGGGGGAGTTGACGAACACGCCGCCGGGCATCCAGTTGAAGGAGCCTGCGTCGTAGGAGCCCATCTCGATGCCGGACAGCTCCCTGTGGTGGGCCATGCGCTCGTCATCGGTGGCGGGGTGCTCCGGGGAGGCGCCGGAGGAGGTGCAGTTGATGATGACGTCGCAGTCCTTGTGGCTGCGGATGAGCTTGATGGTCTCGCGGAACTTCTCCTTGTCCATGGCGCCCAGGCCGTCGTCGGCGCGCATGTGCAGATGGACCACAGCGGCGCCCAGCTTCCAGGCGTCATAGGCCTCGTCGGCGATCTGCTGGGGCGTCTCGGGGATCTTGTAGCCCGCGGGGGTGACCGCGCCGGTCAGCGCGGCGGTGATGATGGTCTTTGCCATAGCTGTGACACTCCTTTATAAGCAATGCACAGGAAGAAGGGACGTACCGGCCGCCCCTTCTTCCGCGCTTTGGAATTAAAACTCGTAGTCCTCCGGCTCGTTGCTGTGCTCGAAAATAAACGGGTTCTCAATTTCACCTGCGTTTACCTTTTTCCACCACTCGGCCGCCTTCTGGGGCATGGTGCGCCAGGATTCGGCGGTCTGGGGCTCCTCCATGTCTCGGGTGGCGTAGCGCCAGTCGCCCACGCGGCTGATGTACTTCTCGTCCTGCTGGGCTGAATTCTCGTCACCCAGATCCCCGGCGGCCACCCGCAGCAGGGAGCCGTACTGCTCGGAGACGGTGTGCAGCTTCAGATCCTCCACCAGCAGCTTCTTCAGCGGCCGCTTGGCCAGGTTGGACATGATGGTGCGGTTCTCGTAGGGCATGGTCTTCCACATGCGGGCGATCTCCCAGGCCCGCTCCAGCACCTTGCCCTTGGGCAGCACCTCGTTGACCATGCCCCACTCCAGCATCTGCCGGGCGGTGAACTGGCGGGAGGTCATCATGTAGTAGTTGCCCCGCTTGGTGCCGAAGTAGTGCTGGGCCATCAGGCCCATGCCGTCGCCGGGCACCAGGCCGCCGTGGGCGTGGGGCACCTCCATCCAGGTATCCTCGGAGCAGATGGTGATGTCGCTGAGCATGGCGGAGTCCCAGTGGAAGCCGGAGCCGGGGATGGCGCCGATGGTGGGCACGTCCAGGTCGAACACCATGTTCTTGATGAGGTTGGTGTCGTCAAAATACTGGTGCTGGAACCGCTGGGTGGGCAGCTCGGAGTAAGTCTCCCAGCCGTTAGGGTCGGACTCGGTCATCCAGTGGTCGCCGATGTGGGTGAAGATGATGATCTCGTTCTTGTAGTCCAGGCTCAGCACGCGGACCAGTTGGCTGATGGCGCGGTGGGACATGCCGCTGTGGTGCATGGGACCGTCCAGGGTCTTCCAGGTTACCTGAAGGATGCCGTCCTCCCGGTACAGATCCGCGAAGTCCTTGAACCACTCCTTGTACTCCTCCAGCTCGGGGAGCTTGACATAATCGGCCATAGGTTTTCCCATAATGCATACCTCCAAATTTCATTTGATATACGGATTGGATTGATTTTTCACTTTCAGAAGAGCACGACTGCCATAAGCACAGCCAGCAGCCCCGCCAGCAGGTTGACCAGCACGCTCATCATGAACTGCTGGAAGTAGCCGTCCTTATAGGAGAGCTTGAACACGGATAGCTGGAAGGCAATGGCCCCGTTGTGGGGCAGGGAGTCAAAGCCCGCGCCGGAGATGGCGGCGATGCGGTGCAGAGCTCCCACATTGATGGCGGGGTTGCCAAGAATCGTGGCGCCGAAATTCTCCATAAACAGGGTCACGCCGCCGGTGCCGTTGGCCGTCATACCGGCCAGCAGGTTGACCGCCACAAAGGTGAGCAGGTAGGGGTTCATATCCAGGGAGAGCACCTGCTCCACCAGCCAGCCGAACACCGGGGTGGCCTGCACGGCGGTGCCGTAGCCCACCACGATGGAAATAAAGACGACAGGGATCAGAGAGCCCTGAATGCCGCGCACGCAGGTCTGGAAGGGATGGGCCAGCCCCTTGCGGCCCACCAGCAGGAAAAGCAGGGCGATGGAGAGCACCTGAGCGTAGGTCGTGGCCTGGATGGCGGTGATGCCGAACCACTGGAACAGCAGGCTCAGGCCGATGATGGCCGCCACGCAGAGGTATCCCTTCCAGGCGGGGGGCAGGGATGCCTCGTCCTTATCGTTTTTAGGGTCGTCCTCGTAGGTCACAAAGCCCTCCCCCCTGGCCTTCAGGCGCTTGCTCAGGAGAATCAGGTAGCCCACGATGAACGCCACGGAAAAGGCGGTACACACCAGGCTGATGACGGGACCGGCCATGGTGGTGGTGCCCAGGTAGGTGGTTGGGGCGATGTTCAGGGCGTTTGGCATGCCAATGAGGGTACCGTAGGCCACAGAGCCGGCGCCGGCGGACATGGCCGCCAGGGCCACCTTCCGGGACATATTCAGCTTTTTCAGTACGGGCAGGGAGATGGCCAGGACAGCGTACTGGTAGGAGGCCACGCCGGCGGCCATCATCAGGCAGGTGATGACGAATAGGGCCACGGCGATCCACTTCTCACCGAAGATTTTGATCATGTGGGTGGCCATGGCATCGCCCAGGCCACTCTCCATCAGACAGAAGCCGAACGCGCCGCCGATGGTGTAGAGCAGGAAGAACTGCTGAAACATGTTGCCCATGGAGGGCAGGAACGTGGTGAAGATGGAGGTCAGGCCGTCCGGGGTACACAGGCACACCAGCACAGTGCAGGCAAAGACGGTCAGAAACAGGTTGACGCCACGGAAACTGAGAAAGAAAAACAGCACGAAAGCAATGATGACCACCATCAAGGAAACTAGTACGCTAGCTGACATTAAAATCTTCTCCTCTCTATTTATTTACTTTTTCCGTGCCCTCTTCTTTTTCACCTCCTCACAAACGGGCAGAATAAGGCCGTCTACTCTGTCTGGAAAATGCCTGCCGCGCCCATGCCGCCGGCGATACACATGGTAACCATAGCATACTTGCCGCCGGTGCGGCGCAGCTCCGAGATGGCCTTGCAGCTCAGCACCGCGCCGGTAGCACCCAGGGGGTGGCCCAGGGCCATGGCGCCGCCGTTGGGGTTGACCCTGGCGGGATCCATGCCCAGCTCCCTGATGCAGGGGCTGACCTGGGCGGCAAAGGCCTCGTTGAGCTCAATCACGTCCATGTCGTCCATGGTCAGGCCGGTGTACTCCAGCACCTTGGGCGCGGCGTAGATGGGGCCCAGGCCCATGTAGGCCGGATCCAGGCCGCCCACACAGAAGCCCAGGAAAGAGGCCAGGGGCCGGATGCCCATCTCGGCGGCCTTGTCCCGGCTCATCAGCACCAGGAAAGCCGCTCCGTCGCTGGTCTGGGAGGAGGTGGCGGCGGTGACCCGGCCGTTCTCCCGGAAGCAGGGCTTCATGGACGCCATCTTTTCCAGGGTGGTGTCACGGCGGATACCCTGGTCCTTGTCAAAGACGATCTCGTTGCCCTCGGCGTCCACGCCGGGCAGGGGGATGATCTGCTCGTCAAAATACCCCGCGTCCTGGGCGGCGGCCGCCTTTCGGTGGCTCTCCAGAGCCAGGCGGTCCATCTCCTCCCGGGTGACGTTGTACTTCTCTGCCACATTCTCGGCGGTCTCGCCGTTGGAGATATACTGGGCGGGGTCGTGCTCCAGCAGCCAGGGGTCCATGTCGCCGCTGCGGTCCAGGGTCATGGGCAGGGCGGTCATGGACTCGATACCTCCGGCCACGATGCAGTCGGCCTGTCCGGCCTCGATCTGCCAGGCGGCCAGGGCCACGGCCTGGAGAGAGGATGAACAGAAGCGGTCCACGGTAAGGCCGCAGGCGGTGTAGGGCAGGCCGGCCCGGGCGGCCACCAGCCGGGCGGGGTTGAGGCCCTGCTTGGCCTCCGGGATGGCGCAGCCCAGAATCACATCCTCCACCAGAGCGGGGTCCAACTGGGGGATTTTCTCCATCACGCCCTTGAGCACCAGCCCGCCCATGTCGATGGGGTGCAGATTGCGCAGGGCACCCTTCTTGCCGGACTTGGCCACGGCGGAGCGGCCATAGGCCACCACGACCGTCTTGCTCAGCGGTTTTGCCATATCAATCTTCCTCCATTTCCTTCAAGTCGGGGGACACCAGGAGCGTGGGCTCCACTGCGGCCTGGATCTCCTCCACGGTGTGGCCCTTCCGGATCTCGGAGAGGACCAGCCCCTCCTCCGTCACGTCGATGACGCAGCGGTCGGTGACGATGTGATCCACGCACCTTACCGCGGTGAGGGGCAGGGTGCACCGGCTGACCACCTTGGGGGAGCCGTCCTTGGCCACCAGCTCCATGGCCACGATCACCTGTTTTGCGCCGTTGCACAGATCCATGGCGCCCCCCATGCCAAAGGCCCGGCCGGGGGTGGCCCAGTTGGCCAGATCCCCCTGTGCCGATACCTGGAGGCCGCCCAGCACCGTAGCGGCCAGCCGGCCGCAGCGGATGACGTTGAAGGACATGGCCACGTCGAAGGCGCTGCTGCCCGGCACAGGGACGAAGGGCACTCCGCCCGCGTTGACGAAGCGCTCGTTTTTCATCAGCCCCTCCTGCACCGTGGGGCCGATGCCGATGAAGCCGTTTTCGCTCTGGAAGAGCACACCGCCCACGGCGTAGCTGCCGCAGAGGCTGGGGATGCCGATGCCCAGGTTGACCACGTCGCCGGGCCGGAAGTAGGCGGCCGCCCGCTTGGCGATAAAGTTTCTGTTGTCCATTGTCCCGCCTCCTTACGCCAGAATCATGTCGATAAACAAGCCGGGTACCTTGACCTCGTCGGGCCCGAGCTCCCCCAGGTCGCAGAAGTGGTCGCACTCCACGATGGACAGCGCGCCACAGGTGGCGATCACCGGGTGGGAGGCGTGGCCGCTGCTGCCGCTGTAGGCCAGGTTGCCCAGGGGGTCGGCCCGGCGGCAGCGGGTGAGGGCGATGTCGGCGCGGAGGGCGGTCTCCAGCAGATAGTTCTCACCGTTGACCTCAATGATCTGCTTGCCCTCCTCCACCACGGTGCCCAGGCCGGTTTTGGTGAGCACGCCGCCCAGCCCCGCGCCGCCGCAGCGGATGCGCTCGATGAAGGTGCCCATGGGGTTGAATTCCGCCTTCAGCGCCCCGGACTGGATTTTGGCGTTGGTCAGGGGGTTGGTGCCCACGTGGGTGGTGACCATGGCGTCCACCCGGCCGGCCTCCACCAGCAGGCTGACGCCGTGGCCCGGGTCGCTGGAGTCGATGGAGTAGATGGTCAGGTGCCTGGCGCCGCTCTCCAGCATGCAGTCGATCAGGCGGTCGGGCATGTACTGGTTGGTCTGTCCGCCGATGGCGATGATCTGCCCATCCTTGAACTGGGCGATGATCTCCTCGGCCGTTCTCACTTTACTCAGTTTCATATCATTCTCCTTTGCAGGACGGGGCTTTCAGGAAGCGGGAGAGCGCCAGGCCGATGACGGCCAGCGCCGCGGCGGTCACATAGGCGCCGGTGTAGCTGCCGCCTCCCGCGGTCTTGAAGGTGGTGGCCAGGCTGGGGCCGATGAGGCTGGCCAGGCCGAACACCACGTACATGACGCCGTAATTCTCTGTGATGTAGCGGGGGCCGAACATGCGGGCGGTGAGGGGGGTGAGGAGGGAGGCCAGTCCGCCGTAGCAGGAGGCGGCCACCCCCATGAAGAGGAGCACCAGCCCCTCCGTCCCCGTCACGGCCAGGGCGGCCATGGACAGGATGCACAGCAGGAACACCGCCCCGGCGGTGTTGACCAGGCCCAGCCGGTCGGAGAGGCTGCCCCACACGAAGCGGCCGGCCATGTTGCAGGCGGAGAACACGCTGACGAAGAGGGCGGCCCGGGCGGGGGCGTAGCCCAGGGTCTGCTCGAGGATGGGGGAGGCCTGGCTGATGACGATCACCCCGGCCACCAGGCCGCAGGTAAATACCGCCACCATCCGGTAGAAGGCCCCGGTGCGCACCATCTGTCCCCGGTTCAGGTCGGCGCCGCTCCCCTGCCCGCCGCTGGCGGCGGGGGCCATGGCGGCGTGGAATCCCTCCGGCGGCTCGGCCAGCAGCAGGGAGCCCAGCAGAATCACCGCGGCGAAGAGCACCCCCAGTACTCGGAAGGCGCTGCCCAGGCCCACCTTCTCCATCAGCGCGGCGGCGGTGGGGGCCCACAGGATGGCGCCGGAGCCGTAGGCAGCGGTGCCCAGGCCGGAGGCCATGCCGGAGCGGTCGGGAAAGAGGCGCACCACATAGGCCATCATGCTGGGATAGATGAAGCCCACCCCCAGGCCGGAAATCACGCCGTAGAACAGGTAGAGCTGCCAGAGCTGGTTCATCAGGCCGGCGGCAAAGAGGCCGGCGCCGAAGAGGACAGCCCCCAAGGCCACGCACAGGCGGCTGGACAGGCGGCGGATCAGCCCGCCGAAGAGGAGGGGGGCCATGGTGGAGCACACCACCGTGATGGTGTAGGCCAGGGCCACCCCGGAGTCGGCCCAGCCGAACCGGGCGATAATGGGGGTCTGGAGCACGCTCCAGGCGTAGCCGAAGCCGGCGCACACGCAGATCACCATGGCGGAGATCAGGCACAGCCAGCGGCGGCCGGCGAAGGCCCGGACGGATGCGGTCGTATTGGCGGTCACCCGGTTTCCTCCTTTACAGCTTCTTGTGGAGCTTGAGCAGCTCAATGAGCATCTGGTCGCGGTAGGCCGCGCACGCCTCGTTGGTGTGGCCGATGTGGTCGGGGAAGTGCTTCATCTCCTCGTCCACGCCGGGCTGGGCCACCTCGGCCCAGTTGTCGGGCTGGTGGGTCCAGGAGGCCATGTCGGCCAGCCAGCGGTCGCCGGAGTTGCCCAGCATATTCACCATGCCGGTCAGGCCGCCGGGGTTGCCCAGCTGCATGATCATATTGTGGCCGAAGATGGCCCAGCGCAGGCCGGGGCCGTAGACCAGGGCCTTGTCCGCGTCCTCCACGGAGCACACCCCCCGCATCACCAGATCCTGTACCTCCCGGTAGAGGGCCAGCTGGAGCCGGTTGGCGATGAAGCCGGGGCACTCCCGGCGCAGGAGGACGGCCTCCTTGCCGATGGACTGGTAGAAGTCGTAGGCCAGCCGGAGCAGGGCGGGGTCGGTCTTGTCGCCGGAGGTCAGCTCCACCAGGGGAATGAGGTGGGGCGGATTGTAGGGGTGGGCCCCCACGCAGCGCTCCGGGTGGGCCGCCTTGGCGGCAATGTCGGAGATGAGCAGGCCGGAGGTGGAGCTGGCATAGAGGGCGTCCGCCGCGGCGCAGGCTTCCACCTGGGCCAGAATGGACTGCTTGATCTCCAGGCGCTCCGGGCCGCTCTCCTGGATGAACTGGGCGTCCGCCACGGCCTCCTCCATGGAGGTGGTCAGGCGGATGGCCGCCACGATCTCCCCCCGGCGCTCCGGGGTAATGGCGTTAAATTGCTCCAGAGCGTCCAGGCTCTTGTGCATCTGGGCCTCGCTCCTTTTGAGCTGTTCGTCGTTGATGTCGTACAGGGTCACGGCCAGCCCGCGCATGGCGAACTGGATGGCCCAGCTGGAGCCGATC
>OGJZ01003347.1_pt1 | contig 9926 bp, 8 predicted proteins | sample 1572321 | NCBI WGS metagenome assembly OGJZ01 (sample SAMEA2582086, study PRJEB24529) | metagenome | biome: Human gut stool | place: China | collected 2011 | reverse complement strand
GGGGACCACGGAGGTGGTATCGGTGCCCAGCAGGCCCACGATGGCGTCGCCGATGCCGGTGGCGGTGATAACGGAGGCAAAGCTGCCGCCCGCGCCGGTGATCAGCAGCACCACGCCGGCGCTCTTGAGCGCCTCGCCGGCGGACTCTTCCAGATGGTCACGGCCAATGTAGGGCAGGCTCACCAAGTAAGCGCCCAGGGTGCCCAGCAGCATGGCGATCAGCTTGTCGCCCAGGAAGCTGCAGATCACGGGCGCTTCCTCGAACATAGCGCTGCCCAGGGTGCCGAAGAGAATGCACACCACAGGGATGATGATGGGTAGCAGGGAGATGAACAGAGATGGCTGCTTCTTGCCGGAGGGCTGGCTGTTCCGAGCGGACACCAGCTCGGCGGTGACGTTGGAGCTGTGGTTCACGTCCTTCGCCTCGTTCCAGATGCCCATATCGTGGATCTTGATGAACAGGAAGTCGGACACCAGCACGGTAATGAAGCCCACGACCAGGCCCACGATCAGCATGATACCCAGGTCGAAGCCAAAGATGTCGGCGGCAGCCAGGGGGTTGGGCGTGGGCGGCACCACGCAGTGGGCGGTGGTCGCGCCAATGGTCAGGCAGCCGGTGACATAGCACATCTTCATGTTGATCTTGGAGGCAATGGTGATGCCGATGGGGATCAGGATGATGAAGGTAACGTCAAAAAACACCGGCACGGACAGGATAAAGCCCGCCAGACTCAGGCCCCAGATAGCCCGCTTCTCGGGGAAGGCCGCTACCAGCTTATCGGCGATGACAGAGGCGGCGCCGCTGTCGCTCATCAGCTGGCCCAGAATGGTGCCGAAGCCGACCGGCAGACCGATGCTGGTCATCATGCTTCCGAATCCCGAAGAGATGGTGGTCGCAGTGGTGAGCAGGTCCAGGCCGCCGGCCAGGCCCATCAGAATACAGGCCACCACCATGCCGATGGCCGCGTTAAGCTTCAGAACGATGATACAGAAGAGGATGACCGCGATCGCGGCCACCAGCGCCGCGATGAGCGTTACAGGACTTGCCACAAGATTTCCTTCTTTCCAAAGTACAGATTTTTTCTACTGTGGGTCAGAACAGGTTTCCGTTTTCATCAAAGGGCAGATCATAGGGCTCAGAGAGAACCTCGATTTGAGGATTCGCCTTCGCTATGGGCAACAGGCCCTCGGAAATCTCGATGTACTCAATGTGCATGGTGTCTGGGATGCGGATCATCTTCATACAATCCGCATCCTCCGCCTCGGGACAGCAGCACAGAGCCAACTGTATAGCCTCCCGATCGTTGTCCATAATCATGGGGATCTTCATCAGGTGAAGGAAGGTATTGGTGACGCCTGTGGGATACGTCATCTCTAGCTTCATTTTGTCAAACAGGCGGCGGGTGGTGACCTCCGCTAGACCGACGCCCTGGGCATTGCCGTGTGTCTCGTCGGTCAGGTCCAGGATGACCACTTTCTCCGCCTCAATGCCGCCAGAGCAGTACTTGGGCTGGACAAAACGACCTGAGATATTGGGATCCATACCGTCGCCAGAGATGTTCTTTCCGATCTTGTCCACCACCAACACATCACACTTGTCAAAGAGCAAATGGGCAATTGTCTTGTAGGACAGGTCCCGCAACTTAGGCTCTTCCGTAATGATCTCCCTAGCGGTAAGACCCTGAATCAGATATGTATCATCATAAGCGTTCTCAATAATGGCAATGCCGCCCAGAATAGGGCAATTTTCCAGAATGGTGCGACCGTATTCCTCCACCAACTCATGCATAATGGCAGGACTCTGGTGATGGAGGCTCTCGGCGCCCTTCTGCTTGCCCAAGCCAATGGCCATCATCTTCGGCCACTCTCGTACCGGCCACGGAAGGATGTGTGGGGCTTAATCCGGTTGAACAGCAGGATTCCGTCGGCCTCGGCTGCGTTCTTGTCCACATAAACCGGCTGTCCGCGCACACCGGACAGCCCCACCTGTACCGTCTCCATGGAACTCTTGATGGGACACCCCATCGCCTCTTCGGTGATACCGTAGTCGGCCAGAATCTGGGTCTGGCCTTCGGCGGTGGCGCCGCCGTGGCTGCCCATCGCGGCGACGATATAGGGTTCAGCCTCCTTGGACTTGACAAAGTCCACCATAGCGCGAGCCATAACAGCGTAATGATGGATCCCCCGGCTACCACAGGTAATGGCGATTTTCATGCCAGGCTTGATCTGGCCGCCCAGGGCCTCCCGGGACAGTTCCAGGGTCACAGTGGATGCGATATCCGCTTCGGGGATATGGGTGTCGTCAAACACCTCACGTATCTTGACCATCTTTGGCACGGATACATTCTTGATAAGATCAGTAATGGTTTTCAAGCCATACGCCCTCCTATTCTCCCTTATTCCTATTTGCGCCCTTATGTTTCCAAATAAGATCCATATTCTTATTTGCAAATTCAAGTTTTACACACTGATACGCCCGACCTCCGGCCCTCCATTCTCCAAAAACCATGCAGGAGGGATCAGCAGATGTCGTGTACCTCGGCCAGCTTCTCGATCTGGCTCTGAGCAGTACACAGGCACTGGGCCACCTGGGCAATCTTTTCTTCCCCACAGCGGAAGACAGGGATCGACACGCTTAGGGCGGCAAACACTCGCCCGTCTTTCCGCAGAGGGACAGCCCAGCAGGCCAGCTGGTCAGTTGACTCTTCCCACTCGGTAGCTACCGCTCCCTCACGGATAGCGCGGAGCTGATCCAGCAGTTCGTCCATGTCAGTAATGGTGCGCTGACTGAGTTTAGGCAGGCCTTCGGGATAGAGTCCTCTGACCTCCTGGTCGGTATGTCCGCTAAGCAAAGCCTTCCCCAATGCAGTAGCATTGGCCGGAAGCCGAGTTCCCACCCGGGAAATCATGCGGATCGCCTGGGGAGAATCCTCCTTGGCCACATAGAACACCTCGCCCCGGTCCAGAATTCCGAACTGACAGGTTTCCTGACAGACCGCTACTACCTGACGCATGACGTCAAAAACTGGTTCCATACCCTTACGCGCGGAGAAAGATGCCCCCAGGATCAAGGCACCGGGACCAATCTGATAACGTCCGGTGCCGTAGTCCTGTATCAGATAGCGCCGTTCTTCCATCGTATGTACGATGGGAAAAAGGCTGCTCTTAGGTGCACTCAGTCGTTGGGCCAGTGCTGTGAGCGTCAGCCCCTCTTCTGAAATGGACACCTGTTCAAATATGTCTAAAATCCGTGCTGTGGTGCGGTGCTGCTCCTGTGCCATAGCGCTCTCCTCTTACTCTTTAATAGGCTTCTCCAGCTCCGCCGGCAAACGCCCTTCGGAGCGGACACGGTCGCCGGACTATCAGGCGCACCGCGCTTTTTATTATAGCCGCCTCAGAGAGCGGATGCAAGGCTACCAGCCCGCGCCGGGCGCTCACCGATTGTGGAAGTTCTTCTCCCTGCGCTTCTCCAGAAAGGCACCCATACCCTCGTTCTTGTCCTCCGTGCCGCAGCAAACACCAAACGCCTCAGCCTCAAAGGCAGAACCGGTGGTTATGTCAGTCTGCATACCCATGCGGATGCACCGCTTGGATTCGCACACAGCGATCTGGGCATTGGCACAGATCGCGTCGGCCAGCTCCATCGCTTTATCCATCAGCTCTTCGGCGGGATAAACTTCGCTGACCAGGCCGATAGCCTTGGCCTCCACTGCACTGATGACCTTGCCGGTGAGGATAAGCTCCATCGCCTTGGAGATGCCCACGATGCGGGGCAGGCGCTGGGTACCGCCGGAACCAGGGGTGATACCCAGGCCCACCTCAGGCTGGCCGAACTTGGCCGCCTCGCTGGCCAACCGGATATCGCAGGTCATGCACAGCTCGCAGCCACCGCCCAGGGCAAAGCCGTTGATGGCGGCGATAACGGGCTTGGACAGGTTCTCCAGTTTCAGGAACACGTTGTCACAGTGAATGGCAAAGCGCTTTCCGTCAATGGCAGAAAATTGCCTCATCTCGGCGATGTCGGCTCCGGCCACAAAGGAACGGCCCGCGCCGGTCAGAATAGACACGTAGATCTCTTCGTCGGCGAGCACCTGATCCAGCACCTCGTCCAGATCGGTAATAACCTGTGTGTTCAGGGCGTTCAGGGCCTCCTGCCGGTCAATGGTTATAATGCCAATGTGCCCCTTTTTCTCCAGTTTTACAAAACCCACGTCAGTTTCCTCCTGTCTTACTTCTCAGCCTTGGCGGCGCGGATGGCCTCGATGAGCATGGGGGTGACCTTGTAGAGGTCGCCCACGATGCCGTAGGAGGCCACGTCGAAGATGGGGGCGGACTCGTTCTTGTTCACCGCGATGATGCACTCGGAGTCCTGCATGCCAGCCAGGTGCTGGATGGCGCCGGAGATGCCCAGGGCCACATAGATGCGGGGGTGCACGGTCTTGCCGGTCTGGCCCACCTGGTGGTCGGCGGAGATCCAGCCCGCGTCGACACAGGCGCGGGAGGAGCCCACGACGCCGCCCAGGACGCCCGCCAGCTCCTCAGCCAGCTTGATGCCGCCCTCGACGTCCTTGCTGATGCCGCGGCCCACGGAAACCACCACGTCGGCGCCGATCAGATCGACCAGCTTCTTGGCGGCCTTCTTGACCTCCAGCACATCCACATGGATGTCGGACTTGTCCAGCTTCACGTCCACGTTGACGATCTCCGTCTTCGCGGCGCCGGCCTCGTCATAGGGCTGGGTCTGCATGACGCCGGGACGCACGGTGGACATCTGGGGACGGAAACGGGGGCAGATGATGGTGGCCATCAGGTGACCGCCGAAGGCCGGACGGGTCATCTTCAGGTTGGTGTTCTCCTCGAACTTGGTGTTGTCCACGTCGATGGTGGAGGTGGTCTTCAGGAAGGCCTTGTACTTCTCCACGTCCACGTCCAGGTGGGTGCAGTCGGCGGTCAGGCCGGTGTGCAGGCGGGCCGCGCAGCGGGGGCCCAGGTCACGGCCGATGTTGGTGGCGCCGATGAGGAAGATCTCGGGCTTCTTGTCCTCCACCAGGTCACAGATGACCTTGGTGTAGGCGTCGGTGGTGTAGACATCCAGCAGCTCGTGGTTGCAGTAGTACACCTTGTCGGCGCCGTAGCCGCCCAGGGCCTTCAGGTAGTCCTCCTTGATGTCCTTGCCCAGCACCACGCCGCACAGCTCCACGCCCAGGTCGTTGGCCAGCTTGCGGCCCTCGGAGAGGAGCTGGTAGCTGGTGGACATAATCACGCCCTCGCGCTGCTCACAGAAAACCCATACGCCCTTGAAGGCGGCGGTATCCTTACTATCAAAAGCCATTGTGTTGCTCTCCTTTCACTCTATCAGATGATGTGCTTGTCGTTGAGGATGGAGACCAGCTTCTCGACGGTCGCCTTGTCGGCGCCCTCCATCATCATACCGGCGCCCTTCACCGGGGGAGAGAAGGACTTGTACACATTCGTGGGAGAGCCTTTCAGGCCGATGGTATCCACGTCGATGAGGGGATCGTCCTTCAGAGTCTCGTAGTTGTAGATCTCCAGAGGCTTGTTGTAGCACTCCATGATGCCGCCCACGCTCATGTAGCGGGCGTCGTTCAGCTCCTTCACGCAGGTCAGCAGGCAGGGCGTCTGAACCTTGATGGTCATGTAGCCGTCCTCCAGCAGACGCTTCACGGTGACGGCCTTGTTCTCCACCGCGATCTCCGCCACATAGGAGACCTGGGGCAGGTGCAGCTTCTCGGCGATCTGGGGGCCCACCTGGGCGGTGTCGCCGTCGATGGCCTGGCGGCCGCAGAACACGATGTCGTCCTCGTCCACGCCCACCTTCTTGATGGCGGCGGCGAGAATCTGAGAGGTGGCGTAAGTATCGGAACCGCCGAACTCGCGGGCGGAGACCAGCACGGCCTCATCGCAGCCCATGGCCAGCAGCTCACGCAGCATCCCCTCGGCGGGAGGAGGGCCCATGGAGACCACAACCACCTTGCAGCCGGTGGCGTCCTTGATGCGCAGCGCGGCCTCAACCGCAGCCAGGTCGTCGTGGTTGGTGATGGTGGCCATGGCCGCGCGGTCCATGGTGCCGTCTTCCTTCACCGCCACCACGCCGGAGGTATCAGGTACCTGCTTGACACAAACGATGCATTTCATATCGTAATTTTCCCTCCAGTTCCTTTAGTTCACGCCCAGGTTGGCGGAGATGACCATGCGCTGCACCTCGCTGGTACCCTCGTAGATCTCGGTGATCTTCGCGTCGCGCATCATGCGCTCCATGGGGTACTCACGGGGGTAGCCATAGCCGCCGAACAGCTGCACGCAGCGGCGGGTCACGTCGCTGGCCGTCTCAGCCGCCACCAGCTTGGCCATAGCGGCGTCCACAGTGTAGGGCTCATGGTTCTCCTTCTTCATGGCCGCGGAGTACACCAGCCACTTGGCCGCCTCGGTCTTGGCGTGCATGTCAGCCAGCTGGAACTGGGTGTTCTGGAACTGGGAGATGCGCCGGCCGAACTGGACGCGCTCCTTGGTGTACTTGATGGTCTCCTCGATGGCTCCCTCGGCCAGACCCAGGGCCTGGGAGGCAATACCGATACGGCCGCCGTCCAGGGTCTTCATGGCGATACCGAAGCCCTTGCCCTGCTTGCCCAGCAGGCGGTCCTTGGGGATAATGCAGTCCTCCATAATCAGCTCACAGGTGGAGGAGCCCTTGATGCCCATCTTCTTCTCGTGCTTGCCCACGGAGAAGCCGGGGTCGGTGCGCTCCACGATGAAGGCGGAGATCTCCTTCTTCTTGCGGCCGCGCTTGTCGGTGGTAACGCCGGTGATGGCAAAGATCACGAACACGTTGGCGTAGCCGGCGTTGGTGATGAAGATCTTGGAGCCGTTGAGGATCCAGTTCTCCCCCTTCTCGTCCAGCACGGCGGTGGTCTGCTGGCCCTGGGCGTCGGTGCCGGCGCCGGGCTCGGTCAGGCCGAACGCGCCGATCCACTCGCCGGAGCACAGCTTGGGCAGGTAATACTTCTTCTGCTCCTCGGTGCCGTTCTCATAGATGGGAGCGCAGCACAGGGAGGTGTGGGCGGAGATGATAACGCCGGTGGTGCCGCAGACCTTGCTCATCTCCTCGACGGCCATGACATAGGACAGAACGTCCGCGCCGGCGCCGCCGTACTCCTTGGGGAAATAGATGCCCATCATCCCCAGCTTGGCCATCTTCTTGACGGTCTCCTCGGGGAACGCCTCGTTCTCGTCCACCCACTCGGCCAGGGGCTTGACTTCATTTTCGGCGAAGTCACGGTACATCTTGCGGAGCATTTCCTGCTCTCTGGAAAGGTGCAGATCCATTTGTTGCCTTCCTCCTAAGATTTATATTTCAGAACGGGCGGGCGGGAGTCAGGGGCTCCCGCCCGTCGTTGCTCGCATAGGGAACTGCGTCTGCCCTGTTTACTTTTTGGAGTAGTCGTAGAAGCCGATGCCGGTCTTACGGCCCAGCTTGCCGGCGCGGACCATCTTGCGCAGCAGCAGGGAGGCGCGGTACTTGGGATCGTGGGTCTCGTCGTACAGGGTATCCATGATGGCCAGGCATACGTCCAGGCCGATCAGATCGCCCAGGGCCAGGGGGCCCATGGGGTGGTTGGCGCCCAGCTTCATGGCGGTGTCCACGCCCTCCACACTGGCCACGCCGGTGTAGACCAGGTCGATGCCCTCGTTGATCATGGGAACCAGAATCTTGTTCACCACAAAGCCGGGGGCCTCATTGACTTCAACGGGCTCCTTGCCGATGGCGGCGGCCAGCTCGGCAATGGTCTTGTAGGTCTCATCGGAGGTGTGGGCGCCCCGGATGACCTCCACCAGCTTCATGACGGTGGCGGGGTTAAAGAAGTGCATGCCGATGAACTTGTCGGCCCGCTTGGTGGCCGCCGCGATGGCGGTGATGGAGATGGAGGACGTGTTGGAGGCCAGGATGGTCTCCGGCTTGCAGAGGCTGTCCAGCTCCGCGAAGATGCTCTTCTTGATGTCCAGGTTCTCGATGGCGGCCTCCACCACCAGATCGGCATCGGCAGCGGCGGCCAGCTCGGTGGTGAAGCTCATGTGGGACAGGATCTCAGCCTTCTTGGCCTCGTCCAGCTTGCCCTTGCTCACCAGCTTATCCAGGCCCTTGTTCAGCCGGGCCTCGCTGGCCTGGATGATCTCGTCCTTGATGTCGCGCACCACAACGTCATAGCCGTTGCGGGCAAATACCTGGGCGATGTCCAGCCCCATGGTACCGCCGCCGATGACCACAATCTTCTTCATAGTAAAAAACCTCTTTTCTATTGGTTTGATCAGAACATTCCATACCTGGTCGGACAGGTTTGCGATGACAGGCGTCATATGTACCGCTTACCGGTTCTGGAAGTGCTTCTCAGCCCGCTTCTCCAGGAACGCGCCCATGCCCTCGTTCTTGTCCCCGGTGCCGCAGGTAACGCCGAAGGCCTCGGCCTCGAAAGCGGAGCCGGTGTGGATGTCGGTCTGCATGCCCATGCGGATGCAGCGCTTGGATTCGCACACGGCGATCTGGGCGTTGGCGCAGATCGCGTTGGCCAGCTCCATGGCCTTATCCATCAGCTCCTCGGCGGGGTAGACCTCGCTGACCAGGCCGATGGCCTTGGCCTCGTCGGCCTTGATGGTCTTGGCCGTCAGAATCAGCTCCATAGCCTTGCTGACGCCCACGATGCGGGGCAGCCGCTGGGTGCCGCCGAAGCCGGGGGTAATGCCCAGGCCCACCTCGGGCTGGCCGAACCGGGCCTTTTCGCTGGCCAGTCGGATGTCGCAGGCCATGCTCAGCTCACAGCCGCCGCCCAGGGCGAAGCCGTTTACCGCCGCAATCACGGGCTTGGACAGGTTCTCCAGCTTGAGGAACACGCCGCCGCCGTGCACGCCGAACTTCTTGCCGTCGATCGAGGAGAAGCCCTTCATCTCACCGATGTCGGCTCCCGCCACAAAGGAGCGGCCCGCGCCGGTCAGAATCATCACATAGATCTCATCGTCCGCCGCCACCTGGTCGATAACCGCGTCCAGATCGCTCAGAACCTGGCTGTTCAGGGCGTTCAGGGCCTCCTGACGGTCGATCGTCACGATGCCCACATGGCCCTGCTTTTCCAGCTTCACAAATCCCATTTGTTCTGCCTCCTTAATCCAATATCAAAGCCTGCGATTATAATCGTTATTTTTTTAACACAAACCTTCCTAATAAGTATACTGCTTTCCACGCCAACAGGCAAGTGAAATGCAAGAAAAAAGCGTTATTTTTTTATCAAAATTTGTGGTCAGGATGCATAAATCAGGAAAAGGTCACTCCAGATCTCTCAGGATAATCAGCAAACCGGCCGGTTTTTCGTGGCAGGCCAGCCGGGCGGTCTCCACTCATCCCCGCAGACCCGGCAGCACATCCCGCACAGGCAGATCGGCCAGGGACAGGAACATGGGGCGGTATCCATTGCCCACGTGGAAGGCCCGGTATGCTGGGCCCGGTGCCCTCCCGCAGTGTTTGAACAGGAGAGCCGGCGCGCTGCTGGGGAACATCAGGGCACATGGATCACTTTGGCCGCCACGGTTGGCCCTTTCTTCCATACTACAAAGTATGAATGGATTTATCATACGCGCTTGCGGCCGTTTTGTCAAAGATTTTCCCGCGTATGGGGGACAACCCGTGGTGAATAGGGTTTAGGGAAAGGAGGGTGCGCCTTGAAACTCGACCGTACCTCTATGCTCTACGGTACCCTGATCCTCACGGGCACCAGTATCGTCTCCCAATTTCTCCGGTTCGTTTACCATAGTAATAATTTACTGTATTACTAAAATGAAAAATGGCCGTTGCCCAGAAGGTAAAAGTCCCATTGAGCAACGTGCCATTTCACAAATGTTAATCTATGTTTTGTGGCTCC
>OGJZ01003341.1_pt1 | contig 9953 bp, 6 predicted proteins | sample 1572321 | NCBI WGS metagenome assembly OGJZ01 (sample SAMEA2582086, study PRJEB24529) | metagenome | biome: Human gut stool | place: China | collected 2011 | reverse complement strand
AGATCGTTACACCACTGAAATCCAAGGTGATAACTTACAAATGTTAGGTGGTCGCAATCAAGAGATGGGCGGTTATGCACCGGCACAATCAGCACCACAACCAAGCTATCAATCTCGTCCAGCTCAATCTGCGCCAGCGCCACAAGCTGAGCCACCAATGGACGCATTTGATGACAACATTCCATTCTAAATTGTATTAATACAAGACTATCTGTACGAAGAGAGACCTTTCATCGAAAGGTCTCTTTTTTTATCTCTCATTTTGACATCAATTATTCGTGTGCCTGCACTAAAACGCAATAAATATTCAATTTATTGCACCGTATCCGAATCTAATGTATCTTTATTTGAATACTGGAAAATAGTATAGATATCAAGGAGAACATTTCTTAGATGAACAACATCACTCGAATCAGGAAAAAGAAAACGATGTATCTTTGCTTTATTTCCTTTGAACATCTTCAGGAGTAAGAATATATGGAAAATTTTAAACAAATCCTTTCGAAATTATCTGTTATTTTTTTATTATTCTATTCGCAAAATATATTTTCCATGACACAAACAGAAATCCAATTGGAAAAAGCTTATTTAGCAGAAATGATTGATATAGCATCTGAAATTATGGAGAAAAAACAATCTATTGATCCTGATTCATTGCAATATAAACGTAGGAATATCAAGGTTCTTACTCATACAAACATGAAAAACGGTTATACAAGCTACACTTTGGAAAAATCAAAAGTTCATTTGGTTGTACCTAAAGAGTTAAAACAAAATACGAAACTTAATCTCTATTGGGATGAAAGCGAAGGTTCAATAAATATCCTATTTGACAAAGATGAATTGACAAAATACTTTCATCTGAATCTTAAAAAAAGTGAAGAAAAATCAGAAACATTGAAAACAGTTTTTGATGAAACCACATATTTTTTCACTTCCTATGAATTTTCTATCGATAAATACCCTAACGTTACCGTTGAGTTTCGTCTCTACCATTCACCCGGTACGACATTCAGATTGGACTACCCGACTGAATTTACGCGGATTTTGATTTATAGAAAAATGTAATAGACGATGTTTCCCTTATATCGTTTCTAACTTGAACGACATTGTTCCACCACCGACCGCACTTTAGAAGAAAAAAACGCAGTGGTAAGCTTTAAAGCGAAATTAGAGAAATAGATCACTATCACTGAATAAGAATTCAGTAATCATTCACAAATTAAAAATAACTCACTTTTTTTGCTGTAGCTAAAAAAGTGAGTTGACCGTAGTGCGGGATGGGTATACTATATCTACATATTTTAAAGCTCACTTATTTATCTACTGCGCATTGATGAAATTAAGTGAGTTGAATTCACAAAAATTTTTCAATTTCAGTCAAAGAGATCATTATGATTAAAGTACAAAGACAATCAGCTAGAAACATTCAACCTAAGTTAGAACGTTTAAAAGTTGGCGACGAGATTATTTTAGAGCTCGTTTTTGATGAAAACCAATTTTCTATGTATTCAGAATTAACAGTTATAGCCTTGGATAAGGCTAACCAAAAAGGCAAAGCCAGATTTAATCAGGTAAGAGAAAGCGAAAAAGTTAAAACTTTTAATGATTACAGCCATTACGCAGGAAGTATTATTTCCTTTAATTACAATGATATTTGCGATGTGGATAACTAAACGATGAAAACCATTTTACTTAAACATCTCGCCCAGCTTAATTCTGGATTTACCATTAGAGAATCAATTGATTATCTGGAATATGGTGAAGTGAAAGCTGTGCAGATCAAAGATTTATCAAAGCAAAACCACCTAATCGATATTGATCTTTTGACTGGTATTGAATGGCGATACGATTCAAAACCACAATATTTATCACATAATGCTATTTTATTGACATCGCGAGGCGAGCTAGCAGCATACCTGTTTAAGGGGGATATTGAAGATAAAGTCGTAGCCAGTAATTCTTTTATTATCATCAATATAATAGAAGAGACAGTTTTACCGGAATTTATGGTTTGGTATCTAAATAACGCAATCGCCGCTAAAAATTATTTTTCTTCGGTATCAAGAGGCAGCTCATTACCAATTACTACGGTTGGAGCGTTAAAAGAGCTGCCTGTTACTATCCCAACTTTGGCGCAACAAAAAGAGATCATTGAACGCCACTTACACGCACAGAGAGAAAAACAATACTTAGAGCAATTGATTCAACTTCGTCATGAATACAACAATGCTTTAGCCGAACAACTTTTAATGAAAAACTAAGGAATCATCATGAACACTGAAAATATCCAACAACACCCTCATCACAGTACTCTTGTTTCAATTATCTGGAACATAGCTAATGGTCTTCGTGGGACATATCGTCCACCACAATATCGCCGTGTAATGTTGCCTTTAATTGTACTTGCTCGCTTTGATGCGATATTGAGCAAACATACAGATGTGATGAAGGCTTTATTCGATGAGAACCAGAAGAAAACCGAAACAGTTAAACTTCCACAGGCGTTATTAGATAAAAAACTCACCGAGATTATTGGAACACAACGCAATAAAACGCTGTATAACGTCAGCGGTTTTAATCTTGCTCGTTTATTGGATGACCCTGATCATATCCGCTCGAATTTAATCCAATACATCAACGGCTTTTCCGCTAAAGCGAAAGATATCTTTGACAAATTTGAATTTGAAAAAGAAATCGACAAACTCGATGAGGCCAATCGTCTGTATAAAGTCCTGCAAACCTTTATCGGCGATTTGCAGTCGCACGGACTAACACTGTCACCAGATGTCATTTCAAACACGCAAATGGGCTATTTGTTTGAAGAATTGATTCGTAAATTTAACGAGCAAGCAAACGAAGAAGCTGGGGATCACTTTACTCCGCGCGAAGTCATCCGCTTGATGGTCAATATTGCCTTTGCAGAAGATCATCAAGAATTATCCAAATCTGGCGTATACCGTGAAATTTATGACCCGACCTGCGGTACGGGTGGCATGCTTTCCGAATCTGAAAAAGCCTTGAAAGGATTCAATCAAAAAATCTATCTGGGCTTATACGGACAAGAATATAACAACGAATCCTATGCCATTTGTTGTGCCGATTTGCTGATTAAAGATGAACCTGCTGAAAACATCATTTTCGGCGACACTTTAGGGGTAAAAAATGCCAAAGATAAAGGCAATGGTTATACCCCGCATGATGGGCACCCAAGCAAACGCTTTGATTATATGTTTGCCAATCCGCCTTTTGGTGTGGAATGGAAAATCCAAGAAGATTACGTCAAAGAAGAATACGCAGATAAAGGCTTTAACGGGCGTTTCGGGGCTGGCCTGCCGCGTATCAACGATGGTTCGCTTCTCTTTTTGCAACACATGATGAGCAAAATGAAACAGCCTGAAAAAGACGGTCAAGGCTCACGCATTGCCGTGGTATTTAACGGCTCGCCGTTGTTTACAGGCGATGCGGGTAGCGGAGAAAGCAATATCCGTCGTTATGTAATTGAAAATGACCTGCTTGAGGCCGTTATCGCGCTACCAGATCAAATGTTTTACAACACCGGCATTTATACCTACATTTGGATTTTATCGAATAAGAAAAGCGCAAAACGACAAGGCAAAGTGCAGCTGATTAACGCCACACAGTATTTCCAAAAAATGCAAAAATCACTCGGCAATAAACGCAACGAATTGTCCGAAAAGCATATCGCCGACATTACCAATCTTTATGCCAATTTTGCCGAAACCAAAGACAGCAAGATTTTTAGCAACCAAGATTTTGCTTATTTGAAAATCACGGTAGAACGTCCGTTGCGCCTCAATTTCCAAGCCAGCGCAGAACGCATTGAAAAACTGTGGGAACAAACCGCCTTTGTGAATTTAGCCAAAAGCAAAAAACTCAAAGACGAAGCGCAGATTAAAGCTGATGAAGCCATCGGCGCAGCGCAGCAACAAGCTATTATTGCTGCATTAAATGGCTTGGGCGATAAATTATATAAAAATCGTGAGGCATTTTTAAAAGTGTTGAATCCGGCCTTAAAAGCCTTGGATTTCACGATTGGCACACCGCTGAAAAAAGCGATTTTAGAAGCCTTAAGCGAACGCGACCAAACCGCTGATATCTGCACAGACAGCAAAGGAAATAAAGAAGCCGATTCACAACTGCGCGATAGCGAACTGGTACCGATGCCGTCTGAAATGTCATTCCCATTAAGTTTGGGCTACGACAACGAAACGAATTTGGACGAATTATTGACCGCACTTCGTCCAACCGTGCAAGAGTATATGAAAGCAGAAGTCTTGCCGCATGTGCCTGATGCGTGGGTAGATGAAAGCAAAACCAAACTCGGCTTTGAAATTCCGATTAACCGTCATTTTTATGAATACCAGCCGCCGCGTGATTTAGCGGTTATCAAAGCCGAAATCAATGCTTTGGAACAAGAAATCATGAAAATGCTGGGTAATTTGCAATAACAAGCGGTCGGAAATTTTCCGGATTTTGCAAAATATCATCGTGGGGAAAGTTGAAACCACCCTGCGATGATATCGACAACGAGATATAAAAATGAACAGATACGAAACCTATAAAGACAGCGGGATTCCTTGGTTGGGGGAAGTGCCAGAGCATTGGGAAGTCAAGCGATTAAGATTTACAGTAAACTTAAATCCAGTTAAATCAGAACTTGATATTCCCGAAGATACTTTAGTTTCATTTGTCCCTATGGAAGCAGTTAATTTTGATAAGAATTTAACGTTAACTGAAGAAAGAAATCTTGATGAAGTATATAAAGGATACACCTATTTTAAAAATGGCGATGTTGTTTTAGCAAAAATAACACCATGTTTTGAAAATGGAAAATCTGCTATTGCTCAAAACCTAACAAATGGCATTGCCTTTGGAACAACAGAATTACACGTTTTAAGATCTCAAGATTCTATAAATAATCACTTTTTGTATTATTTAATTAAATCTGATTCTTTTATGAAAATTGGTGAGTCTGAAATGTACGGTGCTGGTGGTCAAAAGCGAGTTCCTGAAAAATTTATCAAAAACTTCTTAATTGGTTTACCTCCATATTGCGAACAAACCGCCATCGCCCACTATTTGGACACCAAACTCGGTGAAATTGATGCGCTGATTGACAAGCAACAAACGCTGCTCGAAAAGCTTGCGGAACAACGCACTGCCGTGATTACCCATGCCGTAACCAAAGGCTTGAACCCTGCAGCTCCGATGAAAAATAGTGGCGTGGAATGGTTGGGGGATGTGCCGGCGCTTTGGGATGTGAAGAAATTTAAACATCTTTGTAAAATTATTACAGGGTATACTCCATCTAAAAATAACGATGAAAACTATGATGAAAATGGATTTCTTTGGGTAAAACCTGATAATTTAAATGATTTTAAAGAAATATCTGACACTAAAGAAAAAATTAGTGTTGTAGGTTTAAAATCTAATTATCTAATTCCTAAAGACTCTATCTTGGTTTGCTCAATTGGAACGATTGGGAAAATGGGGGTAGCAATGCAAGATGTTATTACTAATCAGCAAATTAATTCATTTATTTTTAATGAGTTGGTCAATAAATCCTTTAGTAAATATTTAATTTATTCAGCGAAAGGGATTTTTGAACATATGGCTAATGATAATGTTGTTAGAATTTTGAATTCAAACACTCAGAAGAATATATTTTCTCCACTTCCTCCACTTGTTGAGCAAGCTAAAATAGCAGATTACCTAGACCAAGAAACTGTCAAAATCGACCGCTTGTGTGAAACTATCAATCAAACCATAGGTCGTCTGAAAGAGTACCGCACAGCGTTAATTACGCAGGCAGTAACCGGAAAAATTAAAGTCACCGATGAATAAAGGGCATAGGTAGATTCAAGCCTACTTTACAATCAATAAAATGGGAGCAAACGGATGCACACCGAAGAAAACTTTGAAAATGAAATCGAACACAGCCTGTTAACACAAGGCAGTTATCAACAAGGCTTGGCAAAAGATTATGAAAAATCGACCGCACTTTTCCCGGCCGATGTAGTGGCATTTATTCAGACGACTCAACCAAAATTATGGGCGCGGTTGGAAATGCTGTTTAAAGATAAAGCGCAAGATGAGCTTATCAAGGCGTTAAATCAAGAATTAAACATTAAGGGCAGCCTGAATGTACTGCGTAATGGTTTCCGCGTGGCAAACCGCACGGCGAAAATGGCGTATTTCGCGCCTAACTCTACTTTAAATGAAACCTCACAACAGCAATACGATGCGAATATCGTCAAAATTACCCGCCAAGTCATCACCGAATATAACGAGCGGATTGATATGGTGATTTCGGTAAACGGTATTCCTGTAAGCACGATTGAGCTGAAAAACGAGATGTCGGCAACGGGCTGGACGGTGGAAGATGCGAAGTATCAATACCGTAAAGAGCGCAATCCTCAAGGCAAGTTATTTGAATTTAAAAAACGCTCGTTGGTGCATTTTGCGGTGGATACGCAAGAAGTGTATATGACCACCAAGCTGGAAGGCGAGGGCACGCGCTTCTTGCCGTTTAATCGTGGTTTTAACGATGGCAAAGGCAATCCACCGGTTAAAAACGATGTGCGAACCGCTTATTTATGGCGCGAGGTGTTGCGTAAAGATAGCTTAATGGAATTGATTGGACGTTTTTTACATTTGAGCCGTGAAGAACGAAAAATCCGCACGGATTCAGGCTTTCGCTATATTACCAGTGAAAGCATGATTTTTCCGCGTTTCCATCAAATTGATGCGGTTAGAAAATTGATTGCCCATACTAAAACGCACGGTGCTGGGAAAAACTATTTGATTCAGCATTCGGCAGGCTCCGGCAAATCCAATACGATTGCATGGCTGGCTCATCATTTGGCTTCTTTGCATAATGCTGAAGATGAAAAGATTTTTAATTCGGTGATTATCGTTACCGACCGCGTGGTGTTGGATAGACAGTTGCAAGAAACCGTCGCGCAATTTGAGCAAACCGACGGTGTGGTGCAAAAAATTGATAAGGATACCCATCAGCTTACGGCAGCCCTTGCGGCAAATGTGCCGATTATCATCACGACGATTCAAAAATTCCCTTATGTGATGCACAGCATTCAAACCAAGGCAAAACATGGCGAACATATTTCACTTGATACCGAAGGTAAACGCTTTGCCGTTATTGTGGATGAGGCACACAGTTCACAAACCGGTGAAACCGCCGGCGAGTTGCGTCAAGTCTTAAACAAAAGCGGGATTGAAGCGGCGATTGCTGCTGAATTTTTAGATCTGGATGAGGATGAACAAGCCGATATTGAGGTTCAAAAAAATATTCTGCGCGAACAATTCAAACGTAGCCGCCAAGATAATTTAAGCTTTTTTGCTTTTACCGCTACGCCCAAATGGAAAACCTTGGCTTTGTTTGATGAGCCGAACGAGCAGGGTGAAACCCCATTCCATAGCTACAGCATGAAACAGGCGATCGAAGAAGGTTTTATTTTGGACGTATTGGCAAATTATGCGACCTATAAACAATATTTCCGTTTATTGCGTACTGCTGATAGCGATATCGAATTGCCGAAGCATAAAGCGAAAAAAGAGCTGATGCGTTTTGTGAATTTGCATCCGAGCGTGATCAGTCAGAAGGTAGAAATTATTATTGAGCATTTCCAGTCGGTAACCCGCCATAAAATTGGAGGCTATGCTAAAGCAATGGTAGTCACGAGTTCGCGTGAAGCTGCTGTTCGCTATAAATTGGCATTTGATGAGTATATTGCTGAAAAAGGGTATGAAGGGATTAAATCACTGGTGGCGTTCTCTGGCAAAGTGATTCTGCCGGAACAAGCCGAAAAAGAATATTCTGAACCAAGCATGAATGGTGGTATTAAAGAAACTGAGCTTCCCGAACAGTTTGACAGCGATAATTATCAGGTGCTTTTGGTCGCCGATAAATATCAAACAGGCTTTGACCAACCCTTATTGCACACCATGTTTGTCGATAAAGTGTTGTCTGGCGTACAGGCGGTACAAACGCTTTCTCGTTTAAACCGTACGGCAAAAGGCAAAGAAGATACATTTGTACTGGACTTTGTCAATGATCATAAAGCAATCTATGATGCCTTTAAACCCTATTACCAACGCACAGCATTAGGCGATATCCCAAGTGATGAGAAATTGGCAAGTTTAGGCAACACGTTGGATGAATGGAAAATTTATACGCAAAGTGATATCGATGAGTTTGCAAATATTTGGTTTAGTGGACGAACAACGCCTACCAATAGCGAGCATAAAAGGCTTAATGCGATCATTGATAAGGCAATTGAAAAATATAAGCATATTTCAGACGACCCCGAACATAATGAAGAGCAACAAAAGCTCTTTAAAAGCCAGCTTCAGAGCTATTTGAATCTCTATTTGTTTGTTTCGCAGATTTTGCCATATGCTGATTCTATTCATGAAAAACGCTATGTCTATCTCAAAGCCTTGATGATGAAACTTCCGCGAGGCAAGCAAAGCGAAAAATTGGATTTATCCAAAATGGCAATTTTGCAATACTACCGCTTGCAACAAATCGGGGAAGGTTCAATCAAGCTGAACGAAGGGGAGGCTGAACCACAAAAAGGCTCTACTGATGTAGGTACTGGTCAAGTTAGTCTTACTGAAGAATTAGATAAACTCATCAAAGAACTGAATGAAGCCTTTACAACTGAGTTTACATTAGCAGATCAGCTATTTTTTGAATCTGTCGAAAAATTTGCTCGCGAGAATCCTGATATTGTCGATGCTGCCAACAATAATCCTTTGTCATCATTTATGGATTATTTCAACACAAAGATTGATGATTTGCTGGTTGGACTGTTCGAACAGTTTGGTGAAAGTGTTGCTAAAGTACTAAATAACCCTCAAATTAAACATAAAGTCTGTCGCCGCTTGGCAAAACAGATTTATGAGAATGTTCATTTAGAGAAGTAGAACGTTAAGACTTAAAAGGCCGTCTGAGATTCGATTTTCAGACGGCTTTTTTAATATTAAAGTCTCATAACATTATAGAGCGTTGTAGCAATGAGAAAAGTTGAGGTAACGATACTGAAATACCACAGCACTGTTAAATTGAAGTAAAAATAAACGCGGTCAAGTTTTGAAGAGCATTTGCAAAAATAATATAAAATTTGACCACACTTTGCCCCTCAAAAAAAGAATCTAGACACCTAATTTTAGGTTCGGATTATTATTCAATTTCGTTATAACTAAAAATCAGTACATATATTTAACAATTCTTTCGGTTTTGCTATGTGCTTTGCTACATTTTTACCATCTTATTTTCACTAGAGGTACAACTATGCAGCATCGCGATCTTTATCCCCACGAAATCTTACAAGATGTTATTGATAAAAGTTATGCTAAGTCGCAAGGACACCTAAAAACACTGGCTATTTTAAGTTTTTTAGGTGGCGGCTATGTGAGTTTTGGTTATATGGCCTATTTAAAAGTAGTGAGCGGTATTCCTCCTGAGTGGGGTGGGCTATCAACATTACTTGGTGCGGCCGTGTTTCCTATTTGTTTGATTTGTATTCTAGTCGGTGGTGGTGAATTAGCCACGGGAAATATGATGATGATGGCATTAGGCCGTTTAACAAAAAGAGTAAGCCTTCAAAAATTATTTCGTAACTGGATTGTCGTGAGTTTAGGTAACCTGCTCGGTGCGCTGTTTATGGCCTATTTCTTAGGGCATTATGTTGGTTTATCAGAAGGTGCTGCCTCTGCTAAAACCATTGCTATCGCCGAGGCTAAAGTGCAAATGGATTTTGGTCGCGCCTTTATTTCTGCCATTGCTTGTAACTGGATGGTCTGCATGGGTATTTGGTTCTATTTTGGCGCTAAACAAACCTCCGGTCGAATCCTAGCCATATGGTTCCCAGTGATGATTTTTGTGCTTATCGGATTACAACACT
>OGJZ01003330.1_pt1 | contig 9982 bp, 6 predicted proteins | sample 1572321 | NCBI WGS metagenome assembly OGJZ01 (sample SAMEA2582086, study PRJEB24529) | metagenome | biome: Human gut stool | place: China | collected 2011 | reverse complement strand
CAAAAAAGAGAGCTGAGTAAAACATTTTTTTAAATGTTACTCAGCTTTTTTTATTATATTGGTTAAAAATATTGCAATGTTAATTCAAAAGGACTATAATATTTAAAAAGCTTAAAAAGTTATAGTATAGTAATATTTCTGCGATAAATGAGGGATGAAGATGAACATTAGCTATAAAAAACTATGGATTAAGTTAATAGAGCAGGACATTAAAAAGAGTGACCTTAGAAAGTTAACAGGATTATCAGCTGGAACTATTACAAGGTTGAATAAAAATGAGCCTGTTTCTATTACCGTATTACTATCTATATGCGAGATATTAAAATGTGATATTGGTGATATTTGTTCCGCAGTTATAGATGCAGAGCCGACCACAACTGATACCGAGTAATTAGGATGAATTTAGATACGTATGGAGGAAGAACTATGGAGAAATATAGCTCCGGATTAGTATCCGAATCCTTTTGGTTTATTGAATGTAAAAAGATTATCAAATTAATATATGATGGTCACTCTTGGGACGAGTTAAAAGCAATGTGTTTGGCGGAGAATTTGCTTGGTATCTCTAAAGAGTATAGAGCCAAAAGAATATTTGGATATTTAAAAAACAGAATTAGTACTCTTGATGAAAAGATACTGGAAATCTTTTTACAAGGAGATTTAGCAACGCAAAAAATTATCATTCTTATTGCAGTCGCAAAGCAAAACAGATTATTTTATGAATTCCTATATGAAGTATATCGAGAAAAGGTAATACTTGGTGCATGTGAGCTAAATGATAGTGATATAAATATATTTTTTAAAAATAAACAAGATCAAAATGAAGATGTGGCAGACTGGACAGACACTACATTAAAAAGACTTAGAAGCACTTATATGAATTTCATGATTGATGCAGGGCTTTTAACAATAAGCAATAAAAAGAAAGTTCCGACACCTCCAGTGCTAGATATTACGTTGGAACATTACTTTAAAGACAATGGTGAAGTACAGTTAATAAAAGCAATTACGGGGGTGAGTTAAATGCATAATTTAGAAAGTAGATTAAACAGGTTAGAAGATAAAATAAAACTCCCCAACTTCAGGGGAAATAAAGGACTTGGTAATGAGGTAGGATATTATGTGTTTGACTATCCTGCTGATCAGGAAATGTTAGTTCGAGAAAGAGTTGAATATTTAAAAGCAAAGTACCAAAATAGTGATGTCAATATTGTGGTTTTTGATCTATACGATACAATTATTGACTTGCTAGAAAAAGAGGGTTTTCTTGATTTATGTATAGAGTTCGAAAAGACAAAAGGATTGCCCGAAATAACCAAAGCTATAAACGAAATGTTGCGTATGGAAGAAGACAATTACCAAAATGAATTGCTAGCACATATAAAAAATAACACACCACAAAATGCAATTGTCTTTTTGACTGGAATTGGGAAATGCTACCCTCTTTTGCGTTCTCACAAAATATTAAATAATATGCATCAGTTCGTAGATAATGTACCGGTTGTAATGTTTTTTCCTGGCAAGTATGATGGTCAGTCGTTGATGCTGTTTGGTGAAACCAAAGATGATAATTATTATAGAGCTTTTAGGCTTGTAGATTGAGAGGGATAAGTTATGATTATTAAAAATATGTTTTCTAAGCCAATCGACAGAGATATTAAAGGTGTTATTAAGGTTGGTCAGGGCGATGATGAGAATGTAAAGCAAGAGCTTGAAGAGTACGTTGTAACAAGAGAATTACAAAAGCACTTTGCAGACTTTTTTGCCAGCTATAAAAAGGGAATCACAGGAAATACAGATAAAATGGGTGTATGGATTTCGGGCTTCTTTGGTAGTGGTAAATCTCACTTTTTGAAAATCTTATCCTACCTTCTTGAAAATCGTATAGTAGATGGAAAAGCAGCCATTGATTACTTTGTAGAAGATAAAAAAATTAAGGATGAAATGGTTCTTGGCGATATGAAACTTGCAGCCAATACCCCTGCTGATGTTATTCTTTTTAACATAGATTCTAAAAGTGGTATGGCGGACACGCAAAACAATAAAGAAGCTATTCTTTCGGTTTTCTTAAAGGTCTTTAATCAACATTTGGGCTTTTACGGTGCTAATCCTCACCTTGCAGATTTGGAAAGAACTCTTACCGAAGAAGGTAAATATGATCAGTTTAAACAAGCTTTTTTAGAACTTCGGGGAAAAGAGTGGACAGACTCTCGCCATCAATTTAGATTTATTCAGGACTATGTGTGTAAAGCACTGGTTCAAATCGATTATATGAGCATGGAAGCTGCAAAAAACACTTGTGAGAGTTTTACCACTCCTTACAATATGGATATAAACACCTTTGCAAAAATGGTCAGCGACTATATTAATAAAAAAGGCAATAATCATCATGTTATTTTCTTAGTAGATGAAATCGGACAGTACATAGGTGAAAAAATTGACCTTATGTTAAACTTACAAACTGTTGCTGAAGATTTAGGTACAGAGTGTAAAGGTAAAGCATGGATTATTGTTACAAGTCAGCAAGATATTGACAGCATTACAAAGACAAGAGGAAATGACTTTTCTAAAATCCAAGGTCGTTTTGACACAAGGCTTTCTCTCTCATCTGCTAATGTAGATGAAGTTATTCGAAAAAGAATACTTGAAAAAACAGACACAGCGGTTCAAACTTTGTCACTACTTTATGATGAAAAAGATACGATCATAAAAAATCTAATCATTTTTAACGATGGCATTGAAAAGAAATTATACTCTGATAGAACAAATTTCTCCGATGTGTATCCGTTTATCCCTTACCAATTCAATTTACTGGGAGATGTGTTAACTTCTATTAGAACCCACGGTGCTAGTGGTAAGCATTTGGCTGAAGGTGAGCGTTCTATGCTTGCCTTGTTCAAAGAGTCCGCAATGAGAGTAATGGCAAAGAACGAAGGGGCACTGATTCCATTTAATATGTTCTACGATGCGCTGGAACAATTTTTAGACCACAGTCATAAGGGGGTTATCATTAGAGCCTATGATAACGAATATTTGAATCCTAATAAATTAGAGAATTGTTTTGAGGTAGATGTTTTAAAGACACTATTTATGATTAAGTATGTCAAAGAAATTACCCCTAACCTTGAAAATATTACAAGCCTTATGGTTTCGGATATCGACAATGACCGTATTGCATTAAAAGACAAAGTGGAAGATGCTTTAAAGCGTTTGTGCCGTCAAACACTAGTTCAGAAGAATGGTGAACTCTATGTATTCCTTACAGATGAAGAACAAGAAATTAATAGAGAGATTGAAACGCAAACCGTTGAGTCTTCCGAATTAACAGGAAAAATATCTGAGCTGATTTTTGATGGTTTGTATGATGAAAAGAAATATAGATACCCTGCATTTAGTGGCAGATATACCTTTGGATTTAATCAGATAGTTGATGATAGACCCTACAAAACAAACCAAAACTACGATATATCTCTTAAGGTGCTTACACCAAACTATACAGATGTGCAAATGGATGAAACTACTCTTAGAATGATGAGTGGTCAGACTAAGTGCGTTATTGTAGCACTGCCTGATGATAAGGCTTTTATCGACGAAATTCGGTCTGCACTTAAAATTGAAAAATATCTGAGGTTAAACTCTACCAATGTGGTTAGCAAGTATGAGCAAATCAAAGAGGCTAAGCGAGTTGAAATGCGTGAAAGAAATGCAAATGCAAGAATTTTTCTTGAGGAAGCAATGAAACAAGCCTCTATTTATGTAAATGGTGATAAAGTACAGATTGCAGCGAAAGATATTTCTTCTCGCATTAATGATGCACTGGGTAAATTGATAAGTACTGTCTTTCATAAGCTGTCCTATATTGATACAGCAATGAATGAAGCCCATATTAGAGCGGTACTAAAAGGCACAAATAATGCACAGCTGTCATTGGATGGACAGACACAAACACCTAACAGACTGGCTTTAAATGATGTTCTGGACTTTATTAGTATTAATACGGGTAGACACGCTAAAACATCTTTAAAAACTATCATGGAACGATTTCTAAAGGCACCCTATGGATTTATTGAAGATGACGTAGAGTGGCTTGTTGCAAAACTATTTAAAGACGGAGATTTAGCATTCTTTGTAAATAACGAAGTGGTTACACTACTTAATAAAAGTGAAGATGAAGTGTATCGCTATCTAAGCCGAAAAGAATTTTTAGAAAAGTTGCTTACCAAAAAAAGAGAAAAAGCTAACGATAAGCAGAAAAAGGCTGTCCGTGATGTAATGAAAGAACTTTTCAATATTACACCGATGAGCGATGAAGATGATGGTATCTTAAAAAGTTTTATGGAGTATGCATACAGACTGAAAAACGACTTAGAGAAATTAGAAATTCATTATAAGAATGAGCCAAGCTATCCTGGCAAGCAAGTTGTTAAAACAGGCAAGGCGTTGATGGTGGATTTGATGGCTATTAAATATTCCGCAGAATTTTTTAAGACAGTTACGGATAAGCAAGATATCGTTTTAGATTTTGCCGAAGATTATGAACCTGTGAAAGCATTCTTTGCTGGTGACCAAATTGAAATTTGGAATCGCAGCTTAAAGCTGATGAAGATTTATGATGAGAGTAAGACATTTATTGTTAATAGTGAAATTGAAGATGTGGTTGGTGCTATTAATACTATTATGTCAAAACCAAAGCCATATAGCGAAATTAGAAAAATCCCAGAATTGCTAGAGCGTTACATTAATCTTTACAGCACAATGCTTACTCAAATGGAAGAACCTATTACTACAGCTATTGAGGAAGCAAGACAGCGTGTAGTGCAGGAACTAGAAGGCAAAGAATGTCAAAGCATGTTGTCAATAAAAATTGCGGAGCGTTTTGCTGAGATAAAGAATAAGGCAGAAACCTGTAATAATGTTGCTACTCTGCAAAATATTAAGGTTGAAGCAGATGCTTTAAAAGTACGTTTGCTCAATGAAATAGCTGAGGAAGAGAGAAAAATAATTGCTGCAAAACAGCCAGTGAAACCACTAGTGGTCACTCCAAGTGGAGAAAAAACAGTCACTCCTACTCCAGCTCCAAAGCCAAAAACTCAAAAGACCATTAGTATTAAAACTATTAACTCTGAATCTACATGGAGAATTGAAACGGAGGCAGATGTAGAACGCTATATTGAGGTTCTAAAGCAAAAACTGAAACAAAGTGTAAAAGAAGATACAATTTTAAATATTGAGTTTTAAGGAGGTACACCATGAACAAAACAGCGATTAAAAACTTTGCGGTATGGGCGAGAAACAAGCTCATTAGTGAAATTACATATAAAGCGAGCCTTGTGGGTATCAGCGAAAAAGGAATATCAGCACCACTTCCCACCTCTACCGATAACATTCAGTTTTTCGATATTGGTACAGGCAAGCCAACAGAGATTAGGAACGAGGAAGTAAAGCAGAGAGCTTCCCTTGTTGCTCGTATCAAAGTTAAAGAAAAAACCTCCGACTACAAAACTGCCTTTCAGTTTGTCATGGAGGAAGTTGCCTATACTTGGTTTAACCGCCTTGTGGCAATCCGTTTTATGGAGGTCAACGAGTATTTGCCCTCGAAAATTCGTGTGCTGTCAAGTGAGATGAGTGGCAAGGCAGAGCCTGATATGGTAACAACTCCATTTGATACCGATATGGAGTTTAGCGCCTATGAAACCGACCGCATTATGCAGCTTAAAGATGAAAATAAATTGGACGAGCTGTTTCGTATGCTGTTTATTAAGCAGTGCAACAAGCTCAACGAGGTTTTGCCCGAACTGTTTGAGAAAACAAATGACTACACCGAATATCTGCTTAACATTTCCTTTACAGATAAAGACGGCATTGTGTCCCACCTTGTAAACGATATTGAGGAAAAGAATTTCACCGAAGCAGTGGAAATTATCGGTTGGCTGTATCAGTATTACAATGAAGAACGCAAAAATCAAGTTATAAACATTTATAAAGGCACAGTAAAAAAAGATGACATTCCTGCTGCCACTCAGCTATTCACTACCGACTGGGTTGTTCGCTATATGGTGGATAATTCATTGGGCAGATATTGGATTGAAAGAAATCCAAATAGCACTTTAGCCGAGAAACTCGACTTTTTTGTTACTCCGAAAAATGGCGAAATAAAGCATATAGACGAAAAGGTCACACCCGAAGAACTGTCTTTCTTTGATCCTTGTATGGGTAGTGGTCATATTTTGGTGTACGCCTTTGATGTACTAATGGAGATTTACAGAGAAGTTGGATACACTGACAGAGATGCAGCACAGGCTATCATTGAGAACAATATCTATGGTTTGGATATTGATGATAGAGCATATCAACTCGCCTATTTCGCTGTGATGATGAAAGCTCGTAGCTATGACCGAAGATTTTTAACAAGAGAAATCGCACCTCATGTGACGGCTGTTCAAGAAAGCAATGGTCTATCAAGAATTAGCTCCGCAAGCGGACAAATTAAAATAGACGATATAGTCAAGCTCAACACAAACCACCTATTAGATGTATTTGAAAATGCCAAGGAGCTTGGTTCATTGGTTACAGTCAAAAATATAGACTTTGAAAGTATCAAACAATTTATGAGTGAGTTTGAAGAAACGGGCGCCGATAATCTATTTGATTTTAACTGGTATCAGTCTGTCTTTTCTAAGATGAAATACTTTATCAAGCAGGGTGAAATTCTTTCTAAAAAATATGCTGTTGTTTGCACAAACCCTCCATATATGAACAAGTTAGAAGGTCATCTTAAAAAGTTTGTGACTGACGAATACAAGGATTACAGTGGCGATTTATTCTCTGTATTTATGTACAAGAATTTTGACTATTGCATACAAGGTGGCTATTCTGCATTTATGACACCTTTTGTATGGATGTTCATAAAAACTTATGAAAAATTAAGAGAATACATTATTAGCAATAAATCCATAACAAGCCTAATTCAAATGGAGTATTCTGCTTTTGAGGAAGCAACTGTTCCTATCTGCTCTTTTATTTTGAAAAACGGAAAAGAAACCCAAAAAGGCTTGTACTTTAAGCTGTCAGATTTCAAGGGTGGCATGGAAGTACAAAAACAAAAAGTTTTAGAAGCACTTGATAATAAAGAGTGTGGGTATTTCTATGAAACCACAGCAGAAAACTTCACCAAAATCCCCGGTTCTCCAATTGCGTATTGGGTGAGTGAGAATTTTATTAAAGCTTTTGAAAAAGGAAGAAAACTTGGTGATATTGCCGACTCTAAGCAAGGACTTGCAACTGCTGACAATAATCGTTTTTTAAGAGAATGGTTTGAAGTTGATAATAGGAAAATTAAATTAGACGCAACTAATCGTGAGAATGCAGAAAAATCTCAGAAAAAATGGTTTCCTTATAATAAAGGTGGAGAATTTAGAAAATGGTATGGTAACAATGATTTTATTGTTAACTGGGAGAATGACGGATTAGAAATAAGAAACTTTTTTGACGATAAAGGCAAATTGAGGTCAAGACCACAAAACACTGATTTTTATTTCAGAGAATCTGCAAGTTGGTCGTTAATTTCTTCAAGTGTTGCAGCATTTAGATATAAACCATATGGTCATATATTTGATGTAGCTGGAATGAGTTTCTTTTCCAACGATAATTTGAAATATTTACTTGCACTTTGTAATACGCCATTTGCAATGGAAGTTTTGAAGATAATAGCTCCTACAATCAATTATCAGTGTGGTGATATTGCGTGTATTCCTATAATCATCTCCGACAAGCACAAACCCCACATTGATGAACTGGTAGAACAAAACATTTCCCTATCCAAAACCGACTGGGACAGCTTTGAAACCTCGTGGGATTTTGTAAAACACCCACTGGTACAAGGGGTATTCAAGTTAAGTCTTGAAAATAGTCTTGCTGAAAAATATATAGAAGCAAGCTATATGAACTGGGAAAAAGAGTGCAACGAGCGTTTCAACACCCTAAAAGCCAACGAAGAAGAACTAAACCGCATTTTTATCGACATCTATGGTTTGCAAGACGAGCTTACTCCAGAGGTTGAGGACAAAGATGTTACCGTTCGCAAAGCTGACCTTACAAGGGATATCAAGTCCTTTGTTTCCTATGCAGTTGGCTGTATGTTCGGCAGATATTCTCTTGACACCGACGGACTTGCCTATGCAGGCGGTGACTGGGAAGATAGCAAATATAAAACCTTTATACCTGATGCCGATAACTGTATTCCTATCACTGACGAGGAGTATTTTGGAGATGATATCGTCGGTTTATTTGTAGCGTTCGTAAAGAAAGTCTATGGCGAAGATACCTTGGAAGAAAACCTTGACTTTATTGCAAAGGCTCTCGGCAACAAGGGCAACACTGCAAGAAAAGTTATCCGAAATTATTTTGTTAAGGATTTCTACAAAGACCATGTAAAGACCTATCAAAAACGACCAATCTATTGGCTGTATGATAGTGGCAAGGCTGACGGATTTAAGGCACTTATTTATATGCATCGCTATACTGCTGATACAACAGGTCTTGTGCGTGTGGACTATCTCCATAAAATGCAACGCACCTATATGAGTGAAATTGACCGTATGCAAGACGAAATTGAAAACGGCAAAACCTCTGCTGATATTTCTAAGGCAGAAAAACGCAAAGAAAAACTGATAAAACAGCTCAAAGAAACCAAAGACTACGACGAAAAAATCGCCCACCTTGCCCTCTCACGTATCGCCATCGACCTTGATGACGGCGTAAAGGTAAACTATGACAAGGTACAGACAGCACAGGATGGCAAAATGCTGAATGTTTTAGGAAAGATTTAGGTGATGAGATGAAAAAACGATATATTATATTGTCAATTGTAACGATATTTTTATTACCTAAAATCATCGATTTTCTATTTTCTATTTATCTATGTGATTTTTTTTCAATGAAGCATATTGAAGCGTCTGATGTTCTTTCCTATATTGGAGTTCTAACCGGTGTTGTAGCTACGTTGATTACTCTTTATTTTACAGTAAAACAATTTAAACTGTTAAATAAAACATGTATCATGCCTATCAATACAAAATACTTTTTTTATTGTAAAAATGAAACTTGTTTTTTAAGTGATAATGGCAACATTGAAAAAAAAGATTTCCCCCTTTTTGTACCTTTCGGACCTTATTATAGAAGAATGGATATAGAATTACGTAATATTGGAAAAGGAACGGCAAATGATTTTTCGATTACATTTTTATATAATAAAGGGCAAGATTTTTATAATCTGATGTCACAATTAGGTTATGATAAAGAACATTGTGGACTTAAATCTGATTTTGAAGATGAAACATTTAAAAATTGTGGAATTTTCCTTAGTGGCGATAGCAGATATATACAAACATCATTTATATTGGATGGGATAATTACGAATATCTGTCATGCTCAATATCTAAACTCAAAAAGTGAAGATAAAAATCAGAATATGAAAAACAACACTTTAGTAAATAAAGAATACAAAATATGTTCTATTAAAATTTCGTCATCTGATATTTTAGATATTACTAAAATAGAAGATTGCTATATTTATGATGTCTATATTAAAGTGCTTAATACTATATCTCTCATATCAGATAATGGAGTATACAGTGAAGCATATCTAATTATGAAAGAGGCTAAATAGGAGGTGAAGTAATGGCAGAATTAAACTTAAAACAAATCACCGACAAGCTTAATGCTGAGTTTGCCTCGGAGGTTCGCAAACTTGTGTTTTGGTACGATGCCAATGCCGAGTTTATTGACGATATAGACAGTGTAGAACTTTCTAATGCAAAGGTTTATCACCTTGAGAAAGATAATCAGTTCTACACAAAATACTTTTTAGAGAGAGTGGACACTACCACCAATTATTTGATTTATGCCCCTTTTCTTCCAAGCCACATTATTCAATTATTGAACCAAAATACGTCTATGCTTTTTCATATCGGCTTGTCGATTT
>OGJZ01003328.1_pt1 | contig 9988 bp, 13 predicted proteins | sample 1572321 | NCBI WGS metagenome assembly OGJZ01 (sample SAMEA2582086, study PRJEB24529) | metagenome | biome: Human gut stool | place: China | collected 2011 | reverse complement strand
AAACGCCTGGTATCTTTAAGTCCTGTCGGGTTTCGCCACCACTGATTTGAGCGTCCGATTCTGTGATGCTTGTCAGGGGGGCGGAGCCTATGGAAAAACGCCCCGCCGGGGCGTGGCCTTTTCGCCCTTGTCCTTAGCTTTCGTTATGCTTACCGTTACGTTATCTGCTTATCTTCCCTCCGCTCGCCGCAGACTCATGACCGAACGGAGTGAGCGAATGAGCGAGGAAGCGGAAAACCATCAGAACGTACAGTAAGCACTTTCGCGCCGGGGCCTTCATGAACAAACAACAAAAGACAGCCGTTAACATGGCTAAATTCATCCAGGATCAGTCCCTGCTTCTTCTGGACAGGCTTAATGAGCTGGATCTGGATCATGAGGCTGATTTCTGCGAGAAACTCCATGAGGATGCGGAACGCCTTTACCGAAGCCTGTCAGCGCGCCTGAATGAGCAGCAGGACGGTGCGTAATGTCTCCGTTCTGGGTATTACCGGAGTAATACCGGCATCGCCTTAATTTTCATTGTGTTAGCGCTTAACATTATTACCCCGGTAATACCCAGAATCCCTGTATTTTTTCTTTTTTATTTATTTTTCATGAAGTTGCGATGAAAATCGCAGCTGCGTTAGGTGTATGACCATTTTGAGGTTGAAAAATAATCAACCATGGCGGGTGATTTACGCAGGTTAAGGGGCGTCGGTGACAAAAAAACGTCATTAACGACCTCGTTCATGCTCGCATGAACGGATTATTTTTCCGGACTACAGGTAAACTACAGAAAGACTACAAAAGCTGATGACTTAATCCTGATTTTTAGTGCGATGACTACAGATAAACTACAAAATAACTACAGGATTACCTCAGATCCGTTCTCTGAACCATTCGTACATCCGACCCCCTTACCGGTTTTACACTGAGCACTGATGCTCTGAGGTCCCTTATGACGAAACAACAGAAAACAGCGCTGAACATGGCTAAATTCATCCAGAATCAGTCTCTGCTCCTGCTGGAGAAGCTTAACGAGCTTGATCTCGATGCTGAGGCCGACCTTTGTGAGAAACTCCACGATGATGCGGAGCATCTTTTCCGTACACTGTCCTCGAGACTGGATGCATTACAGGATGGTAACTGATGGCCAGAGTGTCTATTAGTGAAGCAGCACGGCTTGTTAAGGTTAGTCGCCCTACTATTTACAAGATGATTAACAGTGGTAAGTTAAGTTACACCTCTGTTGTAAAGCACGGGAAGGGTATTAAAGTTATTGATACATCAGAGCTTATTAGAGTGTTTGGTTCTCTTGATGGTGTCATCGATACTGTAAAATATGATGTAAAAAGTGACGCAGAATCTACAGGTATTAACAGCGTTGGTTTACATGATTTACAACATAGAATCGCTTTACTTGAAGCTGAAAACGATGGTCTTAAAGGGGCTGTTAAGGCTCGAGATGAGCATATTGATTCCCTTCGTCAGGCTATGCAGCTTCTGGAGCACAAGCACGAACCTTCTTCACCACCCCATTCCCCGTGGTGGAAATTCTGGAAAAAATCCTGATCCCGCCATGCTTGAGTTTTCCTCTCCGGCCATCCCGGGGCGTTCCTGAACCTTCCCAAAAATCGCCAGATCCGGGAACACTCCTCACCACGAAAAATACCCACACACCACGCAAAATTAAAATTTTGCAGATAACTCCTTATTATCAGTTGGTTAGGTTTTATTAAATTACGCAGTATTACCTTCTGTAAGGTCAATCCAAGTCGTCGGTGATTCGTGTACGACTTGCCGACGACTCGTCATAGAGTCATCGACGACTCACTCCACACTATCAGTAACTTATGACGACTTGACTCTAGAGTCGAATCGTCGCTTTGGCGTTTTTATGACCGTGGTGACTCTAGAGTCAAGTCACGAGTCGAATCGCCGGTGAATCGTGTGGTGAGTCGTCCGGCGACTTGCCATAACGTGATTGCCGGCCGTCGACGAACCCGATTCCTGAACGTGCTGAAAACCGGTTTTCCGGCTGCGCCGGCAACGCTTCACGGCCACGCAATAAATTGCGTCCCCGTTCACCGTTTTCGGGTAAGAAGAACATCGGAAACAGGACTTACCCCGGCTGAATGGCGTGAATTTCCGCGCTATGCACTTGCGCGCATACTCATGCATGCCGTAAAAACAGAGCCTGCGCGTTTCTGGCGGGTTTTCGGGTGGTTTGTTGCCTGTTTTACCGGTTTCCCGTCAGAAACGCCCTGAGGCCGTTTTAGCGGTGCGTACAATTAGGGGGTTATGTTAAATCCACACCAGCTACAGACGTAAAAAAAGCCCCGCAGGGCTTTATATCTATATATCTGTTCTCATCCAATCCCATGTGTCTTGGGTGAGCCATCCTGCGTATTCTTTGGTTACACCAATCACAAGCAAGGTGTCATTATTGTCCAGATGCCTACGCAAACGATCCGACAGTTGTTGCGCTGTTTCTCCGGTTGATATTAGCCATGTGGAATCTAAAGGGTGGCACCACCCCGGCGATTTTTTTAACTCATCATATAGTGCATTGTAGTTTTGACCTGCTTGATTCAGGTCATAAGAGACACAGTAAACTGACATAGAACCATCCTCTTTAATCAAATGTGGGGCAGCCCGTTAGGGCTGCAGTCACAACTTACTTCTTCTTTTCACGATTAATTGGAATTTTGAACATCCCACCGTTTGGACGGGTGATCCGTTTGCCCTTTACTGTGATATAAGGGCGAAAAATGTATGCCTGAGACTCGTCTGTCTGCATGGTGCATTTCCTATTTTTCGCCACATGAGTGTTGATTTTTGCTATCAAAATTGTACTGTAGCAACCAACAAATCTTGTGGCTGGCTTTATCAAGCTCTTGAGGTGGTACTCAAGTGCCGCATTTGTGTATGGTTTGTTACGGGTTAGTTCTGGTGGTACAGGCTAACCCACTTACTTCAAAAAACGTCGTTTTTCTCCTTTCATGCGTCATTTCCTAGATGTTTCTTCACTGTATCAGCTCCGCTGAGCATAAATGCTACAAAGAGAAACCATCCCCATCCTGAAACCGAGTGTAAAGCTAGCACTGCTGAGCTGACAACTGCGGCTAAAGGAACCATTTGGTATAGAAAAAATCTCATAGACCCCCTGCATTTAGCTTTTTTTAACAAGTGTTCCATAACGTGCTATCTATTAAACGCACCTGTTGTTTTAGAACGCTTGTATGCTATCCTTAAGTCCTGATTTTGTCAATATTTACTCATTTTGTTGTTTAAGGATGGCGTAAGGGGTGTTCTTATGATGGTTAATTTTAGTCTTTCTAACGCATTTTCCTTTATGGATGCTCAAAATATGAGCATGTTGGCGGTGTCATCCGCGAAAGACGACATAAACTTGGCTAACGTGGTTTCAGTGAGTGATGTTCGGATACTGAAATCTGCTCTGATATTTGGGGCTAACGCTAGCGGGAAGTCTAATCTCATGAAAACAATTTCTTTAATGAAAGATATTGTTTTGCATTCCGTGCAAGCTATTGAAAGTAGCATTACAAAGAACGTAATACCGTTTTTGCTTGATGAGGATGGACCAAATAAACCATCTGAAATGGAAATGACTTTTATTTCAGATGGGGTTAAATATAGATATGGATTGTCTATTTTTCAGGGGAAAATAAAAGAAGAATGGTTGTACTACACACCAAAATCAAGAGAAACCATTCTCTTTGAAAGAGATGGTCTTTCTATTGAGGTAAATAAGGCGGCTTTTAGTGAGTCAAACCTTTTTATCAAAGAAGGGATTATTCAAAAAACAAGGGAGGATGTTCCATTTGTTTCGGTTGTTGCTGGTTTTAATGGTGAGCATTCAAAACGAGTAGTTAATTGGTTTAACAATATCGTATTCCTTTCTGGTTCTAATGAAGGGATGTTTACAGCAATTACCATGAAGTTAATAAATGAGTCTGAGGATTTTAAGGCTTGGCTAAAAAAAATACTTCCAGCATTCCAGATTAATGATATTTACCTCGATGAGGTCGCACCTGATTTTCCATTTGGAAATATAAAAACAGATGATGATAATTTAAAAAATTTATTTAGTTCAATACAAAATTTTGCAAAAAACCAGAAGGTTTTTTCTCTTAGAGTAGTGAAAAAAACAGCTAGCGGTGAGATTTCAGTACCTATTGATTTTGAGTCTGAGGGTACTAAAAAGATAGTTTATCTTCTTGGTCCAATCTACAATGCCATGATAAACGGTAACTTATTGTTAGTTGATGAGTTTGATTCTAAGTTTCACACCCTTTTGTCTAAGTTTTTGTTTAGAATATTCCATGCGCAAAGCGAGGGGCTTAGCCAAATAATAGCTGCTGTTCAGGATGTTAATCTAATGAACACTGATTGTTTTAGACGTGACCAGATTTGGTTTGTTGATAAAGATATAAAATCAGGAAGTAGTCATCTCTATTCTTTGGTTGAGTATAAAGAGAAGCAGCGAACTTTAAAATCATCGTATGGGCATGATTATTTATCTGGTGCATTTGATGCTATCCCATTGTTTGATAATTTAGATGAATTTGAAAAACTTATGCCTGAGGGATGATTTATGTCAAAGAGAGGCCGCGGTCTTCGTAGCTCTTCGAGGAAAGAGGAAACAAAATCATCAAAGAGCATTATGAAAACTACAGATAGATTTATTTCTGTTAGTTTTAGATATTTTCATAACGTCGATGATATTGGTCAGTCTATTGATTCTTGGAGGGTTGACGGCAGTTTGCCAGATTTAATTGAAAAGCTTGTTTATCTTACAGCTAATGGGATAACAAAAGTCAGCTCTGATGGTATTTTTACTAACTACACTCGATTTCCAGATTCAGCAGTTAATGATTTTAAATGCCCTGATGAAATATCAGTTGATGAGAACTGGGGTGTTATAAAAAATATAGGAGGCCAGAAAAGAAGGGTTGCTGGTTTTTTAAAGGATAATGTGTTTTATATAGTTTTTTTTGATAAGGATCATCGGTTTTGGAAGAGCAGGAAATAGGCTTAGTTACGATTGTACTGTATGTTGAGGCAAGATCTTCTTGAGATCACTGTGTTCTCGTCGTAATCTCTCGCTCTGTAAACGAAAAAACCGCCTTGGCGGGCGGTTTTTTCGAAGGTTCCAAGAGTTGGCGCTCTTAGAACCAAGGTAACTGGCTTGGAGGAGCGCAGTAACCAAAACTTGTTCTTTCAGTTTAGCCTTAACCGGCGCATAACTTCAAGACTAACTCCTCTAAATCAGTTACCAGTGGCTGCTGCCAGTGGCGCTTTTGCATGTCTTTCCGGGTTGGACTCAAGACGATAGTTACCGGATAAGGCGCAGCGGTCGGACTGAACGGGGGGTTCGTGCATACAGTCCAGCTTGGAGCGAACTGCCTACCCGGAACTGAGTGTCAGGCGTGGAATGAGACAAACGCGGCCATAACAGCGGAATGACACCGGTAAACCGAAAGGCAGGAACAGGAGAGCGCACGAGGGAGCCGCCAGGGGGAAACGCCTGGTATCTTTATAGTCCTGTCGGGTTTCGCCACCACTGATTTGAGCGTCAGATTCTGTGATGCTTATCAGGGGGGCGAAGCCTATGGAAAAACGGCTTCGCCGCAGCCTTACTTTTCCCTCACACCTTTCCCTGCAGGTTATCCACTGAATTTGTGGGTGACCTTGACAGTCTGTACTGCTCGCCGCAGACCCGTGACCGAGCCTTGCGAGCGAACGGGCGAGGAAGCAGAATGGAGCAAGTCCCCACATTAAGCACGTACGTACTGAGGCCTGCTAATGACGAAACAAGAGAAAACCGCGCTTAATATGGCGAAGTTCATCCAAGGGCAGTCCCTTTTGTTGTTGGAGAAGCTGAATGAGCTTAACCTCGACATGGAAGCGGACATGTGTGAAAAACTCCATGAGGATGCAGAGATGCTCTGCAGGACTCTCTATGGGCGGTTAAATGCTCTACAGGATGCAGGTTAATGGCCAAGATATCGATCAGTGAGGCCGCACGGCTGACCGGGAAGAGTCGGACAACGTTGCACAGGTTGATTAAAACAGGTGAACTGTCCACCTGTCATGGTGCAAGGAACGCCAGAATGGTCGATGTTTCGGAACTTATCCGTGTTTTTGGCCCTCTTGAGCATCGCCCGTCTGAACAGGGGGCTGCACAGGTTTCTGAACACTCTGATACAGGTATTTCCGCGCAGAGTGAACAGGTTATTGCACAGCTGCGGCAGGAAGTGGAACACCTGAAAACGTTAGTTTCCGCCAAGGATTCACACATCGATAGCCTCAAACAAGCGATGCTGCTGATCGAGCACAGGCATACCGGGGACTCACCCTGGTGGAAGTTCTGGAAACGCTGAGAACGCCTCAGTAGCCGGCGAGGCTTGTCTGATTTATTGAATGACTTAGCCCAAACCTGTTTTTTCAGGCTGTCCACACAGCCTGATCGCCGCTCTGTGTCTTCAGGGTCAAAACATCACACCCCACGCAAGACTTCGTCTTGCAGATTTTGTCTTCTATATCAGTAATATAATCTTAAATATTTCAGGCGATTTACATTTACCCCGAAAAGTATCACACATTTAGCACACCTCCAGGTGTCGGTACCGGCACTGTCATATCGCCGGATTGTGGCTATCGCTATTTTTCAGTGGCTTACATGTCACATAATCCGGCACTGGTGCCGGATCCACACACCTGTATACCCGCGAGCAGTGCCGGATCCGCCCACATGATATTTATCCAGGTGGCAGGATTGTGTTACTGATTTATATCCAGTGTGGTGCCGGATCCGGCACTGTGGCTTGCCGGCATTTTCAGGGAATTTTCACGGCTTCAGTTTTTTTGAGGGTGTCAGCGCCACGGGACAGGATGTGCATTTGTAATACCGCGTACGCGATGGCATCACAAATACTCTGGTCAGGGCTGCGCCCCGAAACCCGCCTGTACCGGTTCAGCTGAGGTTCCGGACTGTCTGTGTTTTTTTTTCATTCCTGGCCGCTACCCTGTAAACCTTTCTTCTGCGTTGCCGTTAACAGGATATAGCCATGTTTGGTTTTTCTTCTGGGGACCTGATGACTCTTAGTGATGATGAGCGACACCTGCTTGTTTCCGTCGTTTCCGGTTGCCTCCGGCGTGCCGGGGGGGATGCGGGAGGCATGATGCTGGATGCATACCGACAGATTTTGTCTGAAACAGAGCCGACAGCAAGGACAGTCATGCTTGAATTTCTTGAATCCGTCCGGATTCATTACGTTTCGTCCTGAGCATTTTCTGCATTTCTGTCCATACTTAAACGAGGCGGCCGTCAGGGATGATGGTCGTCGTTGCGGGATGCTCTTATGGATGAGAGAGTAATCTAATCTAACTTGATTTACCTTCCGGGCGGCTCGCCCGGTTTTTTTTGGGCTGTCTTTTGGTGTCCACTCCGGGACAGAATGTGCATTTGTAATACCGCACACACGCGGCATGGCAAGTGTTCCTGTCAGGGCTCGCCGCCCCGACACCCGGCAAGCGCTTTGCGGTCACGCAATAAATTGCGCGCCCGTTCACCACTTCCTTTTTCTCAGCGTGATTTTGCGCATGCGCAAAATCACCTGCCAGAAATGCACGCCGGCAGGCCCGGAAAGTGTGAAAAAGAGAGGTTACGGGGTGTGTCCGGCGCCGGAATCAGAGCCATTCACCTGGCTGCATAAGCATTCATTGTGCCAGAATTCATCCCCTGCGTTTCTGGCGGGTTTGTTGGGGGTTTGTTGCCTATTTTACCCGGTTCCCGTCAGAAACGCGCTCAGGCCGTCTGAGCGGTGCGCGTAATGGGACGTTATGGTAAATACCATTCTGCAATAACTATCCATGTATAGATCATCCTTTATCTCCGGATGGCATAACCCATCTGAATCCATTAAGCATGACAAAACCTTCTTTATAAATAGCACCTTCAGTAGTACCTGATGTAGAAAGTTGATTAGCATTTGTATTTTTACTTGATATCTCCGTGATATACTGATATTAATTAAAGCGTAAATTATCTAAACCTAGATTTTCAATATGTTATAGGTGGTTAAAATGCCAGGTACTAGATGTGTTACTGTTCTTACTGCTCGTGGAATTACTGAGATTTTAAAAACAGGTGGAAGCAAAGCCTGGAGACTCAATGCAACCCATGCAGGAAAATGTTCGTATGTTGTTTGCGTTCAGAACTCGAAGATTGATTGGGGAACCCAGGAGGCAAAGCATCACCATGCTTTTATGATTGGCCGTATTTCTGGGATTAGCAGGATTCCAGACCATCCCAAGAAGCGTTGGATAATCAACATTGATTCTTATGCTGAGATTGATATCCCTGACCAATGGGATGGAAACCGGAATCCGGTTTCTTACCGAAACCTTGAGGATATGGGGATAGATCTTGATACTCTCGATTTTAAACCTGTTGGTCATATTGTATCTGGAATAAAACAGACTAGTGGTGACGAATACGATGAGTATGAAGAAGTTGATGTCAGCGATAGACCTTTAAGCCTGAAAGAAGCTAAGGCTGGTCTAGCACTTCATTTTGGCGTCAATGAGGATGACATTCAGATCACTATTAAGGGGTGACCTTTATGGAATCATTCTCTGTTGAGCATTGGTTACCACAGGCTACTGCTGGAGATAGTCAGGCTAGATTTTATTTGGGGAAGATATTCTCATGCGGGCTGGGTGTTCATCAGGATTATAAGCTGGCTATATACTGGTTTCAGCTTGCAGCGGAGCAAGGCCATGATGATGCCCAGTTTAATCTTGGGTGGGTATATCATTTGGGGTTAGGTGGATATAAACATGTCCAAAAAGCGTCTGAATGGTATCAGAAGGCCGCTCTGCAAGGTCATGCAGAGGCTCAGTTTCATCTAGGAAGGCTGTATGCTTTCTCTGATTTAAGAAATGATGGGCTTGCAGTTGAATGGTTTCTCTGTGCCGCGAAGCAAGGCTATAGTAGTGCGCAATTTAAACTTGGCTGGATGTATCATCTCGGTATGGGCGTTGAGCAAAGTGACAGGCAGGCTTTCCATTGGTTTATTCGGGCTGCTGAGCAAGATCATGCAGGGGCTCAGGCATCTCTTGGTGAGATGTATAAGCATGGGTGGGGAGTCGAGCAAGACGAAACGATGGCACAGTATTGGTTTCGACTCGCAAGAACAATGCCATAGCATCAAGCCCGCCCTGCGGGCTTTTTTTATGTCTGCGCATAATGGATGTGGTGAGGTTTTCCATAAGCATGAAGAAAAAGAGTCCGATGTTAACTTGGCTATAAGCCTAGTGTCTGGTGCGTGTAATGATGAGTATGATATAGCCATTATTATCACTGCGGATTCTGACTTATGCCCCCCTATTAAATACGTAAAAGAGCGATTTCCTGATAAAGAGCTTTGGCTTGTAGCTCCACCGGGGAGAATCAAACGAGCGGCAGATCTTTGCCTTCTGTCATCGAGAAGCATGGAGATCAACAATAATGCTTTGAGAGCCAGCTGTATGCGTGATGAGTTCTACAAAGGTGGTGTGCTTGTAGCCAGAAGGCCTCAGGAATGGCGAGCTGTTGCTAATACAGGGCAAAGAAGAGCTCGAAGTCGTTAGGCTTTGTTGACGTAGCTAGCGCAAGGAGATTAATCTAGCTGGGTTGAAACGAAAAAACCGCCTTGGCGGGCGGTTTTTTTCGAAGGTTCATAGAGTTGGCGCTCTTTGAACCGAGGTAACTGGCTTGGAGGAGCGCAGTCACCAAAACTTGTTCTTTCAGTTTAGCCTTAACTGGCGCATGACTTCAAGACTAACTCCTCTAAATCAGTTACCAGTGGCTGCTGCCATTGGCGCTTTGTCGTGTCTTTCCGGGTTGGACTCAAGATGATAGTTACCGGATAAGGCGCAGCAGTCGGACTGAACGGGGGGTTCGTGCATACAGTCCAGCTTGGAGCGAACTGCCTAC
>OGJZ01003308.1_pt1 | contig 10059 bp, 9 predicted proteins | sample 1572321 | NCBI WGS metagenome assembly OGJZ01 (sample SAMEA2582086, study PRJEB24529) | metagenome | biome: Human gut stool | place: China | collected 2011 | reverse complement strand
TTAATCAAAACACCCTCCAGAGAATATTCACTCACTTTATTTGCATATTAATTCATAACCATGTCATGGATCAATGCAAATGTGTTGCCAGCGGATTTTTGGCAAACGGCGGCATTCTGGAGATTTGGTAGGTAAAAGTCAACTTAAAACCGATATTTTGTTTAGTCTTTTGAGTATCTGACGAGGTGAGTGAAGCTTAAGCGACAAAAAGATCAGGTAAATCACTGCAGAAAACGCTTGCGCACCGGGTTTAATGAAAAATGAGTCGACGCAGCATCAAAAAGTGGACCAAATGGTCAAAATTTACATTCTGGTAACGAGAATCAAGGGGAATAGCTATACTTTCAAGGTCAAAGGAACAAAATGAGCGCGAAACAGATAAAATAAAAGGGCAATAAATTATTGCCCTATGCAATCAAAGAATTACGACTGCAATAACCACATCACGATGGGTAATAATGCTTAAAGATTGTTGAGATCAAGCACATCTCTCATATCAAAAAGACCGCTTTGCTTCTCTTTCAGCCACAAGGCGGACCGAACGGCACCATTGGCAAACGTCATTCGGCTGGACGCTTTATGCGTAATTTCGACGCGTTCGCCAATATCGGCGAACATCGCGGTATGTTCGCCGACGATGTCACCCGCCCGGACGGTTGCGAAACCAATGGTGCCCGGCACGCGCTCCCCGGTGTGGCCTTCGCGGGCATAGACAGCGCAGTCTTTTAAATCTTTATCAAGTGCATGAGCAATCGCTTCGCCCATTGCCAGCGCCGTGCCTGACGGAGCATCGACCTTATAGCGGTGGTGAGCTTCGACAATCTCAATATCGGTGTAGTTGCCCATCACCTTCGCCGCCTTCTCCAGCAGCTTCAGCATGACGTTAACCCCCACGCTAAAGTTTGCGGCGAAGACAATCGCAATCTCTTTGGATGCATCCTGGATAGCCTGCTTGCCCGCATCGTCAAAACCGGTGGTGCCGATCACCATCCCCTTGCCGTGCTGACGGCAAAACGCCAGATGCGTGAGCGTCCCTTCAGGACGGGTAAAATCGATGAACACATCGAAGTCATCTTTAACCGCGTCCAGGCTGCTTTGTACGGTGACGCCGGTCTTTCCCGCGCCCGCCAGCTCGCCAGCATCGGTCCCCAGAAGCGATGAACCGTCACGCTCCAGCGCCGCGCCAAGTGCTACGCCATCCATCTGAAGTGCCGCCTGAATAAGCTGACGGCCCATACGTCCACCCGCGCCCGCAATGGCGACACGGATCTGTGCATCATGCATAGTTATTCTCTTACGTTAAAATGATGTAAACCGTTTTCAGATTAACCAGCCTTTCTGAGCACTGCCAACTGAAAACACCGATAATTAGAATTTAACGTGAAACCGACTTAAATATCAGTAAAAGACATGATTTTGTCGTCACGATAAAGTAACGGGTAAAAAAAAGGCCAGCACAGGAGGTGCTGGCCTTTCATCAGAAAAGGGACTATTCGACTTCGCGGGCATCGATTCTTAGCTCTTTCGGCACTTCGAACACAATGTTCTCTTCGCGTCCTTCCAGTGGCACCGCTTCGCCGCCGCCAAGCTCCTGCAGACGGGAAATGACGTTCTGTACCAGAATATCGGGCGCGGATGCCCCGGCCGTTACGCCTACGCAGGCCGCGTCTTTAACCCACGCTTCCTGAATATCCGTGGCATCGTCGATCAGGAACGCCGCCTTCCCCATTCGCTGTGCAAGTTCAGCCAGACGGTTAGAGTTGGAGGAGTTCTTAGAGCCGACCACCAGCACCACGTCCGCCTGTTCAGCCAGCGCGCGCACTGCTTCCTGACGATTGGTGGTGGCGTAGCAGATGTCGTCCTTGCGCGGCCCGACGATTTTCGGGAAGCGCTGACGCAGGGCGTCAATCACGTCTGAGGTATCGTCGACGGAGAGCGTCGTCTGGGTCATAAACGACAGACGCGCTTCGTTTTTCACGTTCAGCGTAAAGACATCTTCCGGCGACTCCACCAGGTACATTCCCCCTTCAGGGTTGCTGTACTGGCCCATGGTGCCCTCGACTTCCGGGTGGCCGGCATGGCCAATCAGGATCGACTCTTCACCACGGCGGCTGGCGCGCGCCACTTCCATATGCACCTTGGTCACCAATGGGCAGGTGGCATCGAAGACGGTCAGATCGCGGCTTTTGGCTTCGTTACGGACCGCCTGAGAGACGCCGTGCGCGGAGAAAATCAGGATCGCACCGTCCGGCACTTCGCTGATCTGCTCGATAAAGATGGCACCGCGTTCGCGCAGGCTGTCGACCACGTAGCGGTTATGCACCACTTCGTGACGTACATAAATCGGCGCGCCGTAAATCTCCAGCGCGTTTTCAACAATGCTGATAGCGCGGTCTACACCGGCGCAGAAGCCGCGCGGGTTAGCCAACAGGATCTGCATTTCAGGCCTCCAGTGCCGGATCGATTTCCAGCACTTCAACATCAAAATGAACGGTACGCCCGGCAAGCGGATGGTTGAAGTCAACAGTAATCGAGTCGCCGTTGATTTCGCGGATCACGCCAGGCATTTCGCTGCCGTCCATAGCGGTAAAGAGCATAATTGCCCCGATCTCCGGTTCACCCGCGTCCATAAACTCACGACGGGAGAAGTACTGGATCAGATCCGGGCTTGGCACGCCAAACGCGGCATCCGGCTCCAGCGAAAAGGCTTTTTTCTCACCCTCTTTCAGACCGAGAAGCTGCTGCTCAAGACCTTCAGACAGGGAGGTATCGCCAAGACGAAACAGGGCCGGTTTGCCGTTGTTGCGGGTGGATTCGGCCGTGGAGCCGTCATCCAGCTTCAGCGTAAAGTGAACGAGAACCGCGCTGTTGCTCTGTACGGATTTAGACATACACAATGCTCTTTAATGTTGTCTCGCCTGTGTGCCGGGCGGCGCTGCGCTTACCCGGCCTACAAGTGTCGGCATATTCGGTAGGCCGGGTAAGCGGAGCGCCACCCGGCATTACGAGGGTTAAGCAGGGAGCGATTTCAGCAGGGCGAAGGCCTCTTTCATCCTGTCTTCACTGACGACAAAGGCGCGCATCTGACCGTCAGCATCGATGCCGCGCGCCACCATGCCCTGCGGCGAAAGGGCAATCTGCCAGTCCAGATCCTGACGCTGCGTTTCGCCTGCGAGATGCAGCGGTAATTCCGGCGTTTTCACTTTGACCAGCATGGCGGGTAATTTCACCGGGGCGTTGCCGCCGAGCAGGTTTTTCGCCAGACACACGGCGCTTAACTGAATCGGCTGCAGGAACGGCAGCACCTGGCTGTTAATTTCCGCGCAGTCGCCCAGGGCATACATGTCCGGCTGCGTGGTTTGCAGGTAGCTGTTAACCTTCACGCCGCGGTTGATTTCGGCCCCTGCGCGATGCGCCAGCGCCGTTTCCGGGCGCAGCCCCGTCGCCGCAATCACCACATCCACCTCCACGCTGCGGCTGCGGTCGAGCGTTGCACGTATGCCGCTGCCGGTTTTGCTCAGGCTCTGCAGCTGCGATTTCAGCAGCAGATGGACGCCCATGTCGGTCAGACGATGCTGTAAGCGACTGCTCACTTCCGCGGGCATCAGCGCTGACAGAATGCTCGCCGCGTGGTCGACCAGGGTGACGGATTTACCCGCACGGCAGAAATCCATCGCCAGTTCGGTGCCGATCAGCCCGCCGCCGACAATCATCACCCGCGTGGCGTCGCGAAGCTCCGTTTCGCTGGCCTGATACGCCTGCTGGCTGTTGAGCGTGACCATCAGCTCGCGGCCCTCAACCGGCGGCACAAACGCAGAGGCACCCGTGGCCAGCACCAGCTTGTCGTACTGCCAGGTTTTATCTTTCGCTTTCACCAGACGGGCGTCGGCGTCGATATCGGTGACCCAGGTGTACGGAAACAGACGCAGGTTAAACTGTTCTGCGAACGCCCCCGCCGTCTGGCGGGTGAGATCGTCGGCGCGCTGGTTCTGGCTCATGACGTGGCTTAAATCAGGCTTGTTGTACTCGTCCATGCTGTCGGCGGCGATCAGCGTCAATGGCACGTTAGCATCCTGTTTGCGGATATTTTTCACCAGCTGGCGGGCGGCAAAGCCCGAGCCGATAATGACGATGCCGTGGTTCATTTTGCCTCCGTTGCCAGTTCATCAAAAACGTCTTTCCCGAGGGAACATTCCGGGCAGAGGAAGTTGTCCGGCACCTCACTCCACGGCGTGCCTGGGGCGACATCCTGCAGCGGCTCGCCCCGTTCCGGGTCGTAAATCCACTGGCATACGCTGCACTGCATGCATGGACCGAGGTCGGCAGCGGCGGCTTCAGCTATGGCTTCCGGCGCAATCGCCGCGGCGGGGGGGGGTTCCGGCAGCGGTGCGAGCGCCCACTGACGGGCAATGTCGCGGCCGTGCTGGCGGCAGATTTCCAGGGCGTCGATATCCGGCCGCCATTTCGCCTTCAGACTCATCGACATCTCAAACCCTGCATCCTGTAAACGGGTAGAGAGACGGTCTACCGCGCCGCCGCTCCAGCCGTGGGAGCCAAAGGCGCTGGCGCGCTTGTTGCGAAAACGCAGGCCGGTCATCTCTTCGACCAGACCGGCAATCTTCGGCATCATCACGTTGTTCATGGTGGACGTACCCACCAGCACCCCTTTTGAGCGGAAGACGTTGGTGAGGATCTCGTTTTTATCACTGCGCGCCACGTTGAAGATTTTCACCGCCACGTTCGGGTCCACTTCGTTGATGCCCTGGGCAATGGCGTCCGCCATCATGCGGGTATTGTTGGACATGGTGTCGTAGAAGATCGTGATGCGGTCTTCCTGATAATCCGCCGCCCATTTCAGGTACAGCTCGACGATCTGGGTGGGGTTTTCACGCCACACCACACCGTGAGAGGTGGCAATCATCTCCACCGGCAGGTTAAAGCCGAGGATCTCGGTGATTTTTGGCGTCACCAGGCGGCTGAACGGGGTCAGGATGTTGGCGTAGTAACGCTGGCACTGCTCGAAAAGCTCGGTCTGATCCACTTCGTCATTAAACAGGCGTTCGTCGCAGTAGTGCTGGCCGAAGGCGTCGTTGCTGAACAGCACCGCGTCGCCGGTCATGTAGGTCATCATGCTGTCCGGCCAGTGCAGCATGGGCGATTCCACGAAGATCAGCTGTTTGCCATTGCCGATATCCAGCGCGTCGCCCGTTTTCACGGTGTGGAAGTTCCACTCCGGATGGTGGTGGTGACCGTTGATCGAGTCGATGGCGTTGGTGGTGCAGTAGATCGGAGTGTCCGGAATATACGACATCAGCTCGGTCAGGGCACCGGCATGATCCTCCTCCGCATGGTTGATGATGATGTAGTCGATGGCGTTCAGGTCGATTTCACCGCGCAGGTTCTGCACGAACTCGCGGCTGAACTTGTGATCGACGGTATCGATCAGCACGTTTTTTCCTTCGCGGATGAGATAGCTGTTGTAGCTACTGCCGCGCAGCGTTTTGTATTCCGTCCCGTGGAAATCGCGCACTTCCCAGTCACGTTGACCCACCCAATGAATGTTATTTTTAACCAGAATAGACATAGCAACCTCAACTTAATACAGCGTTTTCAAATAAGATGGTTTGCTTATATCAAGTTGCGTGCCAACCTTTTAAATTATTAATATTCAATAAGTTGTGATTTAATGCCCCATAATGAGTAGTCATTTTGACTATCCTAAAAAGAGTCAATGTGACATTATGCAATGTCAAAATGACAGTGAGGCAGACATGAGCTTTTCCGTAGAGGTGCTGGCGAAGATCGCCATTGAGCTGCAAACCGGTATCGGCCATCAGGACCGCTTTCAGCGGCTGATCTCCACGCTGCGCCACGTGCTGGATTGCGATGCGTCGGCGCTGCTGCGTTACGAAGGGCGGCAGTTTATTCCGCTGGCTATCGACGGCCTGGCGAAGGACGTGCTCGGGCGGCGCTTTACCCTTGAAGGCCATCCGCGTCTGGAAACTATCGCCCGCGCGGGCGACGTGGTGCGTTTCCCGGCGGACAGCGATCTGCCCGACCCGTATGACGGGCTGATTCCCGGACAGGAGAGCCTGAAGGTGCACGCCTGTATTGGCCTGCCGCTGTTTGCCGGGCAAAACCTGATTGGGGCGCTGACCCTCGACGGCTTGTCGCCGGACCAGTTCGACACCTTCAGCGACGAGGAGCTGCGCCTGATTGCCGCGCTGGCCGCCGGGGCGCTGAACAATGCGCTGCTGATTGAACAGCTGGAGAGTCAGAATATTTCTCCCGGCAGCCCGGCGGCGTTTGAGCAGGTGACGCACACGGAGATGATTGGCCTCTCGCCGGGCATGACGCAGCTCAAAAAAGAGATTGAGATTGTTGCCGCGTCCGATTTGAACGTGCTGATCTTCGGGGAGAGCGGCACCGGCAAGGAGCTGGTGGCGAAGTCGATTCACGAAGCGTCGCCGCGCGCGGTCAATCCGCTGGTGTACCTCAACTGCGCGGCGCTGCCGGAAAGCGTGGCGGAAAGCGAATTGTTTGGTCACGTCAAAGGGGCGTTTACCGGCGCCATCAGCAACCGCAGCGGCAAGTTCGAAATGGCCGATAACGGCACGCTGTTTCTGGATGAAATTGGCGAGCTTTCCCTGTCGCTCCAGGCCAAACTCCTGCGCGTATTGCAGTACGGCGATATCCAGCGCGTGGGGGACGACCGCAGTCACAGAGTGGACGTTCGCGTGCTGGCGGCGACGAACCGCGACCTGCGTGAAGCGGTGCTTGCCGGGCAGTTCCGCGCCGACCTGTTCCACCGCCTGAGCGTGTTCCCGCTTACCGTGCCGCCGCTGCGCGAGCGCGGGGACGACGTGGTGCTGCTGGCGGGCTATTTCTGCGAACAGTGCCGTCTCAGGATGGGGCTTTCCCGCGTGGTGTTAAGCCCGGGGGCGAGGGCGCATCTGCTGAGCTACGGCTGGCCGGGCAACGTGCGCGAGCTGGAGCATGCGATTCACCGCGCGGTGGTGCTGGCGCGAGCGACGCGTTCGGGTGATGAAGTGGTTATACATGCCCGGCATTTTGCGCAGCATGATGAAATTGCGTCTATTGCGCAGGCTGTACCAGAGAGAGCGCATGAAAATCTGCGTGACGCCACGGAGGCGTTTCAGCGTCAGATGATTACCCGCGCGCTGGAGCAGAATAACCGCAACTGGGCGGCGTGCGCCCGGGCGCTGGAGATGGACGTCGCCAACCTGCACCGGCTGGCGAAGCGTCTCGGGCTGAAGGGTTAGATAATCCCGGCCTGATAGAAATCCTGCAGGTTGATGGCACCGCACAGCCTGCCGGTGTCATCAACCACCGGTGCGGCGGTGATTTTGCGCTTCATCAGCACCTCTTTGGCTTCAATGGCGCGGCTCTCGGCGTTCAGCGTCAGCCCGCCCTGGGTCATGGCGTCAGACACGTCTGTTTCCAGCTTACCGCCGCCCACCAGCCAGCGGCGCAGGTCGCCGTCGGTGAACACGCCTTTGACGTATCCGTCGTCATCGCACACCGCAACCAGCCCCAGACCGGTACGGCTCAGCTCCAGCATCGCGTCCATGACGCTGGTATTGAGCTTGACCTGTGGAATCGCATCGTCAGTGCGCATCAGGTGGTGGACTTTGTTGAGCAGGCGCGCCCCGAGCGCCCCAGCCGGATGCGAGCGGGCGAAATCTTCTTCGTTAAACCCGCGCGCCTGCATTACTGCCATCGCCAGCGCGTCGCCCATCATCAGGGTATTCACGGTGCTGGAGGTGGGGGCGAGGTGCATCGGACAGGCTTCACGCTCAACGGAAATATCCAGCGTTGCCTTGGCGGCCAGCGCCAGCGGCGAGCGGGATTTCCCGGTCATCGCCAGCAGGGCAACCGATTTTTCCTGCAGACGCGGAATGATGAGATCCAGCTCTTTCGCCGAACCGGAGTAGGAGATAAACAGCATCACATCGCGGCTCTCAATCATTCCCAGATCGCCGTGCAGCGCTTCGGCAGGGTGCACGAAGAAGGCCGGGGTGCCGGTGCTGGCCAGCGTCGCGGCAATCTTTTTGCCGATATGGCCGGATTTTCCGATGCCCGCCACGATCACTTTGCCTTCGCAGTGGATAATGGTGTTGGCCGCGCGGACAAAATCCTCGCCCAGACGTTCCGGCAGGCGGCTGGCTTCCTGCAGCTCCAGCATTAGCGTCTGGCGGCCCGTTTCTAACAGAAAATCACTCATCTCTCTCTCCGGTTACGATCACGTCGATGCCTTTCTCTTCCAGCGCTTTTTTGAACGCCGGGTCGATACCCGCGTCGGTAATCAGCTTGTCGACGCTCTCCAGGCTACAGACAATGTTGGGGCTTTTACGGCCAAACTTCGACGAGTCCGCCATCAGAATCACTTCCCGCGCGGCGTTGCACATGGCTTTACTGACGCTGAACACCTCGTTGAAGGTGGTGACGCCCGCGTTCAGGTCGATGCCGTCGGTGCCCATGAACAGTTTATCAAAGCTGAAGTGGTCGAAGGCGTTCTCCGCCAGCTGCCCGTGGAACGACGCGGATTTTTTACGGAAGGTGCCGCCCGGCATCAGGATGGTCTGCTCGCAGTCGTTCTCCGACAGGGCGTTGACGATGTGCAGGCTGTTGGTCATCACCGTGATGTTGTTAAAGCGGCTGAGCAGGGGGATCATCTGCAGGACGGTACTGCCTGCATCCAGAATGATCGAGTCGCCATCGTGGATAAATTTTACGGCGGCTTCGGCAATCAGCGCTTTCTGGTGGGTATTGATCAGCGTTTTGTGGTCGATAGGCGGGTCCGCTTCGTCTTTATTGAGCACCACGCCGCCGTAGGTTCGAATGACGGCGCCAGAGTTTTCGAGCAATACGAGGTCCTTGCGTATCGTCGTGCCGGTGGTGTCAAAGTAGTGGGCCAGATCCTCTACCGAGCATTTTCCCTGCTTTTGCAGATGCTCAAGAATGGCCGCCTGCCGCTGACGAGGTTTCATAGGCGCTTCGTTCCTTAGGTTGCGAAATGATAATTTCGCAAGTCTATATCTTTCACAACGAAATTATCCATGTTTCAGATTAAGCGCTAATGATAGTGCATTCTGACAAAGTGGATCATGGGGAAAGATCACATCGGGCTGCAATTCCTGCAGCAAATGCCGTTGATTGCCTGGATTTTCACCGGACGGGCAAAGACGGTCATGCCGCGCATGATGAGGGAATCGCAGACCTTGTTGTTTTCATCCAGCGCAACAGCCACGACGACCCGCGGCTTGAAGCGTCCACCGGAACGCCCGACGCCCACGCGGCCTTTCTGGCACAGGGCGTCAAACGCGCGGTTAAACCGATGGATTTGCCAGCCGCCAAACGCCATCTGGCAGAGCCAGGCGAGGGCGGCGACGGTAATGAGTGCGGTGACCATATCGGCTCCTTAATTGCCGGGTGGCGGCTGCGCCTTACCCGGCCTACGGGGATGGTAGCCCCGGTAAGCGCAGCGCCACCGGGGAATGAACTCAGAACATCACCTGCCCACCGGTGACGTTAATCGACTGTCCGGTGCAGTACGAGGCTTTCGGGCTGGCGTAAAACAGCAGCATGTTCAGCACGTCCTGATAGTCGCACCCGCGCTTGAGCGGCACTTTATCGATGTAGTACTGCTCCACTTCTTCCGCTTTAATACCGAGCTTGGTGGCGTACTGCGGCAGCAGGGACTGGAACATCGGCGATTTCAGCAGATTGCCCAGCATCAGCGAGTGGACGGTAATGCCGTATTCGGCCAGATCCAGCGCCAGAGACTGCGTCAGCCCCACGCCGCCAAACTTCGCCGCGCTGTAGCCGGAGTTGTGCTTGCTGCCCACTTTCCCCGATTTTGAGTTGATCTGAATGATGCGCCCCTTAATGCCGTCGCGGATCATCAGACGGGAAAACTCGCGGGCGCAGAGGAAATAGCCCACCAGATTGACCTGCAGCGAGCGGTCAAAATCCCCCAGCTCGAAGTCGCTGATAAAGGCCGCTTTCGCAATGCCGGCGCTGTAAACCAGCAGGTCG
>OGJZ01003306.1_pt1 | contig 10064 bp, 8 predicted proteins | sample 1572321 | NCBI WGS metagenome assembly OGJZ01 (sample SAMEA2582086, study PRJEB24529) | metagenome | biome: Human gut stool | place: China | collected 2011 | reverse complement strand
TCAGTTATTTCCTGATTGCGGGTGCAAAGGTAGTTACTTTTATTTAATTTGCAAGCATTCCGTAGAAAAAAGTTTCAATTATTTTTCCTCGTTATGGCTTGTTTCTTGATTATCAGTAGTTTCTACTTCATCATATTTTATCTTTTCTTTGTTGATAATAAAGCGTTGGTAGTAGGAGAGCATTAAAGTTGTTAGTGGTAAGGCGATGATCATACCGAGCATTCCCATTAATGAACCCCAGATGGAAAGAGATAAAAGGATGATGGCAGGATTCAGTCCGGTAATCTTTCCCATGATTTTGGGGACAAGGAAGGTATCCTGTATGATTTGTACGATTGCAAAGACGGCTAATGCACATGCAATGATAATCCAGAAGTTCTGTCCGGTGTCGGCAGCTTTGAGGATTGCCAATAAAATGGTGGGAAGGAAACCAATGATTTGCAAGTAGGGAACCATATTCAATGCTCCGATGAAAAGTCCCAAAGCGATAGCCATGGGGAAATCGATAATCAGGAAACCAATGCTGAAAAGAATACCTACGCAGAAAGCAACCAAAGCCTGTCCACGGAAATATCTGTTCATACCATCCTGTACGTCGTGAACCAGGTTGGAGGCAAACGTACGGTATTTATTGGGTAGCAGATGCAACCATCCTTCAGCTATCGCTTCGTAATCCAATAATATAAAGATTACATATAATAATATAATGAAGGAGGCAAGGATGCTGAATAGAATGTTGAGAGATTCTGCAAGCAAAGTCCACACTCTGGGGACGGTATCCTTGATTGCCGCCAGGATATTCTCTTCACTTAATACACGGTTCAACGCCTGAAGATCAATGTTCTCGTGGATAAATTCAGAAAGATTCTTAGGCACATTGTTACCGGCTCCATTGGTGAGGTAAGTCACCAGCAAGTCGTTCATTCTGCCTATTTCCGAAATCATCGGCGGCACTAATAGGTAGAATAAAGTGACTCCGATAACCGTAATGAGGAATAAGGAACAGAAGATGGAAATAATGCGGCTTTTTAATCGTAGCTTATACTGGAAGAATTTGACTAACGGATAGACCATATAAGCTATCAGCCACGCAATAAAGAAAGGTAATAACACTCCGCTAAGACGTTCCACGAGCATTAATATTCCTACAACTAACACACATCCGATAGAACCGCGTATAAAACTGTCGAATGTTATCTTTTTCCTTTCCATAATCTGTTTCTTTTATAGAGTTTATACTTTCTGCTCATCTTCCCCTCGTGCACGGAGATAACATTCCCTGCACAGAGGCTCATATTCGGCTGTTTCGCCTAAAAGAACCTGTTTCTCATTCTTGACTGTACGATGTGAGAAAGAGGCCAGCTGACCACATTTCACACAGATCGCATGAACTTTGGAGACTTCATCGGCAATGGCGCACAATTGTGGCATAGGTCCGAACGGATTTCCTTTGAAGTCCATATCCAATCCTGCAATGATAACACGGATTCCATTGTTGGCAAGCTGGTTGCATACATCAATCAAACCACTGTCGAAGAACTGTGCTTCATCAATACCTACTACATCTATCTCAGAAGTAAACAGTAAAATGCTGGCTGACGAATCGATGGGAGTGGAGGCGATAGAATGGCTGTCGTGAGAGACTACGTCTTCTTCTGAATAACGGGTGTCGATAGCAGGTTTGAATATCTCGACACGTTGTTTCGCGAATTTCGCTCTCTTCATTCTGCGAATCAATTCCTCTGTCTTTCCGGAGAACATAGAACCGCAGATTACTTCGATCCGGCCTCTTCTTCTAGTCTCCTGTATGTGGTCTTCTGAAAATAATACCATGAGATTTTGTGTTTTCTTGATTAAATAAATATGTGGACAAAGGTAAGCAATTCAATGTGCAAGAACTGTTAAATTATCCATTATTTTAAGTTATTGCATAAATTATTCCTACATTCGCACCGTATAAACAATGGACTGACATGAAACAGAAGCTATTAACAGATATTGAGTTGGATGTTCATGAGTTGAAGTATCTCATGGATTCATTTACCAAGGAGCCGACTCCGACTTTGTCTGAACTGTTGAAGCGGAGCATTACACGGATGCAGGGACGTTTGGACGAACTGCAACAGGAGGTGGATGCTGTTCAGGTAATTTCTCCGTCAGCTGTGGAAGAGACAGCGGAAGAGGAGGATGAAGTTGCCGGGTCTGAAGAGGATTCCCCCGTGATTATACAATCTCTCGAATCGGTTGTTGTGAAAGAAGATGAGGAAGGAGAAGCCATTGTTGCGGAAGAGAAACCAGTTGTAATAGCGGCAGCAGCAGAGACAGCAGCAGCAGAAGAAGAAGAAGAAGAAGAAGGGAAAAAAGAGGAATCGGCAATTGTTGAGGAACCTGTCGTTGAAACTGTTGTGAAAGAGGAAGAACCTAAATCGGCTGTGTTGGGAGAAAGTCTCAAACTGTCTGCTGGCTTGCGACATGCTATCAGCTTGAATGATTCTTTCCGTTTTTCTCGTGAACTGTTCGGAGGCAACACTGATTTGATGAATCGGGTTATCGAACAGATATCAGTAATGAGTTCCTACAAGACTGCAGTCGCATTTCTGTCCTCGAAAGTCGAATTGAATGAAGAAAAGGAGGCGGTGAACGACTTTCTGGAGCTACTAAAGAAATATTTTAATCAATCAGCATAAAACAAAAACAAGATGGGAAAGCTATATGTGGTGCCTACGCCGGTAGGGAATCTGGAGGACATGACTTTTCGGGCTATCAAAGTCCTGAAAGAGGTCGATCTGATTTTGGCGGAGGATACACGTACTTCCGGTATCTTGTTGAAACACTTTGAAATAAAGAATGCAATGCAATCCCACCACAAATTTAATGAACATAAAACGGTGGAAAGTGTTGTTAATAGAATAAAGGCAGGTGAAACGGTGGCACTTATTTCGGATGCCGGAACGCCTGGAATTTCCGATCCCGGATTTCTGGTTGTTCGTGAATGTGTGCGCAACGGTATTGAAGTGCAGTGCTTGCCGGGAGCAACCGCTTTTGTTCCGGCACTCGTTGCATCGGGATTGCCGAACGAGAAGTTCTGCTTCGAGGGATTTCTCCCCCAGAAGAAAGGACGGCAGACACGACTGAAGACATTGGCGGAAGAACACCGTACGATGGTGTTTTATGAATCACCCCACCGTCTGTTGAAGACGTTAACACAGTTTGCCGAATATTTCGGTGCTGAACGTCAGGCAACCGTGTCGCGTGAAATATCCAAGCTCCACGAAGAAACAGTTCGGGGCAGTTTGGCTGAATTGATAGAACACTTTACCGCTACCGAACCCCGGGGCGAGATTGTGATAGTATTAGCAGGAATAGATGATTAAATAATTTCATTAAAAAACGTAAAACGTAAACGTATGAAAAAGTTAGCTGTTTTATTTGTATGCGTAGCCATGTTGGCTTCGTGTGATGGCTTTAAAGGTGGAAGTAAAGACCTGAAAGCTGAAAATGATTCTCTTTTGATGGAACTGAACCAGCGCAATGCTGAACTGGATGATATGATGGGTACTTTCAATGAAGTTCAGGAAGGTTTCCGTAAGATCAATGCTGCCGAAAGTCGTGTAGACTTGCAGCGCGGTACTATTACCGAAAATTCTGCTAGTGCCAAACAACAAATCGCTTCTGATATTGAATTCATCTCCAAGCAGATGGAGGAAAACAAAGCTCAGATTGCTAAATTGCAGGCTCAGTTGAAAAATAGCAGTTATAATTCTGCTCAGATGAAAAAGGCGGTTGCCGCTCTGACTGCTGAATTGAATGCTAAACAACAACGTATCGAAGAACTTCAAACCGAACTGGCTTCCAAGAATATCCGTATTCAGGAACTGGATGCTGCTGTAAGCGATCTATCTGCTGCCAAAGAAACGCTGGTTGCCGAAAACGAAGCGAAAGCTAAGACAGTTGCTGAACAGGATAAGAGCCTGAATGCTGCATGGTTTGTATTCGGAACAAAATCCGAACTGAAAGCCCAGAAAATTCTTCAAAGTGGTGATGTGCTGAAAAGCGCTGATTTCAACAAGGATTATTTCACTCAGATTGATATCCGTACAACAAAAGAAATCAAGTTGTACTCTAAACGTGCTGAGTTGTTGACTACTCATCCTGCCGGTTCTTACGAATTGGTGAAAGATGACAAAGGTCAGTTGACTTTGAAGATTACGAATCCTACTGAATTCTGGAGTATATCCAGATACTTGGTTATTCAGGTAAAATAAGGTAGACACCTCTTTTGAATTGCCAATGTGCTGATTCCTGAATGCAAGAAATTAGCACATTGGCTTTTTGTTTCTTATATATACCCCCGTAACTGTTGATGAAATATAGAAATCTTTTTTTTGATCTTGACGACACTATCTGGGCTTTTTCCCGTAATGCTCGCGATACTTTTGAAGAAGTCTATCGGAAATATTCATTCGAACGTTATTTTGATTCGTTCGATCATTATTATACGATTTATCAGCAACGGAATACCGAACTCTGGATTGAATATGGTGAGGGGAAGATAACGAAGGATGAACTGAACCGGCAACGTTTTTCTTATCCTTTGCAGGCGGTAGGAGTGGAGGATGAGACCTTGGCTGAAAAGTTCTCGGAAGATTTCTTCGCAATTATTCCTACCAAAAGCGGTTTGATGCCTTATGCGAAAGAGGTGTTGGAGTATCTGGCTCCGAAATATAATCTTTATATACTGTCCAACGGTTTTCGGGAATTACAATCACGTAAAATGCGTTCAGCAGGCGTAGACATCTACTTTAAAAAGGTTATCCTTTCCGAAGATCTCGGGGTACTGAAGCCGTGGCCTGAAATATTCAACTTTGCTCTTTCCGCCACTCAGTCCGAACTGCGCGAATCATTGATGATTGGTGACAGTTGGGAAGCGGATATAACCGGGGCACATGGAATAGGGATGCACCAGGCTTTTTACAATGTAACCGGTCGTACCTCATTTCCTTTTCAGCCTACTTATCACATTTATTCTTTGAAAGATTTGATAGATTTATTATAGATTTTATGGATTAAGTCGTATTTTTGTCGTGTTTAATAAATGCATAAAAATGCGATACTGCCATGGATAGTACACTTCTCCCGTTTGCCTTGCTTTGTTTCACTTCGTTCTTTACGTTGACCAATCCTTTGGGGACAATGCCCGTCTTTCTTACAATGACTCATGGAATGACGGATAAGGAACGTCAGTCTATCGTGCAACGTGCCACCATTGTGTCGTTTGTCACATTAATGGTTTTTGTTTTTGCCGGTCAGTTTCTTTTTAAGTTTTTCGGGATCTCTACTGATGGATTTCGTATTGCCGGTGGGGTGATTATCTTCAAAATCGGTTTTGATATGCTTCAAGCCCGCTACACGCCGATGAAGTTGAAGGATGAAGAAATAAAAACTTATGCTGATGATATTTCAATTACTCCTCTCGGGATACCAATGTTGTGTGGTCCCGGAGCGATAGCGAATGCTATTGTTTTGATGCAGGATGCTCACAACTTCGAAATGAAAGGGATTTTGATAGGAACTATCGGACTGATTTATCTGCTGACTTTCTTTATTCTCCGTGCTTCCACGAAATTGGTGAGTGTCTTGGGAGAGACGGGGAATAATGTAATGATGCGTCTTATGGGATTGATCTTAATGGTGATCGCAGTAGAATGTTTCGTCAGTGGGTTGAAACCGATATTGGTGGATATAGTGAGAGAAGGGATGGTTGGTGTCTTAAAATAAGAATAGTGAAAAACCGGGTAGTGGAAAAGTTACTCACTACCCGATTTTTTGTTGTTTGCAGATGAATGAATTATCTGTTACCGCCTGCCCACCAGACTTTTTCGTTATAAACATACTGTCCATTTCCATAAGCAGCTTTCACTTCTGCGTTTGTCGTTGTGTCACTATTGCCATATGGACAACGTAAGGGGAAAGGCTTGGTATTCTGTAATTGAATGAAACTTTCAGTAGGTGCTGTCATTCTACGGAGGTCATTATAAGATTCTGTAGCTTCTCCGGAAGCTCCCCATAGTGCAAAATATTTTTGTATCATGGTAGTTTTCAGAGGCTCATTCGTATATGTAGCTTCTACAGTGTTGTCAAAATAGCTATTCGCTTCTTCTTCCGTGATAGCGCTAGCTGGGTTTAGTAATGTGTTTCCCAATTCTTTTCTGGAAATACTAAAACTGTTCTCTGCATTTAGCAATCCGGCTACCACAGCCTCTTTCAAGGCGCTTTTTGCATCACGTCCCAATCGGCATAAAGCTTCTGCTTCTAAGAACTTTAACTCATGGAAGCTCATTAAAAGAGTAGGGGCTGTTGCTGAATACATAAACAGAGATGTACCATATTTGCTGGTTCCTTGTTCCGGTGTTCCGCTAGGTGCATATACATCAGTATCAGGAGTCCCCGGAGCTTGTGCTTTTCCTTCTTTCTCTTTGTCTAGTTTTGTAATGAATGCCCTGGACAGACGTGGGTCATTATATTCAGCTAGTTTGCTTCTCATGCTTTCGCTTGCTCCCAATGCTGCACGTGCTTTGAAGAAACCATAAAGTGGATTTATGTTATTGACATCATATACACTGAATGCTGCCTGTTCTTCTGTGTTTTTAAAAGACTTGCTTACATACTCCAACACTTTCTCCATATCAGCGTCTTTATTAGTTGACCTTTGAAGTAGGTGCATCGTATAGCGTGCTTTCAGGGCATATGCAAATTTGAGCCATTTTTCTGCATCTCCTTGGTAAAGTAAATCTTGACTGGATGGATCTATTAAATCCTCTTGTTGTAAGTCTGCAATAGCGTCATCCAGATATTGCATTGCTTGTTTATAAATATCCTCTTGTTTATCCATTTTGGGATTTAGATAAACGGGGGAACCATTTTCGTCAACTAAGGCAGCTTGGCTGCACGGAGCATCGCCAAACATATCTGCTATTAATGCACAGTTGTAGGCTGCTAATACTTCGGCCATGCCTTTGGTTGTATAATTGCCGTAATCTATCCCTCCATCACTACATTGGTTAATTATGATACGGGCGGATTTTAATGTTGAGTACAGGTTGTTCCATGTATTATTGAAAGTGGAAGATGATGTCGGTTCACTTTCTCTGGTTTCTGCATAATACAATTGATTGTCAACACCTACTTCATATTCAATATATGAAGATAGATAAGTATTTAAGTCTCCTCCTGCATTTGAAAACGCGGTAGAGGTTATTACATCAGTTAGGATAAATCTTCCAGCCACGCTTTGTGTGTGTCCATGATCTTTATTTATTCTATCCATTGCATCTTCCGAACATCCGGAAAGGACAACTGATAAAACGCCAACGGCAAAAAATCCTTTAATTATAGTATATGTTTTCATCTTTCTTTTTAGCTAATTAGAATTTTACATTAAATCCGAAGCCATAACTGGCCGTTCCGGGTAAAGAGAAACGTTCGAATGCGCCTCCCATATTGTCATTGCCTTGTGAAGCCTCTGGGTCGAATCCTTTAAATTCTGACCAAACTAATATGTTACGTGCAAAGACATTTACGTTTACGTTTAGCCATTTTTTGGAGAGGACCGGATAGCTTATGGATAATTCACGTAACTTAATATAAGAGTTGTCATAAATATAAGACTCGTCAATAGACCTTCTTCTTGTGAAATAGGATTGAGCATCAGATACCTTTATGTCATTAGGAGCATAAATCGGATTTCCATTGGTATCTTTACCCGTTTCTTTAACTGAGTTTTCTACAATAAAATCAGTTTTACGCATATCTCCAGATAATTTACTCACACCGTAATAGTTCATCTCGCCAGCGGTACCGGAATACATTTGACCGCCTTGTTTCCAATCAAATACAGCTGAAATGCGGAACTTGTATAATTCAATATTAGTATTGAACCCCAGGCGGAAATCGGGAGATACAGTTCCGATAACCGCATCTTCTCCTTGCATGGGGAGCCCGTTTTGATCTACAACTATCTTACCTTCATTATTGCGCATATAGCTTTTTCCATAGATTACAGGGAATTTGTCACCAATTCCGGCACGTACTTGTGGAGTAACAAAACCTCCTAACATAATGCTTTCTACTCCTGGAGCCAGTTCATCAACATAATTGTCGATTTTGGAGAAGTTGAAGGCAAAATCAAGTTTAAAGTTCTTTGTATCTACCGGAGAAATGCCCAAGGTCACTTCATGAGTATTAGTATGTATCTTACCTCCGTTCATTATCATACTTGAGGCTCCGGTTGAACCGGCTAAAGGAACTTCAAATATCTGATCCTTTACATTCTGACGTGAGTAAGTATAATTCAATGTGACCAATCCGTTGAAGAAAGTAAGATCAGCTCCTATCTCGTATGATTTTGTATTCTGTGGCTTTAAGTTGGGATCATATACTTTATAGTATGGTACATAAGCCATTGCTCCGGCTATTGGGTATACAATAGGATTCCCCATATAGAAACCGCCACCATAAGCGGGAGTGTAGTAATAGCTTTGAGTATAATCTCCTGCCATACCTACTTCTGCGTAGGAGGCACGTATTTTACCGAAAGTTAATATATTGTTCTTTAACGGTGCCAATTCTGTAAAAATGAATCCTAATGAGACTGATGGATAAGTGAAAGAACGATTGTTACGAGGCATACTTGAAACGATGTCATTACGTATACTTCCACTTAAGTAGAGCATATTTTTCCATGCAACTGATACATTTGCAAAATTACCTACGGTTCGTTTTTTATTGTATTGACTTTCATTGGAAAATACAGAAGCATTATTTAAGTGATTCCAGCCCGGAAAGTTGAAATTCATGCTATACGCATATTCGTATTTTGTCTTTTTATCAACAAATTCATTACCGATTAAAGCGTCTAATGCCCATTCATCATTAATATTCCATGTGTAAGAGGCAGTCAGTAATGAGTTTAGCTCATTAACAGTATAGTGATATTCCGAATCTTCACCTGTAGCGGCCCAAGTGCTTCCATATCCATAAATTTCAGAATAGTTAGTTGTATAAGCATCGTCACCTATTTGATACTTAATATCCAGTTTATGGTTGTCGGTCCCGAATTTAGTGGAGTATTTCACAAAGGCATTTCCAAAGAAGCGTTGTGAACGTTCTGAAAATTGATTATTATCGACAGCCCAGTAAGCATCGTCAATCCAATCACTACGATAGGTATTTTGAGTATATAGGTCACCTTCTATATGGGAAGGAATGCCTGCCATATTATAACTAACAGGAGCATTGTAAACAGTAGCAACTACACTTGTGTTGGCAGTAGATTGTTTTGTGATCTTTGAAGTCACAAAATTCCCATTAAATCCGGTAGTCCAGTTGGGGTGCAGTTGTGCTTCTGCTGATAATTTTACATTGTATCTATCCATACCTGTTGAGGGAACAATACCATTGGTAGTGGTATTACCCATAGAGAAAGAGTAGTTCCCTTTATCAAATTTTTGGGCTACATTCACATTGTTGCTCCACGATACACCAGTTTCGAAGAAGTCTTTCATGTTGTTATATGCTTTTGGAGTAGCCCAAGGGTCCATACCGGCTGCTGCAAGCTGAGGAACGTAATACCTGTCTGGTTGTTTACCATACTTATTGGTGTAACTATTATTAGTATTTCCACCATAGTTAGGATCATTAGGTAATTCTGAGATTCTAGGACCCCATGCAAAAGGTGATAAGGGATCAAATACTCCTTTAGAGCCTTGTGCGTATTCTTGTTGTAACTCTGGCAGGGTTGAGATCTTATCGAATGAAAGGTTGGTGCTAAAAGTGATGTTTGGTTTCCCTTTATTTGCTCCTTTACCACTTTTAGTAGTGATAACAATAACACCGTTCGAGGCCCTCATTCCATATAATGCAGAAGCAGCCTGTCCTTTCAGTATATTAATACTTTCGATGTCGTTAGGATCAATATCGACTGCACGATTAGCATAGTCTGTGCCATATGCTCCGTCAGTAGATCGGAAGAGCGTCGTGTAGGGAAAGAGTGTAGATCTCGGTGG
>OGJZ01003301.1_pt1 | contig 10071 bp, 5 predicted proteins | sample 1572321 | NCBI WGS metagenome assembly OGJZ01 (sample SAMEA2582086, study PRJEB24529) | metagenome | biome: Human gut stool | place: China | collected 2011 | reverse complement strand
CATATAAACACCGTGTAGATGGTTTCTTAGCATCATTAGGCTATAAATTTGGTGATTTCACATTAACTGGTGACTTTGGTTACGCACATGCTAAGAAAAATGATGACAAAACAAACAAATTCTATGTATCTCCAGGTTTTGCATATCAAGTTACCCCTATGTCTCAAGTATATGGTAACTACCTATATGAACGCGTGAAAGGTGAATCTGATAAAGACAAAACTCACGCTTTCTTACTTGGTGCAGACTACAAACTTCATAAACAAGTTGTATTATTCGTAGAAGGTAAATACGCAACAACTAAAAAATATGAAAACGATTCTTACGCAGGTAAAGAAAAAGACAGAGCTATCGGTGTAGGTATGCGTGTATTCTTCTAATCTTTGATTAGAGATGAATCTTAAAAGGCGAATCGAAAGGTTCGCCTTTTTGTTTATTTTTAAAATCTCCCCAAACCCCTCTTTACAAAAGAGGGGATTTTTTATGATGCTGCTTTTAGTGGTTTTATTAGAAATATATTTGAGAGAGTTAAGAACGGAGAACGTTTATGGGCTATTAAGCTCCCTCTCTTTCGTAAAGAGGGGGGAGATTTAACTATTCCAATTTATTTAAAATTAATCTCCCCAACCCCTCTTTACAAAAGAGGGGCTTTTTTATGATGTTGCTTTTAGTGGTTTTATTGGGAATGTATTTGAGAGGGTTAAGAACGGCGAACATTTATGAGGCTATTAAGCTCCCCCTCTTTCGTAAAGAGGGGGCAGGAGGGAGATTTAACTATTCCAATTTATTTAAAATTAATCTCCCCAAACCCCTCTTTACAAAAGAGGGGCTTTTTTATGATGTTGCTTTTAGTGATTTTATTAGGAATATATTTGAGAGAGTTAAGAACGGAAAGCATTTATTTGCCAATAAAATACCCCCTCTTTCGTAAAGAGGGGGCTAGGGGGAGATTTTATGACTTCAACTTATCCAAAACCAATTTCCCCATCATTTCAATATGTGCTTTTTCAGCATTCAAGGCAGGAATATAGTGATAAGACACGCCGCCATGATTTAAGAATGTTTCTTTATTTTCAACCTCAATTTCTTCTAAGGTTTCTAAACAATCCACAGAAAAGCCCGGACAGATCACGGCTATTTTTTGAATCCCTTGAGAAGCGGCTTCTTCTAAAAAGTGATCTGTATAAGGTTGTAACCATTCTTCACGACCGAAACGAGATTGGAACGTCATATTCCATTGGTTTTCAGTTAAACCAAGTTTATCCACAATGGCAATTGTAGTTTGTTTACAATGCTGACGATAATAATCGCCCATATTCTCATAACGTAATGGAATGCCATGATAAGAAAAGAGCAAAAACTCATCGGGTTTTAACCGCACTTTAATCGAATCCACTAAGGCATTAATGTAGTTTTCATCAAGGTGATAAGAATGAATAAACTCAAAAGGCACAATATTGCGTTCTTGCGCAATCGCACGATTAAAAGCATCGATTAATGCACCTGTTGTGGTGCTGGAATATTGTGGATAAAGCGGCAACACAATCATGCGTTCTACATCATTTTTGAGTAAATTTTTGACCGCACTTTGCATCGAAGGATTACCGTAAGTCATGGCAATTTCGACTTGTACATTGATTCCTTGTTCAGTCAAATAAGCTTGTAAACCCGCTTGTTGTTGCTTTGTAATAGCAAGCAGGGGAGAGCCTTGTTCCGTCCAAATAGATTGATAATTTTGTGCAATGCGTTTAGAACGCATCGGTAAAATAATGGTTTTTAAAAGGGGATACCACTTCCAACGAGGTAAATCTACCACGCGAGGATCCATTAAAAATTCCCACAAATAACGAGAGATCGCCGCGGGTTGAGGGGCATCTGGCGTACCAAGATTCGCTAAAATGATGCCAATTTTTTTTGTTGTATTCATAAATGTTTGATAGAAAGCGTTAATCGAGAAACGCAACAGAGTTTATCTTGTTCATCGCGAATGTCAATTTGCCAAACATGAGTATTTTGATTTAAAGCAATTGGTGTTGCTTTTGCGGTAACAAAACCTTTTTTCACTGGGCGAAGATGATTAGCGTTGATATCTAATCCCAAGGCAATTTGACCTTCTTCTATACAGAGAAATCCCGCCAATGAACCAATGGTTTCAGCCAAAGCCACAGACACGCCACCATGTAATAAACCGAAAGGCTGAGTGGTGCGATGATTAACGGGCATTTTTGCCTCAATCCAGTTTTCACCATAAGCCGAAATCTCAATGCCTAAATGCCCAACCGCGCAGTGTTTCCCCATTTCATTAAGCTGCTCAAGCGTGAATGTTTTTTTCCAAATTGCCATGTACTTTTCCTTATCTTATTTGATGGCGTTAGTTTGATCTAATTCAGCACTTTCGTAAAGTAAAAAAGAGGGATGATTTAGAGGTATACATTCAAAAAAGTGTTTATTTTATAGACAATATTTACACTTCTTTACATTTCAAAGGGGAATTTAGCCTTATTCTTTACATATATTTACATAACTCAAAATTTACCTTAATTGCTTGTAATTTTTAGCAAATCTTTTTTTTTTGATGCTTCCTTTTTATATAAAGTTCGCTTAAAATAAGCTATTCTGACCAGAAGGGAAAGGGAAACTATTGTCCAAAATTGTTGTCGCCGCCTTTTTGATGCTGAATTTTTTGGTGCTGTTGTCCGCGCAACAGTTTCTCAACAATCCTAATAAAAAGGAAAAAACTATATGAACAAAGTGTTTAAAGTTATTTGGAATCATGCAACACAAACGTGGACAGCAGTTTCTGAACTTGGGCATGCTAAGGGTAAAACCAAGTCTAAAAAGATCGTTAAATTGACCGCACTTGCAGGTGCTGTGATTAGTGTGGCTGGTACAGTTCAGGCAGCTTCGGAATTAGGTTCAAGCTCTATTACAATTAAATCTGATAATCCAACGGCAAATGAGCTAACAACGGGTAAGAATAATATCAATATTGGTACTGGCGCGAATACCTTTAGAAACGATGGTAACAATGTAGTTTCTCATGACGCAATTGCAATTGGTACTAATGCAACTGGTAAAGGTGATGCTTCAGTAGCTATTGGTAATGCCAGTTCCGCTCCAACACAGGCATCTATTGCAGTTGGTAATGGTGCAACAGCTCTTAAAACAGAATCTATTGCTATTGGTAAAGGCGCAACATCAAATAATGACCTTGATATTGCTATCGGGCGTGATGCTAAATCAAAAGGTGGCCAAACAGTTTCATTAGGTTCAGATGCTAAAACAGATGGTCAGGCAGCGGTTGCTATTGGTAGACAAGCAAATGCTACTGCGAATGCTGCAGTTGCGATTGGTTCAGATGCCAATGCAAGCGCTCAAAATACAGTGGCTGTAGGTATTGCAGCTAAAGCTACTAACCAACGTGGTGTTGCAGTTGGTACATATTCAGAAGCAACAGCAGATAATACCGTCGCAGTGGGTGGTTTCTCTAAGGCTCAAAAAGAAGGAGCGACCGCTGTCGGTCTTTTATCAAACGCTAGTGGAGTAGCTTCGTTTGCTGGTGGTGCATCTGCTCAAGCAGTAGGTAGTAACTCTGTTGCTATTGGTGGTAATCAAGCATCTAGTTCTAAGGATGTATCAGCTGCAACAACAGCACAAGGTGATAAATCTATCGCTGTAGGTTACAAAGCTAAGGCTGAAGGTTTTAGCACTATTGCGCAAGGTAATAATGCAACATCAAATCAACAATCTGATATTGCAATCGGTACAAATGCAGCTGCAAACGGTACAGATACCCCAGCAGGTTCTTCTGATGCTCAAAATGCAGGTACAGCTATCTCAATCGGTGCAAACTCAGTGGCAACTGGTGTTGCAACCACTTCATTAGGTCAAGCAGCGAAAGCAACACAAAATGGCGCAGTAGCGGTTGGTAGCCTAGCAAATGCAACCAATAAGGCGGCAGCTGCATTTGGTCGTAATTCAAACGCAAGCGGTGAATCTTCAACTGCTTTAGGTTCTGGTGCGAAAGCGAAAGGTACATATAGCTTCGCAGGTTCTGTAAATGCAACCGCTTCAGGTACTCAATCTATCGCGGTTGGTCGTGATGCAACAGCACATTCTGAGCATTCTATTGCTCAGGGTTCAACTTCAAATGCTTATCAAGAATCAGATATTGCAATTGGTACTTCATCTGTTGCAAATGGTTCAAAAGCAAAATCAGAAGGTACGAGTTCCTCAGCATCAAACAGTAATGGACCAGCTATTGCAGTGGGTAAAAATTCAAATGCAACTGGCTTTGCTACGGTAGCGATCGGTTTAGATGCTAATGCGATTTATGATAATGCAACAGCAATTGGTACAACGGCTAAGGCAACTAAAGAAGATTCAATTGCAATGGGTACTGAATCTAAGGCAACTAGCGAAAATGCAACAGCAATTGGGAAGTTAGCAAATGCCTCTGCAAGTAATTCGACAGCTATTGGACGTGCGTCAAATGCTTCAGGCGTTAGTGCTATCGCGATCGGTCAAGCAGCAGAATCTCTAGGAACAAATTCAACTGCAGTTGGTCATTTTGCTTATGCAAGAGGTAGTGATTCAGTTGCAACAGGTTCTTATTCTGAAGCGGCAGGCAATTTTGCAATTGCCACAGGATTTAGTTCAAGCGCTCAAGCTCATGGTTCAATTGCAACTGGTATGGGGGCTAGTGCTTTAGCAACTGCTGCAATTGCAACAGGTACTCAATCTAAGGCAACTGCTGAGAATAGTGTGGCAATTGGTTTGAATTCATCAGCTTCAATTAATGATTCTGTTGCATTAGGAAGTAAATCAGTTACAACTGCGGCTGTAAATGTGGCTTCAGCAACTGTCAATGGTGTTACTTATGGCAATTTTGCTGGCTCTCAACCAAAAAGCGTAGTGAGTGTTGGTAAAAAAGGTGAAGAGCGTCAAGTTCAAAATGTAGCAGCTGGTCAAATCAATAGCGACTCAACAGATGCGATCAACGGTTCTCAGTTATACGCTGTTGCAGAGAAATTAGGCAAAGGTTGGAATTTAAAAACCAAAAAAGAAGCGGGTGAATCAACTGAAGCAACTGAAAATATTGCACCAGATGAAAATGTAACATTGCTTGCGGGTAAAAACATCAAGTTAACACAAAATAAAGGTGATGTTATTATCGCAACGAAAGATGATGTGATCTTTAATACAGCGAATATTGGTGGTATTAAAATTAATACCAACGGTATTCAAATGAATAACCAACAGATCACTGGATTAGCAGCAGGTCAAGTTAATTCAACTTCTCAAGATGCGGTGAATGGTTCTCAGCTTTATAATAATCCATTTATTTTCCAAGGATTCAATGAAAATAAAGAAGGAAAAGGTGATCAAGTATCTACTGATTATATTTATAGACCAGGTATGGCGGGTAACCCTAAGTTACAACTAGTTGCACTTGACGGTCTAAAAATGACTGCAGACACCAATAATACTTATAAACTTCAGATTGATACTGAAAGTGACATCTATAACGCTTTAAAAGGTAAAGATGGTAAGGATGGTAAGAGCGTTACAGCAACGGTGACCAATAACAATGATGGCACCCACACTCTTACTGTTACCAACAGCGATGGTAGCACTACAACAACTATCCTTAAAGATGGAGCGAAAGGCGAAAAAGGTGACCCTGGTGTAGCTGGTGCGAAAGGCGAAAAAGGTGACACTGGTGAAAACGGTACCCCTGGCATTAACAGCATCATCGAGGTTACCGTTGACGATGATGAGAAAAACGGTACCCATACAATCACTTTTACCGATCGGACTACTGGCACAGTTACTACGGCTATCGTAAGAGACGGTAAAAACGGTAAAGATGGTAAAGACGGTGCAACTGGTGCTAAAGGTGACACTGGTGCCGCAGGTGCTAAAGGTGACACAGGTGCAGCTGGTGCTAAAGGCGAAAAAGGCGACAAAGGCGACCAAGGTGTAGCTGGCGCTAAAGGCGAAAAAGGCGATAAAGGTGACACTGGCGCAGCTGGCGCTAAAGGCGACAAAGGCGATAAAGGTGACACTGGTGCAGCTGGTGCTAAAGGCGAAAAAGGCGACAAAGGTGACACTGGCGCAGCTGGTGCTAAAGGCGACAAAGGCGACAAAGGTGACACTGGCGAAGCCGGCGCTAAAGGCGAAAAAGGCGACAAAGGCGACACTGGTCCTCAAGGCGAGAAAGGTGACACTGGTCCTCAAGGCCCTCAAGGCGAGAAAGGTGACACTGGTCCTCAAGGTGAGAAAGGTGAAGCTGGTACTCCAGGCGCAAAAGGCGATACAACTTGGAATATCAAGTCTACTGGTAAGAAACCTGATGGTACCGATGAAAACACTAAACAAACTATTAAGGACACCAACACTGTTGAGATGTCTGCAGGCAAAAATTTAACTATTGAACAAACCAATAATACTGACGGTGCAACAGTTAAATTTGCCTTAAACAGCACAGTAACCAACTTAGATAAAGTTGTTGTTAATGGTAAAGATGGTGTTAACGGTAAAGATGGTGTAACCATTACAGCACCTGTTGAAGGTAAAGATGGTTCAGACGGCAAAGTTGGAATCAGCGGTAAAGATGGCAAAGATGCAGTTTCTATCTCTGGTAAAGACGGCGTTGGTCAAATCGGCTTAACCGGACCGAAAGGTAAAGACGGTAAAGACGGTGCATCTATTAACATCACAACAGATAACGGTAAACAAACACTTGTTAATTTAGAGAAAGGTGCTAAAGGTGAAAAAGGCGAAACTACACAGCGTATCGTTTACAAACCTGTAGATAAAGATGGCAACCCTATCAAAAATAACGAGGGTAAGGATATCGTTCGTGAAGTTGCAACCATGGATGATGGTTTAATCTTCGGTGGTAATACTGAGGATACACACAAAGCAGCACTTGGTACTCAAGTGAATGTTAAAGGTGCGACTACCAATACAGATTGGAACAAGTTTGATGCTGGTAAAAACATTATGACTAAAGTCTATGGCAATACCATTACTGTGGGATTAGCGAAAGACTTAGAAGTTAATAGTGTAAATGTAACTACTAACGTAACTGCTGGTAATGTAACTGCTAAAGGTACAATCTCAGCACCAACCATTAAAGCTGGTGATACAACCATCCAAAATGGTGTAGTGACTAACTTAACACATCATATTGACAACCCAACAACAGTTGTGGATGACAAAGTGTTAAATATCACTGATGAGAAGAAAAAAGAAGCAGCAACAGTTCGTGATGTATTGAACTCAGGCTGGAACTTACAAGCAAATGGTAAAGCAGTTGATGCGGTAACTCACGGTAATACTGTGAACTTTGCAAATGGTAAAGGTATCACTGTTACAGCAGAGCCAAATAAAGATGGTACAACATCTAAAGTTAGCTTTGATGTGAATGTTGATAACGATACCATCACAGTGAATGAGAAAGGCCAATTAGTATCAAATGGTTCAACCAACTTTAATGTTGCAACTAAAGATGGTGGAAACAAAGTTGCTAAGAAAGGCGGTAGCTCAACAGCGAAAATTACTAGCGGTAAAACAATTACTTATACTGCAGGTAAAAACATCGCGATTGAGCAAAATGGTGGCGACATCCTTGTTTCAACAACAGATGATGTAAACCATAACAGTGTAACCACTAAAGACTTAACAGTTAACAAAGGTGGTAATGTTGATATGGGTGGCAACCAAGTTCACAACGTGAAAGCGGGTACCAAAGATACTGATGCGGTTAACGTATCTCAATTGAAACAATCAATTGGTGATGTACATAAACGCATCAATAAAGTGGGCAAAGAAGCTCGTGGCGGTATCGCAGGTGCTAACGCAGCAGCAGGTTTACCACAAGTTTACATCCCAGGTAAATCAATGGTTGCCGCTTCTGCAGGTACTTTCAAAGGTGAAAGCGCTGTAGCAGTAGGTTACTCACGCTCAAGCGATAATGGTAAAGTTATCTTCAAACTTCAAGGTAACGCAAATACCCAAGGCGACGTAGGTGGCTCTGTGGGTGTAGGTTACCAATGGTAATTTAACTTTCCATTAAGATAGATAAAAACCCAGCTTAGGCTGGGTTTTTTATTTTTAGAGGGAGACTGTAGAAGAAGTGCAAGTATATACGTTGTATTGTATTTACTGATTGAATAGGGATTATTTCAATTTATATCTTAGGCTTTCTACATATGCTCTTTAGCAAATCTCAAGTTTTCTTGGAAACGTTGTTTATCTCGTTCTGGAATAGTTGGATTGGCTAATAATTCTAAGCAGAGATCATGGCAAAGTTGATAGTTACCAACCCAATACGCACTAACCGCAAGTTCATCTTTGGCTTTCCATTCATAAACAGAGTGATTAACAAAAAGAATATCTTTAGTGGGAGGAATACTCACTGCTGCATTCGCATAGATATAGGCGAGCTTGATTTTATCGTGAAGGCGTAATTGACGCGCCAAATGATAAAGGCTTTCAGCGCGTTGTGGGCGATATTCATAAGCGGCAAGTAAAAGATTCTGCACTTCATCTAATGGGGCATTTAATTCAATTTTTAATAGGGCAATTTGGAGAAGCGAATAATAAACTTCTTCATACCAGCCCCCTAAATTTGCACGTTTGGCATACCACTCAATAGCCTTTTCAGGCATATCTGCATCGCGATAAGATTGTGCGGTATAAAAGGCATAGCGATCTTTAAGATCTTCATCTTCAGGTGAATAGAATGCTTTTTCTAACACTTGAGCATCTTGGAAATATTTTTGTGGATTTTTGCTACGCGCCCCAAATCGACCACTAATCACATAATAATCACCAAAGATTTTTTGCTCCACAACGGTTTTTTTACGTTGTTCGACAAATTCATGCAATACGCCACGCCAGTAGAATGAGCCATCATTACGAAACATAAGCGTACGGAAGTAAACATTTGCACCCGTTACACTATTTGCCATGCGGAAATAATAGCGATCGCTCGTTAGTTCTTCAGGCAATACAAAGTTTCCTTCAAAACGATCATCGGCATCAAAGATTAATACATAATCTGTTTTTCCTTGTGCATGTTGTAGTGCACAATTTCGGTTATGGGCAAAGTTAACCCATTCATCGTGATGAATTTCGCCTTGAATACCTTTTTCATCAAAGAATTGTTTGATAATGTCTGCGGTGTTGTCGTCTGATCCTGTATCACTAATGACATAATAATCTAATGGAACATGAGAAATAATGTTCTCTAATGTATCTCGGATGATAGCAGATTCATTTTTGACAATCATATTCAAACAGATTGTTTTTTTATCAGTTCTTTGAGGCATTTTTCTATCTCTCATATTTATTATTCATTCAAATTTATTTCTCTTTAGAGTTGAAGGGCATTATAGCGAAAATACATTTTGCTTGCTGAAAATTATGCTAAAAATAACCGCACTTTTTCCTCGCATATAGACAATTCCAATCACATCAATTTATAGCTTTCTTATTCAGTTTTAGGCACAATAGAACAAAATTCCAATGAGTAAAAAAGGATAATGAAAATGACTAAACATTATGATTATATTGCTATCGGTGGCGGTTCTGGCGGAATTGCCTCAGTTAACCGTGCGGCAAGCTATGGTAAAAAATGTGCGATTATCGAAGCAAAACATCTCGGTGGCACTTGTGTGAACGTAGGTTGTGTACCGAAAAAAGTGATGTTCTATGGCGCACAAATTGCAGAGGCCATTAATAGCTATGCACCCGCTTATGGTTTTGATGTAGAAGTGAAAAAGTTTGATTACGCGAAATTAGTTGAGAGTCGTCAAGCTTACATTAGTCGTATTCATACATCTTACAATAATGTATTAGCGAAAAATAATGTGGACGTTCTAAATGGTTTTGCTCGTTTTAAAGATGCGAAAACGATTGAAGTGAGCTATGCAGATGGTTCAACAGAATTAGTGACTGCCGATCATATCTTAATTGCGACGGGTGGTCGCCCAAGTATTCCAGCAGTAAAAGGTGCAGAATACGGGATTGATTCAAATGGTGTATTTGCTTTAAATGAAT
>OGJZ01003296.1_pt1 | contig 10080 bp, 5 predicted proteins | sample 1572321 | NCBI WGS metagenome assembly OGJZ01 (sample SAMEA2582086, study PRJEB24529) | metagenome | biome: Human gut stool | place: China | collected 2011 | reverse complement strand
GTGTGAACGTACGTCGTATCGAAAACAAACTCGGTATCCACGGTTCTCCTACTTGTGAATTGGTATATAAGAATGCCAAAGCTGAACTTTGCGGTGACCGCAAACTCGGTTTGATTAAATATGTAATGGCTTTGATGAACGGTGCCCGTCTGGGTATTGCCGCACAATCCGTAGGTTTGAGCCAGGCTGCTTACAATGAAGGATTGGCTTATGCCAAAGACCGTAAGCAATTCGGCAAAGCTATTATCGAATTCCCGGCAGTATACGACATGCTGGCTATCATGAAAGGCAAGTTGGATGCCGGACGTGCATTGCTATATCAAACAGCCCGCTACGTAGATATCTACAAAGCGCTGGATGACATCGCCCGCGAACGTAAACTGACTCCTGAAGAACGTCAGGAACAGAAAAAATACGCTAAATTGGCCGACAGCTTCACTCCACTTGCCAAGGGTATGAACTCTGAATATGCCAATCAGAACGCCTATGACTGTATCCAGATTCACGGCGGTTCGGGTTTCATGATGGAATATGCTTGTCAACGCATCTATCGCGACGCACGTATCACCAGCATCTACGAAGGAACAACCCAGTTGCAGACCGTAGCCGCTATCCGTTACGTGACGAATGGTTCTTACATCGCTACTATCCGCGAGTACGAAACAATTCCTTGCTCACCGGAAATGGAACCGTTGATGTCTCGTCTGAAGAAGATGGCTGATAAGTTCGAAGCAAGCACCAACGCTGTAAAAGAAGCACAAGATCAGGAATTGCTGGACTTCGTTGCCCGCAGACTGATGGAAATGTCCGCTACCATCATCATGTGTCACCTGTTGATTCAAGATGCCAGCAAATCTTCAGAGCTGTTCTCCAAATCCGCACATGTATATTTGAATTATGCAGAGGCAGAGGTAGAAAAGCATACAAATTTCATCGAAAACCTCGATAAAGAAGACTTGGCTTTCTACAAAAAGTAAAAGATTAAGTACCAATAATAAAAAAAGCATCCCTTCTCACGAAGAGGATGCTTTTTTATTTGTCATATTCTGTCATTTTTCATTATTATTCTATACATTTGTCAGGGAGATAAGTAATTTTTTAATCAGTAACCAGAGATAGAGAAAGAAATATGGCACTCAAACCTTCATATGACGACAAACTACATTTATCAGGATTATCAAATACGGAAATTCTTATATTAGCTCTTGAGGCTTCTCAAAAACTTGAATGGAACATCGAAGAAATTGCTCCGGAATGGATCCGTTTTGAAGTCCCTATAAATATGCACACCAGCGGAGAAGAAATAACTTTCATTCTCGGAAAGGAAGGTGACGGAGAGGTATCCATCCACAGTGAATGTACTTCCATGCAATTTGTAGATTATGGAAAGAACAGGAAGAATATACAGAAGTTAAAAGAGATGATGGAAGAAGTAAGGGCTACCCTGCTCCCGGAAGAACTTACCCAAAAAGCAAATAAGCTGAAAGAAGAATTTAACCGTCCGCTCACAGAAGAAGAAAAAGCATATATAGAAGAGGAAAAGAAAAAAGGTTCTCTCTTGTCTTTCTTTATTCCACGCAAAGGATTTATAGCAACGCCTATCCTGATAGACATCAACATTCTGGTATTTATCCTGATGGTCGCTTCGGGAGTGGGAGTCTTCGAACCCGGCACATTGGCGCTGTTAAAGTGGGGAGCTGACTTCGGGCCGCTGACCCTTACAGGCGACTGGTGGCGCACGGTGACCTGCAACTTCATTCATATCGGTGGTTTACATCTTGCGATGAACATATATGCCTTCATGTTTGTCGGTCTTTTCCTGGAGCAACTGATAGGAAGCCGCCGGATGTTCGCTTCTTATCTCCTGACCGGGCTATGTTCGGCCGTATTCAGCCTATATATGCATGCCGAGACAATCAGCGCCGGAGCTTCCGGGGCAATCTTCGGACTTTACGGCATATTTCTTGCCTTCCTTTTATTCCACGGCATTGCCAAAGAACAACGAAAGGCATTACTAACCAGTATCCTTATTTTCGTCGGCTACAATTTGGTTTATGGGATGAAAGAAGGAATTGACAATGCAGCACACATCGGCGGATTATTAAGCGGCTTCTTGCTGGGAATTGTTTATGTATTCAGCTATAAGTTCGAAAAAGCCGATGCACAGCGAACCGTATCCATCATCGGAGAACTAGGCATATTCTGCATTTTCCTGTTCAGTTTCATTATACTTTGCAAGAATGTCTCGCCCCTGTATCAAGAGATACGTCAGGAGTGGGACAACGGAATCGTAGAAGCCTATCTTAACGGAGAACTGGAAGAAGAAAACGATGATGAGACGAACATGAATTCTTCCGATGACTCTTCCGGCAGGCAGTTTCCTTCATATGTTCCCGTTGGTAATAACGATACATGGCTTTCTTACTACGATGCAGAAACAAATTTCAGTTGCCAGTATCCGACCAACTGGAGGAAAATTACAGGAGGACAAGGGCTAACTCCCAGTTCGCAACCACCATTGCTCAGACTTGTCAACGGAGCCAACCAACTGTCCGTTACGGCTATTGCCTATGACACACAGAAAGAATTTGAACATACAAAAGAATTATCGCTTATTCTCCCGAGAAATGCACAAGGGCAACCATCGGAAGACTACAAACAAAGCGATGTCAACATCAATGGGCTATCCATGACAAGGACTACCAATCCTTTACACATCGGTGCCCCCGACGAACCGGGAGAAGATATACAACAAATTGTATTAAAATATTTTCAAGAAAGTAATAAAAGAATCTTTAGTATTGTCATGCTCGTCTATGACGAAGAAGCGGAACCTGATTTAGAAGCCATCGCATCAAGTATTCAGATAACCAAATAAAGAGAATATGAGAGTATATATCCAAGTCAAACAATTAGGAAAGCGAAAGTGCGGCATCGAAAAGATGCCTGTCGATTTTCCTGCTCCTCCTGCCCATGTAGGGGAGTTGATTGAAGCCATCGTCAGTTGGCAAGTCAGTGAATACAACGAACGCTTGCAACAAAGCGAAGTGCTGAAATACCTCACCCGGGAAGAAGTGGAAGATAAAGCTGCATCCGGTAAGGTAGGCTTCGGGGTAAATTACAACGGCAAGCCCGCTGCAGAAGCCGAAGCTATCGCCAATGCCCTGCAATCCTACGAAGACGGAATTTTCCGTATCTTCATCGACGACGCGGAAGCAGGAGATTTATCCTCTCCTATCCTAGTGAAAGAAGAATCCACACTGACTTTTATCCGGCTAACCATGCTGTCAGGAAGATTGTGGTAATTCATATCCCATAAAAGAAAACACTTAAAAAACAAATAGAATCATGAGACTCATTTATAATGAAGCATTAAATAAACGGATACTTCCGTACTTGGAGAAATTAACCAAGAAGAAAAGTAGTTTGGATAAAGAGACCCGCACCTTGTTTGATATATTTATGCTATACTTTGATATGGATACCCGGTATGGCACATATAGCGACAAGCTGGAGCCTTGCATTATAAGTATTATCAAGGAAGAGAAAATCAAGAGCGTAGCCAATCTCTTCGACGGAAAGCTGAACAAACTACTCCTCTATTTATTGGGGAATGAATACGCACATCTGTTTCACACTTATCTGAAGCTCAAAGCGCATTGTCCATACACACATGGATATTCAAGACGGTCGCAACGTGCCGTCAATCCTTATCTGCACTTCTCCCATGTGATAGACGCGCTGACGCAATTCCTAAAACTTCGCGCTACCGGTTTCACAGACCAAGTCATACTGAACGGTGGAAACACGCCGGAAGAAATAGAAGCATACAAAGACTGTATGAGCTGCGAAGACTGGATAGCCGCCCAAATAGCAGAAGGCAACCAAACCGTTATTGATTATCTGCACAACGTACTGACCAGTGAAAATAACGCCAACCGCCTAAATCAGGGACATCTTAAAGCTATCGCAGTGAGCGGGCACCATCCATTGCTGGAACTGGAAGGGAAATTACTTTTGGCGGCCAAATTACAGGAAGGACTCCGACAGGCTATCGTGGAAACAATGGACGAAGGATGTCCCGAAAGTTATTTATACCTGCTCTCCGTGATTTACGACAACGGCCTGCAACGGTTTGCTTCCGTAAAACGGGGCATCGCAGTCAACACGGGAATCGGAGAGCAGGACAGCAGCGAACGTGTCACCAATAAATATGTAGAACTAATCCTGAAATTCCTGAAGAATCAGGACGAGGCACGCAAAGCCCTTCAAAGCAAAGATACCATCGAGCTTTATCTGGCTTTATGGAGCATCGGGTTTTATAATACAAACGATATTCAGGCACTTGCATCGGACATCATCAGGAACGGAGCCAAACATCAAGTACAGACTTACCTTTATTTCCTGCGTTGTACGCAACACTCCGCCATGAGTTATTGCATCAGCAAAGATGCCTTTGAAAAGTGGCACAGTGACCCGTCGGTCGTGGCAGCTATTCTCCCACTCTATCTCTCTGATTTTTATCTTAGCCGATATGGCGGGCGTGAAGACCCGAAACTTACCGATTACTTTGAGAACAGAGAAGAAGCCGTGCGCCACTATGGATATTTGAAGCAAATCTATCAGTCTATCTCAACCAAGGAAACCTATGCTCCTTATATATTCCCGTGGGAAAGCACACAGCTCACCCAGTCGGAAGTAGTTCTCAAAATGGCATATATCATTTGGATGCTGAATGATTCTACCATGAAAGATGACCTTTGCAGTTATCTGGTATCCTTGGATTCTTATATGCGGGCAAGCTATATCGGTATCGTACTGAATCCGCCCACCAGTCCGCTGCAAGAAGAATATATACTGCAATCACTGGGCGACCGTTCTCTGGATGTACGCAATGAGGCCTACAAAGTATTGTCTGAAATGGCCTTATCGCCCGAACAGAATCAGAAAGTGGAAGAGTTGCTTCGTTTCAAATATAGCGAGATGCGTATCAACGCTATCAACCTGCTGATGAAACAGCCGAAAGAAGAACTGGCCGGCAGCATCCGGCGATTACTTACAGACAAAGTGACCGAACGCCGCCTGGCAGGACTGGATATGATGAAGACAATTCATAATGTAGAATTTCTGCAAGACATCTATCAGGAACTTCTTCCTGCCATCAAGGAGATTCAGAAACCGAACGCTAAAGAAAAGGTACTGATAGAATCCTTGATTGGTGACGGAACGGAGAAGAAAGCCACGCAGCACTACACCAAAGAAAACGGTTTCGGCCTGTACAATCCTGATTTCGAAGTAAGCCTGCCGGAAATTGCGCCGGACAAAGGATTCAATGTCAAGAAAGCATTCGAGTTTATCAGTTTTGGAAGAGCCAAACTCACTTTCGAAAGATTGAGTAAATACATCGCCGCACACAAAAACGACGAGTTTAAAAACGACTACGGGGAAGCACGCCTGGTGGGTAACAGCGTACTGATGAAATGGAGTAACTACGGTGGACTGAGTGGTCTTGGGCTCCCCGAACTCTGGCAGGATTTCTACGAACGTGAAATCGGAAGTTACGAGAAATTAATGATGATGAGTTTCATGCTTGCATCAACAGGCGTTGCCCAGGATAATGACGACTACGACGAGGAAGATGAAGAAGACAGAAAAGCCGATATTAAATCAGCCAACAGTTTTGAACCGCTTGTCAACAAGATGTATGCGGGGTTCACCTACCGCGGATTGCAGAAGGTAGTCCGGAAGTTGCCTTACTATGAACAGATGGAAGATATTATCGACGCGCTGACCTATGAGTACAGAGACGAAACAGTTTATCAGCAAATAGCTGCCAATATGTTGCTCCAACTGACACCCTTACTCGATACAAAGAATATCTTCCGCCAATATACGAGCAAACACGCATGGCTCAGAGACAAACTGGAATATGGAGAAAAGCTCATTGTTTATCCGATACACAACAATAAGTTTGTCCAGTTCTGGCTTGATACACCCAGCAGGCCGATAGACGACGCCTTGTTTACCCGCTACTTCACCGTGCGCTATCAGCTCTACAAGCTCACCAACTATATGGAGCATACCCCCGAACTGGAAGAAACCGATTCCTATCTGCAATGCGTGGACTTTGCCCGTGCCTGGATGCTGGGATTGATTCCGACAGAAGAAGTATATCGTGAACTGATAGCCCGTGTCAACTCTCCCAAACAAATCAAGAATATCACTCTGGTATTGAACGAGAACCGTCGTTTCAATGAAAGAGACAGGGAGTGGATGACCTATATCAAGAATTTCAACTTCTCTCTCTTCCGGCCACTGCTGCAAAAGGTAGTCAACCGTATCCTGGACATAGAACTGTCACGTGGAGATTCCGAAACGCAGGTTACCCGTCTAGCCGAAGAATTGACTTGTGTCTATGGTGCCGAAACATTTATCCGTATCCTGCAAGCATTCGGTAAAGATACATTCATACGCGACAGTTATAATTGGCGGAACACGAAACGGGGAGTATTGAGTAGCCTGCTCCATGCTTGCTATCCGTTGCCGGCAGACACAAGCGACCATCTCAAAAAACTGGCAAAGCAAGCAGAAATCAGCGACGAACGTCTGGTAGAAGCTGCCATGTTCGCCCCGCAATGGATTGAACTCACCGAGCAAGCCATAGGATGGAAAGGACTGACAAGCGCAGCATACTATTTCCACGCCCATACCAACGAGACTTGCGACGACAAGAAGAAAGCAATTATCGCCCGCTATACTCCGATTGACGTAGAAGACCTTCGGGATGGTGCTTTCGACATCGGTTGGTTCAAAGATGCTTTCAAAACGATTGGCAAACAACGCTTTGAAGTAGTCTACAATGCCGCCAAGTATATTTCATGCAGCAACAGCCACACCCGCGCCCGCAAATTTGCGGACGCCACTAACGGCGCAGTGAAAGCGGCGGATATAAAGAAGGAAATATCAGCCAAGCGCAACAAAGATTTATTGATGAGCTACGGCCTCATCCCACTAGGAAAGAAAGCGGATAAAGAGCTGTTGGAACGTTACCAGTTCCTGCAAAAATTCCTGAAAGAAAGCAAGGACTTCGGCGCGCAAAGACAGGAAAGCGAAAAGAAGGCAGTGGGTATCGCCCTGCAAAACTTAGCCCTCAACTCCGGTTACGGTGACGTCACCCGTCTGACCTGGAGTATGGAAACCGAATTGATTAAAGAACTTCTCCCCTACCTCTCTCCGAAAGAAATAGAAGATGTAGAAGTGTATGTGCACATTAATGACGAAGGCAAAGCGGAAAGCAAACAAATCAAAGCCGGAAAAGAGCTTAACAGTATGCCTGCCAAGTTGAAAAAGCATCCGTATGTAGAAGAACTGAAAGCGGTACACAAGAAACTGAAAGACCAGTACACCCGCTCCCGCATTATGTTAGAACAAGCTATGGAAGACTGCATCCGTTTTGAAGAGAACGAGCTTCGCAAACTGATGCAGAACCCTGTTATCTGGCCGTTATTGAAGCATCTTGTCTTTATCTGTAACGGACAGGCAGGTTTCTATACCGACGGATTACTGGTGACGGCAAATGCCGTCTGTCTCCCGTTGAAATCGAAAGACGAATTACGTATCGCCCATCCTACCGACCTGTACGCAAGCGGTGACTGGCATATGTATCAGAAATTCCTGTTCGACAAAGCCATCCGCCAACCTTTCAAACAGGTATTCCGCGAACTTTATGTGCCTACTCCGGAAGAGGAAAACGCCACACAGTCCCGCCGCTATGCCGGAAATCAGATTCAACCGCAGAAAACTGTCGCCGTACTGAAAGGACGCCGATGGGTGGCCGATTATGAAGACGGACTTCAGAAGATATATTATAAAGAGAATATCATCGCTACCATCTACGCTATGGCAGACTGGTTCTCTCCTGCCGACATCGAAGCCCCGACCTTGGAATATGTCTGCTTCCACAACCGCAGGGACTATAAACTAATGAATATCTCGGAGATTCCGCCCGTTATTTTCTCTGAAGTAATGAGGGATGTGGACTTGGCGGTCAGTGTAGCCCATGCCGGAAGTGTCGACCCGGAAACCAGTCACTCTACCATCGAAATGCGCAGCGCATTGGTAGAACTGACGATGCCTTTATTCCATCTCAACAATGTGAAGGTAAAAGGCAACTTTGCCCATATCGAAGGCAAGCTGGGAAAATATAACATCCATCTGGGCAGCGGTGTGATTCATCAGGAAGGCGGTGCGCAGATTGCAGTTCTTCCGGTACATTCGCAAAACCGCGGACGCCTGTTCCTGCCTTTTGTAGACGAAGACCCGAAAACAGCCGAGATATTGACTAAGATTATCTTCTTCGCAGAAGACAATAAGATAAAAGACCCGAGTATCCTGAACCAAATTAAATAAGGACGATATGGCAGAAAATTTATTAATCAGCACAGGAAGCAAAGAGGAGAAATATCGCGAGCTACTTCCACAACTACATGCTTTAGTAAGTACGGAAACGGATTTCATAGCCAATCTAGCCAATGTTGCGGCAGCCTTGAAGCAGACTTTCAGTTTCTTCTGGGTAGGTTTTTATATTGTTAAAGGAGATGAACTTGTATTAGGGCCTTTTCAGGGGCCTATTGCCTGTACACGTATCCGAATCGGCAGAGGGGTTTGCGGAACAGCCTGGAAAGAAGTCCGGACACTGATTGTTCCTGATGTAGAGCAATTTCCCGGACACATCGCATGCAGTTCGGATTCAAAATCGGAAATCGTAGTGCCGATGATAAGGCAGGGAGAAGTAGTCGGAGTATTGGATATAGACAGTGATACACTGGATAGTTTCGATACGGTTGACGCACGCTATCTGGAAGAAATTTGCACATACATCGGATAATTGCGGGCGTGCCGCTATCATACAAAAAAACAGAGGCTCTATTTGCACCAAACAGAGCCTTCGTTTTTTACCAGTCCACATCTTCTATTTCCTGTTTCCGATACAACAAGAGTTGATTGCGAAGTGAACTCATTTCACGTTGCATCTCTTCCATCCTTTCCAGTAAATGGTGGATGGCGTCGATGCCTTCCATGTTGATGGACAGGTCGTAGTACATTCTGCTATAACGTTCTACGCTTGGAAGTTCCGACAAAAGCAGATAATGTTCACCGCCTTCGGTATGTACGTTAATCAAACCGCCTTCTTCCAACAGTTCTATGAATGAAGGCTCGATATGACATTTGTGACAGTATTCACTGACAATAATTAATTCGGTCTGCATAGTACTCATTCATTTTAGTTCATACTCTGTAATTGACGGAACAACTCTTTCTGTTTGTCGGTCAAGTTCGTAGGAATCTTGACAGAATAGGTCACAATCAAGTCACCGAATTGTCCTTCCTTCTTATAAACCGGGAATCCCTTTCCTTTCAGACGGACTTTCGTGCCGTTCTGTGTTTCCGGTTTTATCTTCAGTTTCACCTTACCGTCCAACGTGTCGACCAGCTTTTCACCACCCAATACGGCTGTGTAAAGGTCTACTTCCACATCTACATACAAATCGTCACCCAAGCGCTTGAATACAGGGTCTTCGGCTATGACGAAAGTAATGTACAGGTCGCCCGCAGGGCCGCCGTTGATACCTTCGGCTCCGTAGCCTTTCAGTTTAATCACTTGTCCGTTGGCTATACCGGCAGGGATAGTGATACGCACTTGCTTGCCATTAACGGTCAATACCTGTTTATGCGTCTGAGAAGCATCACGAAGAGACAGGTGAAGTTCGGCATTAAAGTCCTGTCCGCGGAATCCCGCAGAACCTTGTCCCCGTCCACCGCGATGTCCACCGAACATTGATTCGAAGAAATCGGAGAAACCGCCGGCATTACCGCCGGAGAAGCCTTCACCATCGGAACTGTACCAATATCCACCGTTTCCGTCAGAGAAACCTTGTCCGCCACCACCGAATCCGCCGAAACCGCCCGCACCACCGAAGCCACCGGCTTGTTGCTGCGCCCGTTTCTGTGCTTCGAATTCATCAGCATGCTTCCAATGTTCTCCGTACTCATCATACTTTTTACGTTTCTCGGGGTCAC
>OGJZ01003295.1_pt1 | contig 10081 bp, 8 predicted proteins | sample 1572321 | NCBI WGS metagenome assembly OGJZ01 (sample SAMEA2582086, study PRJEB24529) | metagenome | biome: Human gut stool | place: China | collected 2011 | reverse complement strand
AAGCTGTCCCAGCCACTAGTGTATAAATGGTCCCTCTTACTGTCTTAGACATCCTAAATCTCTCTCCTATTACTTCGTTTATTATAGCATAAACCGTAAAGAAAAATCAGCCAATTTTGACTGATTTTCATATCATAGTTAAGCAAAATTTTATTCAGGGGACACCAAAATTTTAATCTGAGCCTTATCCTGAGTCAGCTCAATAAAGCCTTCTTGCACAATATTCTCCAGCTTAATCTTCTTGGTCACAAGTTTGTCAGCCGAGAAATAACCCTGCTCCATCAGCTCCAGCACTTTAGGGAAAATATGCCGATAGGCGATGATACCCTTGAGTGATTTTTCTTGAATGGCAAATTCATTTGGATTAATGCTGGCTTCTCGCTCCCAAATAGAAACAACCATACATTCTCCAGCCTTGTGGACAGCAGCCAAAGCTTGTCCCAGCACAACTGGCACCCCAGTTACTTCATAAGACACATCTGCTCCACCACCCGTTAAACGCTGGATAGCAGCTACCAAGTCTTCGCCTTCTTCTGGTCGCACAATGATGGCCCCAAGCTCCTCTGCTTTTGCTTGGCGCTCTGGAGATAACTCGACACCATAAATCTTAGAGGCACCGGCCGCCCGCAAAGCTTCAACAATCAAGAGTCCGATTGGTCCCAAACCAAATACAACCGCTGTATCTCCCGTCTTAAGAGCTGACTGACGGACCGCGTAAACTGCCACAGCAGCAGGTTCTGTCAAGGCTGCCTGCTCATAGCTCAGACTATCTGGAACTTTGTGAACAATGTCTCCGTCCAAAACACAGTATTTGGCAAAACCACCGTCTGCCGCCAGACCGACAAAGTTTAGATTGGGGTCCAGATTATAATCACCGACAAGATTATGCTTAGCTAAAATAGGTTCAACTGTTACCCGATCGCCAACTTTGACTCGTGTTACGGCACTGCCGACCTCAACAATTTCCCCCAGCAAACTCATGTCCCAAGGTTACAGGTGCCTTCTGTCCAGAGTAGACATGCTCTGTTTCTGTCGGAATAAAATTTGGTCCATCCAAGTATTCATGCAAGTCAGTACCACAGATTCCTGTGAACTTGACCGCAATCTTGACCTGATGAGGTTTGACTTCCGGTACATCCACCTCTTCAATGCGAACATCTTTAGCGCCATACCAACGAGCAGCTTTCATTTTTGCTATAAACATACCTCGCTTTATAAATTATTAGCTCAATTGTAAGCTTTTTCATTTTTCTTATCAAATGATTAACAGAATCTTAGAAAAAAGTTTTAATTTTAAAAATTTGATACTTCTAATCATATCACTTTATTTGTTATAACCATAGAAGAGACAAAAAATCAGTCACTTTTGACTGATTTTTCTATAGTTTAGAAAATCTTAAATACCGCTCCTGCTGCAATTTGGGAATATTAACCCTCTATTTCAAGAAGTAAATAAGGTAAGCCTAAGATAGTCCCAAGAATTCCTAGCATAACACGAATTCCAGAAGCTTTAACAAGTACCTTTTGGCCATTTTTTACTTGAATTTTATGAGACTTCATAAAACTTTGTCCAACCTGTAGCTCAACACTGTCTCCCTCAAATGCCAGAGTTCTGGTTTCATTATTAGAAAGTTTATCTACAAGTTCACCATTAAGATATACCGCTACTTTTTGAGCAACACCAACCATACCCGTATCACGCGTAATTGTAATTTCCGACATAACTAACTCCTTTGATTTTTATCTATTCTATCATATCGGATATTTCAAGAAAAAGCAAAAAACCAGCCTCTTGGCTGGTTTCTACTTATTTCTACAATTTTTCCAACTCTTCATTGAGCAGTTTTTGTGCTACTTGTGGGTTGGCTTGACCCTTAGTGGCCTTCATGAGCTGACCAATTAAGGATTTGGCCGCATTCTTGTTGCCGCCCTTATAGTCATTGATGGCTTTTTCATTGTTGGCAAATACTTCTTGGATGATTGGAAGAAGCTGGGCAGGGTCTGAGATTTGAATCAGACCTGCTTTCTGCACATACTCTTTAGCAGAGCCACCATTTTTGGCTAGATGGACAAAGACCTTCTTAGCAATCTTAGAAGAAATCGTTCCGTCTGAAATCAGAGCAATCATTTCAGTCAGGTTCTCAGGCGTCAGCTCAATCTCAGTGATGGTCTTGCCTTCGGCATTGAGGTATTGAGCCACATCTCCTTGGAGCCAGTTAGAGACAGCCTTGGCATCACCGCCTGCCGCAAGAGCTGCTTCAAAGAAATCTGAAACTGCTTTCGTCGCTGTAAGCTGCTTAGCATCGTAGTCAGACAGACCATAATCGCCCACATACTTAGCCCGGCGTTCTTTTGGAAAGGCTGGCAGACTGCTGCGCACTTGCTCAATCCAAGCATCTTCAATCTCAAAGATAGGCAGATCAGGCTCTGGGAAGTAACGGTAGTCCGCTGAACCTTCCTTAACCCGCATGAGCAGAGTTTCGCCAGTTGCTTCGTCATAACGACGGGTTTCCTGACGGATTTGGCCACCGCTGCGTAGGATTTCAGCTTGGCGCTTTTCCTCAAATGCTAGACCCTTGCGGACAAAGTTGAAAGAGTTAAGGTTTTTCAGCTCAGTCTTGGTACCAAATTCTTCCTGACCGTAAGGACGGATGGAAATATTGGCGTCGACCCGCATGGAGCCCTCTTCCATCTTAACATCAGAAATGCCCGTGTACTGGATGATTTCCTTGAGAGCAGTCAGATAGGCATAAGCTTCTTCTGGACTGCGCATATCCGCTTCGGATACAATCTCAATCAGTGGCACTCCTTGACGGTTGAGATCCACATAAGAGTAGCCATCGCTGCCGTGGGTATTCTTTCCAGCATCTTCTTCCAAGTGAGCCCGCTCGATACGGATTTTCTTGGTCGTGCCGTCTTCTAGCTCAATCTCAATCCAGCCATTGTAGCCAATCGGCTCATCAAACTGAGAAATTTGATAGGCTTTTGGATTGTCCGGATAGAAGTAGTTCTTGCGGTCAAAGTGCATCTTCTGGTGAATATCCATGTTCAAGGCCAGAGCAGCCTTGATACCATAGTCAATGACACCCTTGTTCATAACAGGCAGAACACCTGGGAAGGACCAGTCGATGATATTGGTGTTGGCATTAGGATCTTCACCGAAGTGAGCTGGAGCTGGTGAGAAAATCTTTGAATTGGTCTTCAATTCAACATGGACTTCCAGTCCGATAACTGTTTCAAAGTTCATTATTTTTCACCTCCAAAGATAACTGGCTGCTGTTTGTGGTAGTCAGTCGTCGCTTCAAATGCTGCGGCTGCCTGATAGATGGTCGCCTCATCAAAGTGGTTACCAATCAGCTGCAAGCCGACAGGAAGACCATCTGCAAAGCCAGCTGGAATTGAAATACCCGGCAGGCCAGCCAGATTGACTGGAATGGTCAAAAGGTCAGCCAGATACATAGCCACTGGATCTTGGTTTTGACTGCCCAAGTCATAAGCCACAGTTGGTGCAGTTGGACCTAAGATTAAGTCATATTTTTCAAAAACCTTAGCAAAATCCTGCATAATCAAAGTCCGAACCTGACCAGCTTTCTTGAAGTAGGCATCGTAGTAGCCAGATGACAAGCTGAAAGTTCCCAGCATGATGCGGCGCTTCACCTCTTCACCAAAACCTTCGCTGCGAGATTTGACATAGACATCTTCTAGATTTTCAATGTCTTCTGCACGATAGCCATAGCGAATACCATCAAAACGCTGCAGGTTAGAGCTAGCTTCAGAGGAAGCAATGATATAGTAAACAGCCACACCGTACTTGCTGTGAGGCAGGCTAACTTCTTCAACGATAGCTCCCAAGCTTTCCAAGTGCTTCGCCGCTGCCAGAATCGTTTCCTTGACCTTGCTGTCAATTCCCTCACCCATGTATTCCTTAGGCAGGGCAATCTTCATGCCCTTAATGTCTTGGCCAATCTTACAGGTAAAGTCTGGCACTGCCTCTTGTGATGATGTAGAATCCTTAGGATCATTACCAGAAATAACATTCAGAAGCTGAGCATTTTCCTTAACCGTCTGAGAAAACGGCCCAATCTGGTCTAAAGACGAACCAAAAGCAATGAGACCAAAACGAGAAACTCGTCCGTAGGTTGGCTTGAGGCCGACTACACCACCAGTATCAGAACCCAGTGATAGACGGACCTGACCAGAGGCAACAGCTGTCGCTGAACCACCAGATGATCCACCAGGAACCTTGCTACTGTCCCAAGCATTCTTAGTCGTCTTAAAGTAAGAGTTTTCGCTGGAACCACCCATGGCAAACTCGTCCATGTTTGTCTTCCCAACGATAATCATATCCTTACCGTAAAGCTTCTCTACGCTGGTCGCATCGAAAATCGGTTTATAGTTGTAGAGCATTTTAGAGGCAGCCGTCGTCAAAATTCCCTTGGTTGAGATATTGTCCTTAACCGCCAGCGGAATACCGCTCATGAGATTGTCAGCATCAATGCCTTTGGTATCTAGAGCCGCAGCCTTAGCCAAAGCTTCCTCTTCGCTAACAGTAATGAAGCTGTCTACAGCTCCTTCACGTTCTTTAATATCCGCCAAAGTTGCCTGAGTTAACTCTACCGCAGAAATTTCTTTCTTGACCAGCAAATCATGCAACTCTTCAATGGTCTTGTGATTAAAAGTCATTAGGCATCTCCTCCGTCATCTAGGATGGCAGGCACTTTGATGTACCCCCGCTCTTTTTCAGGCACATTTTGGAAAAGCTCTTCCCGATTCCAGCCTGGCTGAGCCACATCTTCTCGCATATAGTTGATATTAGCAGCAACATTGGAAGTGAAAGGCACACCCTCTGTATCCACTTCATTAAGCAATTCAACCATATCGACAATCTTAGACAAGGTCGTTGCAAACTCAGCTGTTTCTTCTGGTGAGAAAGCCAGTTTTGACAACTTAGCTACATGACTTACTTCTTCTTGAGTAATCTTCATCTCTGATTCCTTTCGTAGAATATGTGAGTTTTAGCGACTGAAAATAAGAATTTGAGATGAGTTCTTTATTTCCAGAGCTTAGCTCACGTTTGATTTGATAAGCTAGCAGACACCGATTTTTTTAGCATCCACTAACTCCTTTCTTGGGCTTATTCCTGCTATTCTTCAGGAATTCGCATCATTTCATTTTACCATATTTGGCTCTATTTCTTCAATTCCAAATGCAATTCTTTTACCTGCCTTTGGTCAACCAGACTCGGACTTTCCAGCATGGGATCAAAGCCTGTACCATTTTTTGGAAAGGCGATGACCTGGCGGATATTTTGCTCTCCAGCCAAGATCATAACTAAACGATCCAAGCCTAATGCTAGGCCACCATGTGGCGGGAATCCGTATTCCAAGGCTTCCAGGAAGAAACCAAAGTCCCGCTCATAGTCTTCTCGGCTCATGCCTAATAGCTCAAACATAGCTTCCTGAGCTTTCCGATCATGAATCCGCAGACTTCCTCCGCCAATTTCATAACCATTCAAGACGATGTCATAGGCATGGCTACGGAATTGACCAGGCTCCTGTCCCTCTTCAAAAATTCCCTGTGTGAAAGGATGGTGCATGGCTTGATAGCGGTTTTGGTCTTCATTCCACTCCAGTAGTGGCCAATCCACAACCCAGAGAAAATGAAGCAGACTTGCGTCAATCAAATCCAAAGCCTTTGCAACTTCTAAACGTAGATGTCCCAAAGCTTCTTGAGCTCGACGCTTCTTGGCCATGACTAACATGATTAAATCTCCATCCTTGGCTTCAAAGCGCGCCAGCAACTCCTTACTTGCAGCCTCAAAGGTGCTAGCTAAATCCCCAACTAATTGGCCATTTTCAACCTTGAGGCTGGCAAAGCGGCTACAACCAAATTCCTTCATTTCCTGATAGTAATGACTTAGTTGTTTCTTACTAAAAGCACTAGCCGCGTCTGGCACACAGATTCCCATCACTTCCTCTTGGTTATCCAAAGCTTTCTTAATGAGAAGCGAGTCATTAGACTGGCACAAATCCGTCAAACTCTTTAACTCTAAACCAAAGCGTGTATCTGGCTTGTCAGAGCCAAAGCGACTCATAGCCTCTTCATAGCTGATAGTTGGAAAATCTTCCGTCAACTCTAACCCATGGGTTTTCTTGACAACAGCCTTGAGCATGGATTCAACCAAATCTCGAATTTCTTCTTCGCTTGCAAAACTCAACTCCAAGTCCACTTGAGTAAATTCTGGCTGACGATCCCCTCGCAGGTCTTCGTCACGGAAGCATCGAACAATCTGATAATAGCGTTCAAGTCCAGCTCCCATCAGCAGTTGCTTGAGCATCTGTGGACTCTGTGGTAAGGCGTAGAATTGATTTTTATAGACCCGACTAGGAACCAAGAAGTCTCTAGCACCTTCAGGAGTCGACTTGGTCAGATAAGGCGTCTCCACTTCCAAAAAGTCCAAACCATTCAAATATTCCCGAATAGTTGATGTGACCTGATGACGAAGTTTAAGGTTATGCGTCATCTTCTCACGGCGCAAGTCCAGGTAGCGGTATTTTTGACGCAGGTCTTCCCCTGTATGGGCATGTTGGTCTAGTTCAAAAGGCAAGGCCTTGCTACTAGAAATGACTTCAATTTTTTCAGCTCTCAGCTCAACCTGACCAGACTTAATGGACTTATTGATAAAACGCTCTTCACGCTGAACCACTTGTCCAGTCACTGCAATAAGATCTTCCTTGCCGATTTCTTCCAGCTTAGTAAAGTCCTCAATCTCACCGCTAACAAAAACCTGAAGCAAACCCTCGCGGTCCCGTAACTCAATAAAGGCCAACTTACCGTGATTGCGGATATTGGCCACCCAGCCTTGTGCTGTTATAGTCTGTCCGACCTGCTCTAAACCATAGTTTCCGATAAAAATTTCTTTCATCTCTTTCTCTTTCTCTTTCTTTATACTCTCATTTCGTAAAAATTTCTTTTTCTATATTCTTGATTGCCTATACCGTAGTACACACAGCTATTATAGAAATCCAATTATCAATTTCCCTGATGATTGATCGAAAAGCCTTGGATCGAACTTTGTTTTCTATTTTGAATGAAATCTTAGAGATATAGAAAAAACCACGGCTTGCTCTGTAAAACAGACGAAAACCGTGGTACCACTGTTATTTGCCACCTAAGAAGGTAGCCTCTAAGCTCGTAACGTGAGCAACGTTTGCGCTTTATCACGCAAAAGATTATGAAACATGTTCTTCGGATTTTGCCTTCTTGGCGCTGCTCTCAGCTTCCAGCGCTCTCTGTGCAAGTTAGCAAACCTACTCTGCTTCTCTTTTACTTTTAAATTGTTTCTATTATAGTCGAACCCAGTACATTTTGCAAGTGATTAAGGGCAAATTTGTGATTTTCCTCTGAAATCGAAGCCACAGCAGGTTCCACCACTTGGATATGGTAGCCTAAATTATAGGCATCAATTGCCGTATGCATAACGCAAATATCCGTCAAGACTCCTGTCAAAATGACCGTATCTACATGTCTTTCTCTCAGGCGAATATCTAAATCCGTCCCAGAAAAAGCAGAATAGTGGCGCTTGTCCATCCAAAAGACCCGAGAGTCTGCTTGATGCTTCTCATAAAAATCAGCCAAAGGGCCATAAAGATTGCGACCGCTAGTCCCTTTGATATTATGAGGCGGAAACAGCTTGCTTTCAGGGTGAAAGGCATCATTCTCATCATGAGCATCAATAGCAAAGAAGATATAATCTCCTCGGTCAAAAGCTGCCTCCGTCACTTGAGCAATGGCTTCAGAAATCGCCTGAGCCGGCGCTCCTGCTGTTAACTTACCCTCATCTGCAACAAAATCAACTGTATAATCAATGGAAATCAGTGCTTTAGCCATTAGTAGTCCCTCTTTTTAATTTCCTCAAAAACATCTGGAATCAACACTTTCAGATAGGTCCCTTTCATTCCCAAAGAACGACTCTCAATGATCCCAGCACTCTCTAACTTACGCAAGGCATTGACAATAACAGACCGCGTAATTCCAATACGGTCAGCAATGACTGAAGCTGTCAAATGCCCTTCATTTCCATTCAGCTCTCCTAGGATAGCTGAAACAGCCCGTAATTCTGAATAAGACAAAGTATTTACTGCCATTGTCACTGCTGTACGACGACGGATATTCTTTTCATCTTCTTCTCTTTGGAAATTCAATAACTGAATGCCCACAACGGTACTTGATATTTCGACTAAGACCAAATCATCATTATCAAATTTCTCATCATTTCGCCAAATAATCAAGGAACCCAAACGAATCCCTGAAACATGAATTGGTGCAATGGTTGTCAAACCATCTGGAAAATCCGACTGAGTCTCAACCGGAAAAATGGATAATTCATGCTCAACTGGCAAATTAGCTTCTGTATCATAAATTAAATTAGCAGAACGAATATAATCATCTGGGAACATTTTAGTTTGGTAGAAGGCCTCTACACGGTCATTATTTGTTTTGTACCGCATAAAGTAACCCAACAAACGTCCCTTGCTATTAACAATACAAGCATTACAGTCCATAATTTCTGCCAACTGTCTTGTAATGTCATTGTATGGCAACTCTTCTTGAAGCTGCTCTTCAGAGCGCTTCAAAATAGATGTAATTTTTCTTGTTTTTTCTAATAAATGTGCCATAAGTCACCTCGTATTTAGTCCGATTGATTATATCATAAATTGACAGAAATTTCAATAATTATCTGAAAATTGCCTATTGAATAATAATTCTTTACAATTTATTCCGCGAACGATTTTAGTTCCTTCAAAACCAAGATTTTTTTGAAAATAGTGCGAGGTCCTGATTTATATTTATAAGAATTTCAACGCATCTTTTTGTAAAAAAAGGAAGCTAGGATTTTAACTTGCCCTAACTTCCGGCCTATTATCTTGTTTGCTATATCTATAGCTTTTTCAAAAAATCTAGTTTTTACTCTCTTTTTTATGCTTCCAGACCAGCAATGCAAAACCAGATACCAAAGCGAGAATTCCGCTCATCATCGCCCAGACAGAAAGTCTGCTTCCAGTATTCGGCAATTTTGCAGAGCCTACAGACGCCTGCATTGAATGATTTTCACCAGGATCTGATGACATTGCTGGCCATCTGCTAGTATCCGCTTTGCGAGCAACAACTCCTTTAATGATTGGCTCCTCTTTCGTTTTTACTAGCGGATCTGAGCTAGGTTCTTGCGTCTGCATTTCCACACTCGGATTAGATTGGACAGGGCCATTCAAGTGCTTCTCTGTCTGATCCAAAATATTTCGATAGTGATCATCGCGTTTTTGTTTCTCTTGAGCTTGGAGTTGAGCAGCTAAACGGTTATAGAGTTTCTCTGCTTGGGCCTGAGCAGCTTTCAGCTCTGATAGAGTCTGCTGTTTAGCTGCTAGATCGCTAGTCTTATCAGCTAAATCCTTCTCAGCCGCTGTCAGATTGGCTTGAGCTTGTTCCAGATTCGTTTGAGCATCCTGCAGGTTAGCTAAATTCTTTTGGGCTTGATCCAAAGCGGTCTGAGCTTGAGCAACTGCCGCTTTGGCGGCATCACGCTTGGTTCTAGCTTGTTCCAAAGCCTGATTGGCCTGAGCCAACGCTTTTTCTTCTTGAACTAGTCTATCTCTGGCTACAGCTTGGGCGGCCTGAGCAGCCGACAAGGTATCTTGAGCTTTTGAGAGGGTAGCTGCCTTATCTGCCTGATCCGAATTCGCAAGATTCATCGCCTCTTGAGGCTTAGATAATTTTTCTTTATTCTTTTCTAATTCCTGTTTAGCACTTGCCAGGGTGGCTTGGGCAGTTGCAAGCTCCATAGGCGCTTGCTTGGCTTCATCTAATTGTTTCTGCGCTGCTTGCACCGCAGTCAAGGCCTGGTCATAAGCAGTTTGAGCTGCTGTTTTTTCTGCTTGTGCTTGATCATGAGCGCTTTTAGCTTGATCATAGGCAGCCTGAGCCTGGGCTAAAGCTTGCGGATCACTAGGAGTAGAATTTCCACTGGCTGTTAAAGGTGTAGCATCAAAGTTATTTTTTGTCGCATATTTAACTTGATCTTCAG
>OGJZ01003288.1_pt1 | contig 10093 bp, 8 predicted proteins | sample 1572321 | NCBI WGS metagenome assembly OGJZ01 (sample SAMEA2582086, study PRJEB24529) | metagenome | biome: Human gut stool | place: China | collected 2011 | reverse complement strand
TAGTAAAATTATGCATAAAAGGTCATGAATGGTTATCATTCATGACCTTTCTTTTCTTATTAAAACATTTTGAGGCATTATGGCAAAAGCAAAATCAGTATTCTTCTGTCAAAATTGTGGGGCTGAATCTTCTAAGTGGATGGGCCGTTGTCCACAATGTGGCGAATGGAATACATTAGTTGAAGAAATTATTAAAGAAACTAAACATAGCCGTACTCCTTCCCGTGGTGTAGGGAATCAAACGACTAAGCCTACAGCTTTACCCGATATTGAGATTTCATCTATTGCACGTGTATCTACAACCTTTGGTGAAATTGATCGAGTATTAGGTGGCGGCATAGTTCCTGGTGCATTAATGCTATTAGGTGGCGATCCAGGTATTGGTAAATCTACACTTTTATTACAAGTCTCTCAAAAGGTAGCAGATACTGTAGGTACAGTTCTCTATGCATCGGGGGAAGAGTCTCAGTTACAACTTAAGCTTCGGGCAGAACGACTACATATCAATAGTGAACGTTTACAAGTTATTGCAGATACAGATTTGGATCATATCCTTGAGCAAGCTGATGCAATGGCGCCATCCTTACTTGTCATTGATTCTATTCAAACTATGTATACTGGTGATATTGACGCTGCTCCAGGTAGTGTTAGTCAAGTTCGAGAATGTACATCTCGACTTCTTCGATTTTGTAAAGAACGCAATATTCCTACGGTTATTATTGGTCATGTCACAAAAGAAGGCAATATCGCAGGCCCACGTATGTTAGAGCATATGGTAGACGTAGTGCTTTACTTTGAGGGAGAGCGATCCTATCAGTTCCGCATATTACGATCCATCAAAAATCGTTTCGGCTCCACATCTGAAACTGGTATTTTTGCCATGGTTGAAGAAGGATTGCAAGAATTATCCAACCCTTCAGCTTCATTATTGGCAGAACGGTCTGATGAGGAAAGCGGCAGCGCTGTCATGATTTACTTGGAAGGGGTTCGCCCAATCTTAGTAGAGGTGCAAAGTTTGGTGGTTACCACGGCCTTTGGTATGCCTAGAAGAACAGCGATAGGCTATGATCTAAACCGTTTGATTGTACTTTTGGCGGTATTAGAAAAACGTTGTGGCTTTACATTGGGTAATAAGGACGTGTATGTTAACGTTATTGGTGGACTTAAAGTAAATGAACCAGCATGTGACTTATCTATGGCAGTAGCAATAGTATCTAATTTAAAAAATCGTATCGTTCCTACGGATATGGTTATCTTAGGAGAGGTAGGTTTAACTGGAAATGTTCGAAGCATTCCACGCATCGAGCAGCGTATTAATGAAGCTAAAAAACTAGGCTTCAAAAAGTTTATTATTCCTGAAGGCAATTATAAGCAAATCAAGGATAATGATAGTTCTATCAAGATTAGAGGCGTCAAATCTATTCAAGAGGCGATGCAGCTCGTGTTTTCTTAATTAGGAGGTGATTTGATGATTTATCGGATTTTGCGCTATGTAATAGCCATCCTTGTAGGTACAGCTGCCTATGTAGGGATGGATAGTTTGGCGCCTATTATCGACCCGTATTTGGTATCTCAATTTGAGACTTTCGGGGACATGTCATTAACAGTTGCACGTATTGCAGTATTAATTGTTGGTACATTGTTAGGTGTTTTTATTGGCTATTTGATTTCATCATTTATTTTGAAACAAGGGTTAGTAATTGCGAAACGTTTAGAGCGTATTCTCACTCATATTCCAAATCAAGAATTGATTGCAGGCACCATCGGTTTATTATTCGGTCTTATTATTGCAAATTTAATTGGTGTTGCATTCAATCAAGTGCCTATTATAGGACCTTATATTCCTATAATTCTTAGCGCTATTTTTGGATATAGTGGTCTCAAGCTCATGGCCCGTAAAGGACCTGAAATGTACAATAACTACGTACAACAATGGGGCGGAGACGGCACTAAAAAAATAAGTCGCTTTAAAATGTTCTCCACCCATAAATCAGATAAAGCTTCTAGTACGCCTAAATTATTAGACACATCTGTTATCATTGATGGTCGTATTAAAGAACTATGTAATACAGGCTTTATTGAAGGACCTCTAATGGTTCCACTCTTTGTATTAAATGAGTTACAAATTATTTCGGACTCTGCAGATGCTACAAAACGTAACCGTGGTCGTCGAGGCCTCGATATTTTGAAAGATATGCAAGATGCTAATAAGGTTGCTATTGAAGTTGTAGAAGACGATTATGATGATCTTAAAGAAGTTGATTCTAAGTTGATGCGCCTTGCCTTAGATAAGCATTGGAAGTTGATGACCAATGATTTTAACTTGAATAAGGTAGCTCGCGTACAAGGTATTGAAGTGCTTAACCTCAATGAATTGGCGAATGTGTTGAAACCAGCTCTTATTGCAGGTGAGTGGATTCGCGTACAAGTTATGAAAGAAGGTAAGGAAGTACACCAAGGTGTAGCGTATCTTGATGATGGTACGATGATTGTCGTAGAGGATGGTAAGCCTTATGTTGGTCAAAATGTGGAGGTTATGGTTACATCCATATTACAAACGAGTGCAGGTCGCATGATCTTTGCTCGTGTAGATGGAGGACAAAATGGACAAGGTAATTAGTTGTATTGTTCTCGCCGCAGGTGCAGGGCGTCGCATGGGGTACAAAGAAAATAAGATATTTATCCCTTTGGGACGATTCTCTATCATTCAGCGTACATTGCAAAATGTAGCAAATGTTGATGGCTTGAAAGAGATTATTCTTGTTGTAGCCGAAAGTGAACAAGAGTATATGACAAAACATTTACAAGAGTTGGATTTGACTGTTCCAGTTCAGATAGTACTTGGTGGAAAAGAGCGTCAAGACTCTGTAGCATGTGGCTTAAAGGCTGTATCAGAGGATATTAATATTGTCCTTGTTCATGATGGAGCGCGACCATTAGCTTCTACAGAACTGTTTAATAATATTGTTGACGCGGCTAATACCTATGGAGCAGCTACTGTAGGTGTTCCAGCTACGGATACCATTAAACGAGTTGATACGGACCATAATGTTCTAGAAACATTACAGCGCAGTGAACTATACCAAATTCAAACGCCACAAGGCTTTCAAAAAGAATTATTTGTAGAGGCTCATCAAGCGGCATATGAAACAAAATATCTTGGTACTGATGATGTATCATTAGTTGAGTATGTAGGTAAGCCTGTACATATAGTTGAAGGAAATTATTGTAATATTAAAGTGACAACACCAAATGATATTGCAGTAGCTAAACGATATTTAGGAATTGAGGATAAGTGTATGCGCGTTGGATTTGGTTATGATATTCATCAATTAAAAGCAGGTCGTCCTTGTATCTTAGGTGGTGTTCATATCGAATCTGACCTTGGTCCTGATGGTCACTCCGATGCAGATGTTCTCATTCATGCCTTGATGGATGCCATGTTGGGAGCTGCAGGTTTACGGGATATTGGATACTATTTTCCACCTGAAGACGACCAGTATAAAGGGATTTCTAGCATGCTTTTACTAGAAAAAGTAAATTTCTTATTGAAAGAACGTGGGTTACAAGCCTATAATATTGATATTATGGTTATTTCTGAGACACCTAAATTAAAACCTCACATCGATATGATGAAGGCTAATTTACAGTCTATATTAGAGATACCATTAGATCGCATTAGTATTAAAGCGACAACAAATGAAATGCTAGGGGCTATTGGGCGCCGTGAAGGCATTGCTGCACAAGCTGTCGTTTCTGTATATGAAGGAGAGATTTAATCATGAGTTCCATGAAAGTTCGTTTTGCTCCAAGCCCTACGGGTCCATTCCATATTGGTGGTGCTCGTTCTGCTTTATTTAACTGGTTATTAGCACGTAAGGAAAAAGGCACATTTGTATTGCGCATTGAAGATACAGATTTAGCTCGTTCTACACGTGAAAGTGAAGAGAATATTAAAGCTTCCTTACAATGGCTTGGCATGAACTGGGATGAAGGCATTGATGTAGGTGGTAATAATGGTCCTTACCGTCAAACAGAACGTCTTGATTTATATAAAGAAGTAACACAACGCTTATTGGATGAAGGTAAAGCTTATGAGTGTTACTGCACACCTGAAGAGTTAGATGCGGTGCGTCAAGATCAAATGGATCGTGGGGAAACACCAAAATACAACGGTCATTGTGAACACTTAGATGAAGAGACAAAGGCTAAATACATTGCTGAAGGTCGTAAACCTACAATTCGTTTGCGTGTACCGTTGAATAAAACATACGCTTTTGATGATATGGTACGTGGGCATGTATCCTTTGAGTCCAATGGTGTAGGTGACTTCGTTATCGTTAAATCCGATGGTATTCCTGTATATAACTTTGCTGTAGTAATGGACGATCATATGATGGGGATTACTCACGTTATTCGTGCAGAGGAACATCTATCCAATACACCTCGTCAAATGGCTATCTATGAAGCTCTTGGTTGGGAGGTCCCTAAGTTTGGTCATATTTCCTTGATTCTTGGTAAAGACTACAAGAAAATGTCTAAACGTCATGGTGCTACCTCTGTTGAACAATACAAACAATTAGGGTACTTGCCAGAAGCACTTGTAAACTTCTTGGCACTTCTTGGTTGGGCTCCTGAAGGTGAAGAAGAATTCTTCACACAAGATGAATTAATTCAGGCTTTCTCTATGGATCGGGTAGCGAAAAATCCTGCTGTGTTTGATATTGATAAATTGAACCATATAAATTTCCACTATATGAAGAATTTGAGTGATGAAGAGTTATTCCATCTTTGTTTACCGCATTTGAAAGAGGTTGGTTTAGCTCCAGATAGCTTGAATCAAGCTGATATTGATTGGTTGACATTATTATGCTCTACATTCCGTGATCATATTAGCTATGGTGCTCAAATTAAAGATCATGTAGGCTTGTTTATGGGCGAAACAGTATTCCTTGAAGAGGGGCATGAAGAGGAGTTGCGTGCTGTATTGAATGAAGAAACAGCTCCAACAGTTCTCGGCGCTTTCCGGAATGCATTGGCTGAACTTGATGAAATTACACCTGAAGTTGTAAAAGCAACAATCAAGGCCGTAATGAAAGAAACCTCTTTAAAAGGTAAATTCGTATTTATGCCAATCCGTGTAGCTTTAACAGGTCAAATGCATGGTCCGGATTTGAATAATATTGTTACATTACTTGGTAAAGAAAAGTGCTTACATCGTTTAGATAATGTAGGTGCATTAACAAAATAAATTTGATCAATTAATCAAAGGAGTTCACGTAACAAGTGTTATGTGAACTCCTTTTGTATGTGTTGTTAATATTCTATAGAAATGCTATAATAATCGGCGTATTAAATTTTGATTTATTATGAAAGCGAGTGTTTTTATGAGTGTTATTCGTTCTATTAATCACTTATTCAATAGTTATCTATCCTGGATAGTACTATTGATGGCTGTTTTAGCATATATGCTACCTGCAGTATTTTCTTGGATGACTCCATATATTGCTTACATGCTACAGTTTGTTATGTTTGCGATGGGGTTAACATTAACGGCTCAAGTCTTTATTGATGTATTTAAGCAACCAATGAAGGTTATTCTCGTATCCGTAATCCAATTCTTATGGATGCCATTGGCAGGTTTCTTAGTAGCCTTAGCATTTAATTTTCCTCCAGAAGTTGGGATTGGTTTTATCTTGTTGGGTGCATGTCCTGGTGGTACTGCTTCTAATGTAATGACCTTCCTTGCAAATGGTAATGTTCCCTTATCCGTATCAGCAACAACTGTATCCACATTATTGGCACCTATTTTAACGCCTTTATTTGTCGTATTATATGCAGGTGCAACATCTTCTATTGAAATTCAATTTATGCCAATGTTTATATCCATTGTAAAAATCGTGTTAGTACCAATTATTTTGGGGATTGTATTGAATTACTTTATTGGCGCAAAAATTGAACCTGTAAAATCTGTATGTCCAACCATTGCAGCTATCGCGGTATTGCTTATCTTGGCAGCTGTAACTGCAGTTAACCAAAAGCAAATTGCCGAAACTGGTTTCATTATTTTTGTAGCGTGTTTAGTACAAAATTTGAGTGGTTATGTTGTGACATACTTTATATGTAAAGCTCTCAGTATTGATGTGTCTTCTCGTCGTGCTATGCAAATTGAAGTGGCTATGCAAAATTCTGCATTATCCGTATCTTTAGCACTAAAACACTTTACACCACAAGCTGCGGTAGCAGGTGCAGTATTCTCCATCATTCATAACTTTACAGGATCTATTTTTGCAGGTATTTGCCGTAAACATGATGATCAAGATAAATTAGAAAATGCTTAATATTAATTGATTTGATGTAATGACATTATTATTACTTGTGTACTATAAAAGCTATTGTTATGAATGATAATAGTAATTTAATATTCTGATTATATATCCTCATCTTTCTAATTAAGCTATTTAAAATACCTATGTATGATATGTGAATAGCTGCCTATGAAAGATGGGGATCTTTCTTGTAAATATTGACATTCTATAGCTTTATTGGTAAAATATTTTTATATATGAATATAGATTATTTTAATAGCTGAGACTGAAAGAAGTACTCTACAACTAACTTTTTAGCGAGAACCGATGGTGGGAGGGTTCATGGATAGGTAGACGAAATGCATTTACGAGCTGACACTCCGATTATAGGTAGGTTTGTCCGGTGACGCGCCGTTATGCGATGAGTGGGTGCCACTGCTGGTACCTAACAGAGTGGAACCGCGGACCATCGTCTCTGTATGAGATGATAGGTCTTTTTTATTTACAAAATGGAGGCATCGGTAACGATGAGAGAAATTACAGTTTATAATACTATGACACGCCAAAAAGAGGTATTCAATCCTGTTACACCAGGTGAGGCAAAAATGTATGTATGTGGTGTTACACCATATAATCATCCTCATATTGGCAACGCACGTCCATTCGTAACTTGGGACGTAATTCGTCGGTACATGAAACATGTAGGTTATAAAGTAACTTATGTACAAAACTTTACTGATGTAGATGATAAAATCATCAATACATCTAATGGTGAAGGCGTATCTTGGGATATTATTGCAAACCGTTATATCGATAGCTATTTTGAAGTAATGGATGCTCTTGGTGTTCAACGAGCTGATATTTATCCACGTGTTTCTACGCATATCGAAGATATCATCGCTATGATTTCTACATTGATTGAAAAAGGCTATGCCTATGAACTCGATGGTGATGTATATTATAGTGTTGATAAATTTGAACATTATGGCGAGTTATCCGGTCGTACTTTAGATGATATGGAAGCAGGTGCTCGTATCGAAGTAGACGGTCGCAAGAAAAATCCTATGGACTTTGCATTGTGGAAAGCGGCAAAACCAGGTGAACCTTACTGGGAAAGCCCATGGGGCAATGGTCGCCCAGGTTGGCATATCGAATGTTCTGCTATGAGCCAAAAATACTTAGGTACAGAATTCGATTTCCATGGTGGTGGTAGTGATTTGATCTTCCCACATCATGAAAATGAAATCGCTCAATCCGAAGGTTGTTCTGGTCAACATCCAATGGTTCGTTACTGGTTGCACAATGGCTTTATTACTATTAACTCTGAAAAAATGTCTAAATCCTTGAATAATTTCTTCTTGGTAAAAGATATTTTAGAACAATATAGCCCTGACGCTTTGCGTTACTTCTTGTTGAGCACGCATTATCGTAGTCCATTGGATTTCTCTGATGAGCGCTTAGAAGAAGCAAATAAATCTTTAGAACGTTTAAGCACAGCTATTGAAAATCTTCTTTACCTTGAAAAATGTGAACCAGGCTCATGTGATGAAGCTCAACGTTTATTAGAAAAAGCAAAAGAATACGAAGAAGAATTTGAGGCTGCTATGAGCGATGACTTCAATACTGCATTAGCAACATCTAGCATGTTTGGTCTCGCAAAGGAAATCAATATCTATTACCAAGCTGTAACAAGCAGAGAAGGCGTTGTTTGCCAAGAAGCTATTGCCGAAGTTAAACGTATCTTCAAATTTATGACAGATGTGATTGGTGTTCTCGAAAAAGCATGGGAAGGCAACACTGGTGCTAACGCTGCTGAATATGAAGAATTAATGCAAGTTATCTTGTCTGTACGTCAAGCGTGCCGTGAACAAAAACAATGGGCATTAGCGGATTGCATCCGCGATCGCTTGGCTGAAATCGGTATTACTATTGAGGATTCCCCTCAAGGTGCACGGTGGAAAAAACGTGAAGTTTAAACAATTTCAATTCTTAAAGAATGAAGCGATAAAAAAACTGACGGCTCTTGAACAAGAGCCGCTTCGTTTGCGTAATAGAACTGTTGAGGAGTGCCTTAGTGCTGACGCAGTCATGCTTGCCTATATTGGTGATGCAGTGTACTCCATGTATGTACGTGAGCGAGTAGTACAAATGAATATTACGAAGGTACAAGTGTTACACACTATTGTTACTGAATTTATTTGTGCTAAGTCACAAGCGAAAGTGTTGCTTGAGATAGAAGATACTTTCACAGAACAAGAACAAGCTATTGCTAGACGAGCTAGAAATAGTAATGTCAATGTACCAAAGAGCAGTTCTGTTCAAGAATATCGCAGTAGTACTGCCTTTGAAGCTGTACTAGGATTTCTTTATGAAACGCGTCAAGATGAGCGCTTACAACATATTCTGGGGCAAGCCTTTTCTATAACTCTTCGAGGTATGTAGTATGGACAATTATATTGTAGGCCGCAATGCGGTTAAAGAAGCCCTTAAAAGTGGTCGTTCAATTCAACGTATTATGGTCAGCGAAGACAAGGTGAAAACTGGTTTAGCCGATATTGTTGGTCTTGCTAAATCCCAAGGTATTGAAGTGAGACCAACACCGATTAAACAAATGAATAAGTACGACTTAGATGTACCACATCAAGGGGTTATTGCTCTAGTATCGGCGGTACAATTTAAGGAATTGGGTGAAGTTTTACAAGAAACTACACATGAAGTACCTTTGCTCATTTTAACAGATGGTGTAGAGGATCCTCATAATATGGGGGCTATCATTCGTACTGCAGAATGTGTAGGGGCTACGGCTGTACTCATTCCTAAGCGTCATAATGCGCCTATCAATGCGACAGTTGCTAAAACTTCTGCTGGGGCTATTGAACAAATTCCCCTAGTACAAGTAGGCAACGTGGCTCAAACTATTAAGCAACTACAAAAACAAGGTTTTTGGGTAATGGGTGCTCATATGGAAGGTGATCGCACCTTGTATGAGGCGGATATGACGATTCCTACGGTTATCGTCATTGGTAATGAAGGAAAGGGGATTAGTCGCGTTGTAAAAGAGGCTTGTGACTTCCTTGTAACGATTCCTATGTATGGGAATTTAAATTCCTTAAATGCGTCTGTTGCAGCTGCTGTACTCATGTATGAGGCAGTACGTCAACGCCAAGCGAAATAACTATGTTAAAAGATATCTTAATTGTAGATGGCTATAATGTGATCTTTGCCTGGACTCATCTAAAGAAATTAGCACATGAATCATTAGAGCATGCTCGAATGGAACTGAGAGATAAGTTATTAAATTACGGGAAATTTAAAGGATATGAAGTAATCCTTGTATTTGACGGTAAATATACAAAATCTGGTGGTTCCGTTGAAGTTATTACTAATGGATTCATAGAAGTCTATACTGATGATGGAGAAACGGCAGATTCCTTTATAGAACGAGAGGTATTTTTGCGTAAAGGCAAATATACCAATGTATATGTTGTGACTTCTGATGGGGCAGAACAGAATCAAATTCTTGGTTCTGGAGGATTGCGAATTCCTGCACGAGAACTACAGAATATGATTCGTCTTGCTAAGGAAGAGGAACGACAGCAATATGCTCATGAACATAGACGAGATCAATTTACCTTACGACGTAATGAAGTAGGTGGGTTATTATCTCCTGAAGTGGCTGAAAAGCTAGAGAAATTGCGACGTGGCCATTGATAGTTGAAAATCAAATACAGTTCCAGTATAATAAATATATTGGTTTTTCTCGCTCAATTGTAAGGAGGAGCTTA
>OGJZ01003280.1_pt1 | contig 10114 bp, 6 predicted proteins | sample 1572321 | NCBI WGS metagenome assembly OGJZ01 (sample SAMEA2582086, study PRJEB24529) | metagenome | biome: Human gut stool | place: China | collected 2011 | reverse complement strand
GCCGTCGTGCAAACTGTAGGGAATATTATACTACTGTCAATATAGGTGATATAGCCAATGAGCGTAGCCGTGAACTTTTTCTTGAGGAATGGCGCAAGGTGGAACTAACACGTATTTCAATGTGTTTAGCCAACAGTGGCATTCCCGATGAATGGGGTAATACCTATGGTTCTGATTGGGATAAACAATCCGGTACGACACCTGATAGAGGCAGCTATTGGTATCAACGTGTCACACGCTACTCTTACTATAACCGTGGTTATACAATTTCTTCCGGTAGTGCAAGTGCCATCAATTATACGATGGATAAGCGTAATGTATTCTGGCCTATTCCTAACGAGGCTATAACAGCTAACAACAAGGCTGAACTAGCACAAAACTATGGCTACGATGGTTATGATGCCTCAATCAAAATGTGGGATAACTGGGAGGACGCAATTGCTGATGAGAACAAAACAAAGTAATTTATACAAACAACACATTGTTTTATATATTAGCCAAGTATCTAACTTTAATTCATTTTATATTAACATTTTATTCATGATTATGAAATTATTCAATAATAAATTTCTCTATTTGATTTTTTCTATCTTCATTAGCATACCAATCATAGCACAGGAAGAATCAATAAATCAAATAATAGAATACGGACTAAAACGTGCTGAAAATCAATCTCTTATTTTAGCACAAGAATTAAAAAACAGAGAACATGTTCTACCACGTACTTATGAGAATAATAAATTACAGACTATACATTATGATCATTGGGTATCTGGCTTTTTCCCTGGTGTTCTTTGGCTACTTTATGAGAATAATCAAGATACGCAATTTAGAAAATATGCAGAATTATATACAGCACGTGTAGAACCTGCAAAACAGATGACAAATACACATGATCTTGGGTTTATGCTTTATTGTAGTTTTGGACAAGGATATCGTTTAACTAGAAATCCTCATTATCTCGATGTAATAAAAGAAGGTACAAATAATCTTTTGGCTCGTTGGAATCCAAAATTAGGAGTTATCAAATCATGGGAAAGGAAGCAATGGCAATATCCTGTCATTATTGATAATATGATGAATTTGGAAATGCTTTGTTTCATGAGCCAAGAATTCTCTGATCGTACTTATATAAAGGTAGCAGAAACTCATGCCCAAACTACTATAAAAAATCACTTTCGTGCTGATTATAGCACTTATCATGTAATTTCTTATGATACTATAACTGGCATGCCACATGCAAAAAAAACCGCTCAAGGATATGCAGATCATAGTTCATGGTCACGTGGACAAGCATGGGGACTTTATGGATATACAATGATGTATCGGGAGACGCTTAACCCCATTTATTTGGAACAAGCCCGGAAAATCGGTAATTTTCTCATTTCGCATCCACGTTTACCCAAAGACAAAGTACCTTACTGGGATTATGACGATCCTCAAATTCCTAATGCTAAACGTGATGCATCAGCTGCTTCTATTATGGCGTCAGCTTTTATTGAATTAAGTCAACTTGACCCTAGTGATATGGCTCCAATATGGCTTGAAACCGCACAAAAACAACTTCGTACACTTAGTTCTCCTGAGTATTTAGCAGAAGCTGGTACAATGGGAGGATTCATCATTAAACATGGAGTCGGAGATTTACGAAGCAAGAATGAAGTAGATGTTCCTTTAACTTATGGAGACTATTATTACGTTGAAGCTTTGGTACGCCTTAAAAAATTAATTTCCAGACCTACTGGTATAAGCGAGCGTGAAATTTGGATAAAGAAAATGACACGTATTGCTACTCCTGTATTAGAAAATCTTGCTGCAGGTACATTAAAGAAAAATATGCCTTTCGAGTCTCTATCTAATGATTCTTTACGGCGTAAAGCATCTTATTTGGAAGCTGTTGGTCGAACTATTTGTGGTATTGCTCCTTGGTTAGAGCTAGGCTCCGATAATACTAAAGAAGGAAAATTGCGTGCACACTATATAAATTTAGTAGTAAAGGGACTACGTAATGCAGTTAACCCGAAATCACCTGACAATCTAATGTTTAATAATCATTCACAACCACTTGTTGATGCAGCTTTTCTTGCTGAAGGCATTTTACGCGCTCCAACACAAATATGGAAAAAGCTTGATAATCAAACTCAAAAATGGTTAATAGAAAAATGGAAAGAATCTAGAAATATAAAACCTTTTGAAAGTAATTGGTTACTTTTTCCTTCTATTATTGAAGCCGCATTATTAGAGTTCACAGGTGAATATGATGCGAAACGTTTGAATTACGGGATTGGTCGTTTTCGTGATGAATGGTATAAAGGTGACGCTTGGTATGGCGATGGTAAGGATTTTCATTTAGACTATTATAACAGTCTTGTTATTCATCCTATGTTAACAGAAGTTTTACGCATTATGAAAAAACATGGACTGCCTGAAGCGGATTTCTTACCAATACAAGAAAAGCGCCATTCACGTTTTGCAGAACAGATGGAACGTATGATTTCACCTGAAGGTAGTTATCCAGTGATAGGACGTTCCATCGCCTATAGGTTTGGCTCTTTTCATGCACTTGCTGATGCAGCTCTTTTACATTTATTACCTGTAGAAATTAATCCGGCACAAGTACGTTGTGGGTTAACATCTGTTATTCAACGCCAACTTAGCCGACCTAACACATTTGATTCAGCTGGCTGGTTACGTGTTGGATATGCAGGTAGCCAAATACAAATGTCTGAAGAATATATAAATACAGGTAGTCTTTATCCCTGTATGGCTGTATTTTTACCATTAGGGCTACCTGCTGATGATGCTTTTTGGGCAAACCCATCGGTGGAGTGGACTGCTCTAAAAGCATGGAATGGTATTGATGTTGGTACAGACCATGCAATTCACTAAAATACTATTATTACAACAAAAAACTATTCCAACTCACTATTATATCAATTATATATTATAATTAATTCAATATAAATGATCTACGAAATACATAGTAAGCTTTGGATAGTATTCTTTCTACAAGATATTTAAAATGATAAAATTATGATAATAAGAAAACAAATATCATTGACCAATAAGAAAGTAGTATATAGTAAAGTCCGAATACTCTCGCTACTTATTACCATTTGTTGTTGTATATGCTTTAGCTGTAAAGCTATAGCAAAAGAAGAGCCTAAGTTTGCCTATCTTTTTGTTTATTTTATGAATAATTCTCCAAAAGGGGAACAATTATACTTTGCCGTAAGTAAGGATGGATATAATTACATACCATTAAATAATGGAAAACGTATAATCAATATAGATAGCGTAGCACGTTGGAAATGTATTCGAGATCCACACATACTTCGCGGTTATGATAGAAAAACTTTTTATATGGTGGCTACAGATATGAAATCTTCTGCAGGTTGGTCTTCTAATGATGGTATAGTATTGTTTAAATCTACAGATCTGATAAACTGGGAAACTACAGCAATAGATTTTCCTACAGTATTTCCTCATCTCTATACACGCGAAGATTTGAAACGTGTGTGGGCACCTCAAACAATTTATGACGAGAAAGAAGGGAAATACATGGTATATTATTCGTTACAGAATAAAGATGATTATCTTACAATTTATTATTCTTATGCCAATAAAGATTTTACTAGTCTTTCAGAACCCAAGAAATTGATAGATTGTGGTTCATCTATTATTGACGCAGATATAGTAAAACATGATAATCTTTACCACATGTTCCTTGCAGGTATATGGAAAATGACTGCGCCAGATATAAAAGGGCCATGGTCACCACTTGAAAAGCACAAGAAATATCAACAGACAGACAAGAAAGCTGAAGGACCCGGTGTATTTCAAATGAATAACTCAACAGACTGGATCTTAATGTATGACTGTTACATGGATGGTTATTATCAATTCTGTCGTTCTTCCGATTTAGAACATTTCGAACTTATAGCACAGACTAAAACAAGCGGCTCTTTTACTCCCCGTCATGGCACTGTTATAGGTATTACGAAGAAAGAACTTCTTCATTTAATAGAAGCATTTCCAAGCAAAGAAATATCTAACACAGTCGATTATTTAAAATAGTTTCTATATTTAAATATCAAAAACATTATTTTTTTCAATCACCATAACACGAAATAGGAAAGCGTATAAAAAAAGTTCTCTCTATCTATTGATATGAGAGAACTTTTAAAAATACTATTAAAGAACTTTCAATCAGTTCTCATTTTTTATCAGAATTCCTTCTTCAACTGTTCACACCAGTCCGCTATACGTTTATCCGTCAGCTTCGACTGGTTCTCTATATCAATCACCAGTCCACACCATTTACCATCCCTCAAGGCTCTTGACCGGTTAAATGAATAACCCTCGGCAGACGTAAATCCGACAAGGATAGCCCCTGCCTTTTCAAAGGCATCAGCCAATATTCCCAGGCCGTCAACAAAATTATCGGGATAACCGATTTGGTCACCAAGTCCGAAGAGAGCAACTTTCTTGTCTTTCAGATCGAGGCTTTCTATCTCCGGTATCATTTCATCCCAATAGGTAGGCAATTCACCGTCGAACCAGGTGGAAGCACCTACTATCAGATTATCATAAGCCTGGAAATCATTCTGCCAGGCTTTTTCTATCATAATCATTTCTACTTCTTTATGCCCAAGCTTCTCGCGTATCTTCTCTGCGATATGAGAAGTCTTGGCAGCATTCATTGCATAAAACAATCCTATCTCTTTCATAATAACTTATTATTAAATTAATATTCCAGCAGCTTCTTGGCTGCTTCAAAAATTCTATCTGCACCCGGCAGAATGGCACGTTCCAGTATCGGATTAAAACCTACAGGAGTAAAGGTAGAGCCTACACGCTGTACCGGTGCATCCAGGTAACGGAACAAGTCTGTACCAATACTGGCTGCTATCTCACCACCGAAGCCACCAAAAACTTTATCTTCATGAACAATCAGGGCTTTATTGGTCTTCTTCACAGACTCATAAATGGTTTCTTTATCCAACGGTATCAAAGAACGGATATCAATCACTTCCACACTCCAGCCACCTTCTTTTTCCAAACGTTCGGCAACATTCAAGCAGAAATGCGTTGTATTACCATAGGTGATAATACTCAGATCACTGCCCTCACGACGAATGCGCGCTTTCCCAAAAGGAACTTCAAAATCATCAGGGACGATGGCGGCTGCTTCTACGGAATTATACAATGCTTTCGGTTCAATAAACAGCGTAAACCCACGGGAACGTATACTTGTACGGAGCAGTCCGGCAGCATCATCAGCAAAGGATGGACAAACAATCCGCGCTCCGGGCAAAGTAGCCAAAGCGCCCTCCAGATTTTGCGAGTGATAGAGTCCACCACCGATATAACCACCGGAAGCCAGACGCAAAGTTACATTAGGAACGAACTGTCCGTTGCTGCGCCAATACTCATGGGTACATTCCACATATTGTTCTACGGCAGGCCAGAAATAGTCGGCAAACTCCGCACCTTCTATCACTACCCGGATTTTAGGATCAAAACGGCTCATACCATTTGCTGTGCCGACAATATAATCTTCGGCAATAGGTGCACTGAATACACGAGCTTCACCGAATTCCTGTTGCATTCCTTTGGTTACATTGAACACGCCCCCTTTATCCCGATTGGCAACATCCTGCCCCCAGATGAAGGTATTAGGATTATGACGAAACTCTGCTTTCAGCGTTTCATTGATAGCAGTTACAAAGAATTTCTTCTCTCCTTCTGTCTCACGATGTGTTCCATCTTTATATTTTTCCGGTTCGTAAGGTTCCGGCAATACATAATTGAAAATGGTTTTAGGATCGGGATCGGGAGCTGTCAGCGCCTTACGATTGGCAGCAGCCAGGTCTTTCTTTGCTTTCTCCTCTATTTCTTTCAGTTCTTCTTCGGTGAGACGCTTGTAACGCAACAGCATCCGGCGGAACTTCAGTAACGGATCAGCTTCTTTCACATAAGCCAGTTCATTTTCATCCCTGTACAAAGTATCTTTGTCAGAGTTGGAATGGGAACCGATACGGACACAATTGGCATGTACGATTACCGGATTCCGGTTCAACAATGCATACTCACGAGCCTCAGTCATGGCATTCATGGAGTCGAACACATCTTTTCCATTACAATGGATAATCTTCAGATTCTTGAATCCAGAGAAGTTATCCGCCACTTTACGGGCTGCCGTCTGGTCTTTCTTCGGAACAGATATACCATATCCATTATCCTGCCATACAAAAATAACGGGCAGGCGTTCAAGGCTGGCACCATTGACAGCTTCGTAGACAAAGCCCTCGGATGAAGCAGATTCGCCGTGTGAAGTAATAACGACTCCTTTATGGTCATAATATACCATTGCACGTGCCACACCGGCTGCATGAAGATCATGCGTACCTGTAGCCGAGGATATATTCTCAATATGCCATTCGGGTTTGGCAAAGTGATTGGACATATGGCGTCCGCCACTTCCCGGATCAGTAGCTTTGGAGATACCATTCAGTATAAGTTCTTCTGCCGTCATTCCGGCGGAAAGGGCAGTCAGCATATCACGGTAGTAAGGGAAAAGGAAGTCTTCTCCTTTGGTAAATACCTGTCCGATGGCCAACTGTATCCCGTCATGTCCGGCATACGGAGCGTGAAAGGACCAGCCAAGGGACTGCAACAGGTAAGCGGGCGCCTTTTCATCGAGCGCACGCCCCAGCGTCATCAGGTAATACCATTTCTTCAGCAGTACCACATCTGTGTTTTTTATATTGTACTTTTTCATACTTATCAAGGTATTAAGTTATTCTTTCCAGTTTTCCAGATAATCTTTAATAAAATAGAGGAAGTTGCCACCTAATGAACCATCTACGACTCTATGGTCATAAGAAAGGGACAGATACATCTTATGACGGATGGCAATCACATCCCCTTCCGGAGTCTCTATTACGGCAGGCTTCTTCTCAATGTATCCTACTCCCAGGATAGCCACCTGAGGCTGATTGATGATAGGTGTACCGAACAAAGACTTGAATGTACCGAAGTTCGTAATCGTAAAAGTGCCACCGGAAATATCATCGGGCATCAGCTTATTATCACGAGCCTTGAGTGCCAGTGAATCAATGGCTACGGCAAGTCCGTTCAGATTCAGACGATCGGCATCACGAACCACCGGAACAATCAGATTGCCATCATTCAGAGAAACGGCAATACCCACATTGATATGTTTCTTGAACAGGATATTATATCCCTCTACCGATACATTCACTTGCGGGTAAGCAGCCAGCGCCTTTGCCACAGCTTCTGTGATGGCAGGCATATACGTAAGTTTCACTCCCTCACGACGGAAAAAAGCATCTTTATTCTTATCACGCCACTTCACAAGTTTCGTTACATCCACTTCCACAACATTGGTTACGTGCGGAGAAGTATGTTTAGACATTACCATGTGGTCGGCTATCACCTTACGTACACGATCCATCTCTTTTACTTCGACTCCAGGCATTGCTACAGGAGCAACCTTCGGACTTGCCTGTTCAGAAGAAACAGCAACTGATGGTTTGCTTGCGGCCGGAGCAGCAACAACAGATGCCGGCTTCGGTTCAACACTACCTCCTCTTTTCTTCTTTTCAATATAATCTTTTATATCTTTCTTACTCAATCGCCCTTCATAACCAGTTCCTTGTATAGCATCCAGCTCTTCTTTCGGAATTTTAGCTTCCCGCGCCAACTGAATCACAACAGGAGAGTACCAACGTTCTTCCTCTACAACAACAGGTTTCGATGCAGTATTCGCTGATTCGTTCCTAGCAGTTTCCGCTAACGATGGTGATGTTTCAGAAACATTTATCGGCTCCGTTCCTGAAGATTCTTCTCCATCCAAATCAATTATAGCGACTACTGTTCCTACAGCAACCGTATCGCCCTCCTTATATAAAATCTCCACCACTTTTCCCGCTACGGGAGAAGGGATCTCCGCACTTACTTTGGCAGTATTCACTTCAAAAAGCACATCGTCTTCCTGAATCATATCACCTACCTTTACAGACCAAGAGACGATTGTCCCTTCGGTTATACTCTCGCCCAACTTAGGCATTTTTATTTCGAATTTTGACATAGACAGTAAATTTATTATTCAACCTTGATATATTACAACAACGGGCTGAAATAGAAAGTTTTAAGTTAAGTAAATTTTAACCGGATGCTGACAAAGCCAGCCCGGACATCAACGACTATATATCCACTCTTTCTGAATATATTTCCCTTCCCGGAGCTGATTAACAGCCTCTATTTCCTTCCCGGTAAAAGCACTGACAGATTGGGACTTACTGAAATACTGAAAAGCCTTCTCTTTAAAATCAGTTACAGTTCCCTCCGGTAAATAACTCCGAATATTGGTTACCTCACTCCGAACGGAAGGAACGGCATATACTGACGATAAAGTTTCATCATCAACCATCAGTTCCGGATTCAAAGCTTTATGCAATGCTGTCAGATCCGTATCATACAATAAAGTGCAATGATACAACACCCGATTCTTATGTACGCATTGCGCACTCCCTGATATTTTCAATCCATTCAGATAAATCCCCAGTCGTTCGCCTCCTTTTGCCATCAGGCCTATAGAGTTCAGGAAATCCAATGTCCGTTGCAAGTACGTAACAAATTCCGGCAATCGGGGAGCCGTTTCTATAAAAGTCAGATTGATATTGCCCAAATCATGGTACACCGCTCCCCCACCCGAAAAACGACGGGCAATATGTACTCGTTCCTGTTCTGCCCATTTCTTATCGACTTCCGACCGCAACCGCTGATGCTTACCTATTACCACAGAAGGAGTATCCTGCCAAAGCATGAAAATATCTTCATTTCCCTGCTTCAACAGATACTCTTCTGCTGCCAAGTGAAAGTAAATATCAGTAAACGGACTATAGATACATCGAATCATAGATCAAGCGGAATAAGAGTTAAAACATAATTTCGTGATAGATCTCTCCAACCGTAGGATGTGGAAACACAGTCTTCTGGAATTCCTCCACCGTGTACCCTCTCTGAATAGCAATACCTGCTATCACAATAAGTTCTGATGCCGGATTTCCCAACATGTGACAACCGATAATCTTCCCATCTTCATCCTGAATCAGCTTACAGAGTCCGTTTCCCTGTTCATTCTCCGCAACGAACCGTCCGGAATAAGCCATCGGTAATTTTGAAACACGGTAAGGAACTCCTGATTTTACCAGTTCTTCTTCCGTCTTTCCCACTCCCGCCACTTCAGGGTTGGTATAAACGACTCCCGGAACACAATCGTAATTCATCCGGTCTTCCACTCCTAAAATATGATTGATGGCGACTTCCGCTTCACGGATAGCAGTATGCGCCAATAAAGAGTAGCCTGTAATATCACCACACGCATATACACGAGGATGCGAAGTCAACAGATGTTCGTCTACTTTCACTCCATTCCGATGCAGTTCTATATTCAGCTTGTCCAGTCCCACCTTGGATAGATTTGCCTTACGTCCTACACTAAGCAAGATCTTCTCCGCTTCAATAGCAGACATCTTGCCTTCTTTTTCTATCACAACTCCATGAGGATTTACTTCCACCACTTTCGTATTCAAATAGAAAGTGACTCCCCGTTTGGCATATTCGGCACGAAGCATACCACTGGTTTCCTTATCCATCGCTCCCAGAATCTCCGGCATCATTTCTACAACATGTACTTTCACGCCCATACTGTTGAAGAAAGAAGCAAACTCCATCCCGATCACCCCGCCACCAATAATGACCAGTGTCTTAGGGAGTTCCTTTATCTCCAAGGCCTCCTTGGAAGTCCAATAACTGATTTCTGACAGTCCCGGTATAGGAGGAATCACTGTATCAGAGCCGGTACATACCAGCAAATATTTCACGGAATAGGTTTCTCCGTCACAAGTGATTTGTATTTTCCCCTCTTTCTCTCCTTCTATCAGAGCTTCCTTTTCTATAATAGTCACTCCGTAAGAACTCACAGTCATCTTCACACCGCCCGTCAACATTTTTACTGTTTTATCTTTACGGCTCATAATCTTGGATAAATCGAACGAAGGAGATTCGGCAGAAACGCCATATT
>OGJZ01003276.1_pt1 | contig 10130 bp, 14 predicted proteins | sample 1572321 | NCBI WGS metagenome assembly OGJZ01 (sample SAMEA2582086, study PRJEB24529) | metagenome | biome: Human gut stool | place: China | collected 2011 | reverse complement strand
AAACGAAAAAGGCAAAGGAATACTTGATGCTTGCTGATCTGATGGAATTTAGATTTTCGGATAACTCATAAACTCATAAATAGAAGAGAGGAAAAGTCAATGGAAGGAGAAGAATTTCAAGCACTCGTAAAAGACGTCATTCCAATCATTGAATCGATGAAAGCAGTATTGGAGAAGCACGGAGTTGATTCCATGGTTTCATTAACGATTAAAAGATCAGATGAATATGTGGATTTTCATCATGATTCGGGTTGGGATTTTTACGAGTTAGATAAAAAGCAATACATCAAAAAATATAAAAACAACGAAGAAAACAAGGAGGAATGATTTTGAAAACGATTAAGTTAAAAAACATACGCATCCAAAATTTTAAAGGGTGCAAGGAACGTATGGTTGAGTTCGGAGACAATACAAGAATTAGCGGTGCGAATGCTACCGGAAAGACAACAATGTTCGATGCGTTCACCTGGTTGTTGTTTAATAAGGATTCACTTGGTGCTTCGCAGTTTGATATTCGACCAAAAGATTCAGAAGGCAAGATGATTGACAACGTGGAAATCAGTGTTGAAGCAGTTATCGCAGTCGGTGAAGAAGAGTATTCTTTGAAAAAAGTTCAGAAACAAAAGTGGGTTAAGAAGCGTGGAACAGACACAACAGAATTCCAAGGGAATATAAATGAATTCGAGATCAATGGGTATCCGAAGTCTGAGAAAGAGTTCAAAGAGTTTATTGGCAATATCATTGATGAAAAAGTTTTTAACCTTGTGACAAATCCGTCAGCGTTTAATGCTCTTCCGTGGAAAGAACAAAGAGAAATGCTTATGAAGTTTGTTGGAAACTTTACAGATGCACAGATTGCGGAGGAATGCAAAGAAAAATTCACAAAGCTGATACCGGAACTGAAAATTGCATCGACAGATGACATTTTGAAGAAGTACACGAAAGCAAAGAACATCTTGAATAAAGATATGGTGGAGATTCCGGCGAGAATTGACGAAGTTTCAAAACAGCTCGTGATCGTGGACGTTGGTGCATTGGAAGTTGAGAAAGCCGCAAAAGAAGCTGCGCTTCAGAAAGTGGAAGATGAATTGTCAGGCGGTGTCGGTAAATTAGAAGAAATTAATAATCTCAGACAACAGGTTATTGATTTAAAAATGAAATCAAGTGAGATTCAGAATAGAGCCAATGAAGAACTTTACCAAAAGAGAAGTGAAGTTAGAGAAAAATGCAATGCTGCCGAAAACGAATATCGTAATATTTCCAAAGAAATTCATGATATGAAGCATGAGAAAGATAGCTTAATTCGTCAAAAAGATGCAGCTGAACATGAAAAAAATAGACTTCTGTCTGAATGGAAGGCTGAAAAGTCGAAGATATTTCCTGATTTCGTCCAACTGGGAGCATTTGTTGAGCCGGAGCCAATAAAAGATTCTGATTTAGTTTGTCCTACTTGCGGGCAGGAATTACCGGAAGAAGTAAAGCAGAAACGGATTACGGATCATAATGAGCGTTGCGAGCGAGCCAAAGTTGATTATAAGGCAAGGTGCGAAGCTCATAAGTCCAAGTACGAGAAAAATAAGGTGGAATTCGATAAACAGAAAGAGGAAAACTTAAAACGAATCACTGAAAACGGGCAGAAAGCTGCTGATGCATATAGAGAGTTTCAAAGGAAAGCCGATGATATCGCAAAGGATATTAACGCTCTTAATGCTGATTTGGAAGTTGCAAAGGATTCCTACATGGAATTAAAGGCTGAATTAGATAAAATTCCATCTGCGGCAGATGTTTCTAGCGATTCAGATTATAAGGAAGTTCAAGAGTCCATTATTTCGCTTGAAGAAAAAGTTCAAGAATTAAGCAAGGAATCTACAGGCAGAACAGAATTAGAAGCGAGAAAGCGTGTTATTCAAGATGAAATTTCAGAGATTGAACTGAAAATTAAATCAGCAGACAACTCTAAAATCGGAGCACGTATCGCAGAACTTGAAGCTGAAAAATCAGCAGTTGGACAGAAAATCGCAGAGCAGGAGCAGATGATTGCGTTGACGGAAGATTTCATCAGAACGAAAATGAATCGTATCTCTTCTGTGATCAATGAGAAATTTAGAATCGTATCATTCAAGTTATTTGACAATCAGATCAACGGTGGTTTGAAAGAATGCTGTGAGTGTACGGTAAATGGTATTCCGTGTTCTTCTTTAAACAATGGACATCGTATTATTGCAGGATTAGACATTATCCGTTCTCTGTCGGAACTGAATGGAGTTAGCTGTCCGGTATTTATTGATAATTCAGAGGCGGTTAATGAAAATAACTTCCCGGGAATGCAGAGTCAAATGATTCATTTAACGGTAACCGATGATAAAGAACTGAAAGTGGAGGGAATTTAAAATTGATTGAAGTAAAAAACGGAAATTTGCATATCGCAGGATCGGGTCTTGAAATTTTAAACGATACTTGTAACGTGATTTTTCATGTATATAAAGATACAGCAGTACAACTCGGTGCTGATGAAGCTGAAAAAGGAATGAAAGAGTTGATGCATATTGCAATCGAAAGAGCAAATGAGGAAATGAAGAAAGGGAATAAAGAGCGAAAGAACGAAAAACATGATTCTCCAAACATAAATACATTTCTCAGAAAGATGTTAATTGCAGCAGTACTTGTGGGAGGTGTAATGCATGATGTTGATTAGAGCATGTTATCTTAAAAATGATTTGCCAAGTGGCAAAGAATATACATTTGGTAGCAATGAACTTGTAAAACCAGGAGATGTTGTAAAGGTAGGAAATGCAAAGGCAGTTGTCACAGATGTGAATGTTCCGGATGAAGAGGTCGAATCATTTCGGGACAAGCTGAAAATGGTTGAAAAAGTGGAGGAAGAATAAATGGCAGAAGAAAAGCAGGAGTTAACTCAGAAACAGGAATTTACCACTTCTCTTAGTGAGTGGACAAACAGTATTACTGGTTTGGTAGTCAGAGACTTTGAACAATGTGGCGTTATGTTTGACGATTATTCTAAGAAGTGCGCTATGGCGGCAATGGGAAGTATCTTCCAGTTGGTGCAGGGAACAGAAAAAACAACCATGAAAGACTTAAATACGTCTAATTTGAGAGAAATTGTTGAACAGTGTGCAAGTCTTAAATTAAATGCAAATGCGGTACCGAGAGAGGTTTATTTCCAGCTTAGAAGTAAGCAGATCAACGGCGAATGGAAGAAAGTCGTGGAAATGGGAATTGAGGGAGACGGAAACGATGCGCTGCTCCGCCAGTTCGGAAATGAGATTGAAAAGGTTTATCCGGTGTGGCTTGTGAAAGAAGGAGATGATTTTACATATCCAAAGCGTAAAGGAATCGAGATAACGCCGCCGGAATGGGATCCGAAAGGATTGTCCGATAAGACCATTCGAGTTGTATATCCGATTAAGTTGACAGATGGAACGGTTGATTATCTCATAGCAGAACGTGAGCCGGTAAGAACAAATCTGATTGCACATATTAGAAACAATATGCTGAATGAAACATTTGGATTTGTTACAGGAACTAAAAAAGATAAATACGGAAAAACAGTTGATCGTACAAGATACGATGCAACGACGGAGGAAAAAGAAAAGATAAAAACTAAGAAAGCAGAAATCATGGATGCAGTCAGAGCGTGTGACACATTAGACGATATTTTGAAATGCGAAGCGGCTATCCCGTATATCTCAGCAGCTTGGCTTGATACGCCGGAAAACATGATTATCCGTAAAATGAGAAACAACGCAATCAAAAAATTCCCGAAGAATCTCAATCAGATTGCTAGCAGTTCTTTGTTGCAACTAGATGATACATATAAAGCAGCGCAGGAAGAAATCGCAGAAAATGAAAATTCGCAGGAATTTGTAGTAGAAGAAAATGTTGTAGCAGAGGCAGAAGCGGTTGTGATAGAAGAACCGGACTTTGCAAAGGAGTAAGAATATGAGAATCATTAGTCAGAATTTTTCTAGTTTTCCGTTTGAGCAAATCATTGTTGAAGTGGATGATAACTCCATCATGTGCCGTCTGTGTGCAGCGCCGGAAAAAAGATATTGTTTAGGTAGATATAAAGACTGCGAAAGAGCGAAAGAAGTCTTTGAAAAACTGGATAGACATTATTCTGTACTTCCATACATGCAAGACGGAAATACACTTTACAATTTAAATTCTTTCGTGATGCCGGAGGAATAGATATGAGATTAAAAGTAATAAATTCCGGAAGTAAAGGGAACGGATACGCACTTATTACAGGGGAAGAAATTCTTCTCCTGGAGTGCGGAGTGCCAGCAAAGGAAATGTTAGAAGCGATTGATTATCAAACTTCTAAGGTTTGTGGATGTTTATCCACCCATGTCCATAATGACCATATAGGTCATATTAAAGAGTACATGAAGTATGGAATCAATATTTATACATCCGATGAAGTGCAGAGTGACATTGAAACGGTATGCGGAGAGAAAACCAAGTGCTTGCAGAGAATGAAAAAATATTCAATCGGTAGTTTTGATGTGATTGCTTTTCAAGTGCCGCACAATGATACAGAATGTGACGGATTCTTAATCACACATGAGGAAATTGGCAAGCTATTGTTTATCACGGATGCAGAGTATTGTCCATATGATTTTTCAAAGTTTGGCATTAACCATGTTTTGGTGGAGTGCAATTATTCCGAGGATTACATCAATAAAAATGAGGACTTTGGAAAGTTTGAACACGTTCTCCGAGGACACATGGAACTACAGACATGTAAACGGCTTATACGGACAGTAAACAGTCTAAACCTAAGAAGTATAGGACTATTGCATTTAAGTAGCGGAAATGGCAACCCTAGACGCTTCAGAGAAGAAATAAGGCAGTTGGTTGATTGTGATGTAGATGTATGGGTTGCGAAGAAAACTATTGAAAAGGAATTACGGTTAGAACCGTTTTAAAGAATATGTGGATAGTAAAAATATTTGATTGGGTAGATAGGATTTTAACAGAGATAGCAGAATGGTTTTATGAATAAAAGAAAGGTGGAATGACTTATCAATAAAGTAATTTTAATGGGACGTTTAACAAGAGATCCGGAAGTAAGATATGGTGGTGCTAATAACACCGCAGTTGCAAGATATACATTAGCTGTTGACCGCCGTTTTAAACGTGACGGAGAACCGAATGCAGACTTTATTAACTGCGTGGTATTCGGAAAAGCAGCAGAATTTACAGAAAAATATTTACGTCAGGGAGTAAAACTTGCGGTAACTGGTCGTATTCAGACTGGAAGTTATACGAACAAAGACGGCGTGAGAGTTTACACAACAGATGTTGTTGTTGAAGAACAGGAATTTGCAGAAAGCAAAGTAACAAGTCAACAGAATGCAGGTGTTCCAACAGGCTCTGCAAGTGGTCCGATTTCAGATGATGGATTCATGAATATTCCGGATGGAATTGATGAACAATTGCCATTTAGCTAGGTGTTAGCAATGAATAGGAAGAAACCGGATAAGTGTTGTAAGCCCAATTGTTTTGAATGTCCGTACAAGGACTGCAGGTATGATGGAATAGATACAGTGGATTTTTCAGAAACGAATAATAGAGACTACGAGTTATACGAGGAATCCACTGGAAGAAAGTATCACAAAGGTCCTGATCCGACATATAGAATGGAGAGACAAAAGGCATATAACCGAGAAAATCCAGTAAAAAGAGATGTAACGGAATATAACAGAAAATATTATCAAACTCATAAAGAGTCGATTCTTTTAAGTGCAAAATCCAAATATAGCACAGAAAAGAATACCAGCAGATGTAGAGCATGGAGAAAGAAAAATTTGGAACATAAACGTGAGTATGATAGACAAAGATATTTACGGAAAAAGGAGGAGATGGAACTTGCAAGGAAAGAAGCCATCTGAGTGGATTAATGAATTTGTTCATTTCTTAGAGGAATCAAAGAAGTTATATGAAATGGCAAAATCGAAATGTGAAGAATTCGATTCAATGGACCGACTGATTTATTGGTCACATAAGTTTGAACTCGCAAAGGATAAAGCAGAGCGAAACAAGCTTGCAACGGCATATCAGAAAGAAAGACGCGAACGAAGAAAGTACAAAGCTGTTTATGGATTTATAAATAGCGACAACAACAAAAGCACATTAAAGAGAATGAAAGGTTTGATAGGAAATCAACGACAAAATGAGAAATATTTAGAGAGTGACAGATCTTATAAGGCAGGTGTGAAGAATGATACTACTGGAGGATAAAGGGCAGAAAAAAGGACAGCACGAAGATAAAAACATATACTGGACCGAACTAGGAATTGAAGTTACTCAGGTTCCGCTTCCAGTTGGAGATTATGTTCTTGCAGATAATAAAGTCATGGACGTGATTTTTCGTAAGGATAAGCGCGGAATACCGCTTAAGAAAATGGATTTTCTCGGTACATATGATGTGTGCGTTGATACTAAAAAAGACATTCAAGAGCTTGTAGGAAATGTTTGCGGAAAACAACACGCAAGATTTCGAGATGAATGTATTTTGGCTCAAAATAACGGAATAAAGCTTTATGTACTGGTACAGAATGTTGGCGGACCGGTAAAAGGAGCCAAAGATATTTACAACCCAACAATAACGAGCTTGGACGAGTTGAGCAGGTGGAAGAATCCGAGATTGTTTGTAATGATGAATTCAGATGAAATTATCGGATATTGGAGAAATGGGAATCCGAGATACAAGCGTGTGCAGAGACACCCAAGCGCTACAAAGGGTGAAACATTAATGAAAGCCTGCAAAACGATGCAGGAGAAATACGGAGTGGAATTTGTGTTCTGCCATAATTCAGAGCAGGGCGCAAGAGTTTTAGAACTACTCGGTATGGAGGTATAGAAATTGGCAAGAAAGGTAAAGGAAGGCTTAGACTACTTTACGCTGGACTGCAACATGAATGATAAGATTAAGCTGATAGAAGCAGAGTTTGGAATCAAAGCGTTTGCGATAATCGTCAAGCTATATCAAAAGATATATTCAGAGCGTGGTTATTATTGCAAATGGAACGAAGATGTAGCACTTCTATTTATTGCCAGTCTTGGTGGTAATAGCGGTGTGAGTAAAAGTCTAATAGACGTCATATTGGCTGCTTCTATCCGCCGGGGTATTTTTTCGGAAGAACTTTATGAAAGATATGGAATACTGACATCGAAGAGGATTCAAGAGCAATACTTCGATGCAGTATCCAGAAGAGAAAAAGTTGAGGTCGAAAAAGAGTATCTCTTAGTTAAAGTTTGCAAAAATATGGTTATTGTAAGCAATAATTCAATAAATGTAGACAATAATGATTTAAATGTTGACAGAAATACACAGAGTAGAGAAGAGAAGAGTAGAGAAGAGAATATAGTATCTAAAGATACTATTCGTCAGACAGACGTCCAACGATGCGTAGAAGCTTGGAATAGTCTTTCTGATTGTGGAATTAAAAGTATCTCTAAGATGACAAGTTCTTCAAAGAGGTACCAGTCTTTGGTGGCAAGAATTAAGGAATATGGTGTTGATGATATTCTAACTGCTATTGATAAGATTAGACATAGCAAATTCCTGCAGGGACGTTCAGGAAGTAAGAGAGCGTGGGTTATCACATTCGATTGGTTTGTGTTGCCGAGTAATTTTCCTAAAGTTTTGGAAGGCAACTATGATGATGAATCACAATCTCAACAAGCTATACCACAGCAGACAGATAGTGGAGGATGGCAGTAAATGTTGAATGAGAAAGAAATACGAAAGACAATAGCGTTGATGAAGCCAGAAGGACAGCTGTTTGAAGTTCGGGTAATTTATGGCAACAAGGCAATGTATAGCGGATATTTCACAAATGCAGATGATTTAATGCGGGCATTTGATGAATTGAGAAATTTCGCGGATTGCAATATCTACATGTCATTGAACTCAATTAATGCAGCATGTTATGACCGGATTCAGAAGAACCGATTTGAGAAGAATGCAAAAGCCACGACGAGTGATCATGATGTGGTTGGTTACGATTGGTTGATGATTGACTTGGATCCACAGCGACCGAGCGGCACATCGTCTACGGATGAACAGATAGAAAAAGCAAAAGAACAGGGAAATAAAATTTATCAATTCATGCGAAACTTGGGATTTTCAAAACCGCTTTTTGCAAATAGCGGGAATGGAGTGCATCTTCTGTACCGAATCCGGCTCAAAAATTCGGATGAAAACAGAAAGTTGATTGAGATGTCATTGAAAACACTAAATATGTTGTTTGCAAGCCCGGAAATCGACGTAGACATGAAAAACTTCAATTCCTCGCGTGTTTGTAAGTTGTATGGCACAACGGCTCAAAAGGGGGCGAATTCGGACGCTAGACCGCATCGTATGAGCTACATTATTGGAAACCCAGAATCGATCGAAGTGAATGACATTAAATATCTGCAGAAATTATGTGATCTGTATCCTAAAGAAGAAAAACCGCAGAAGTATAACAACTATCAACCAAGAGAGTTCGACTTGGAAGAGTGGTTAAATAAATATGGCTTGCGGTATCGGAAAGGAAACTATGCGGATGGAGTGAAATATATTCTTGATTGTTGCCCATTTGATAGCAATCACAAAGGAAAAGATGCTTGCATTTTCCAATCACGGACCGGTGCGATCGGCTTCCATTGTTTTCACAACTCCTGTGCAGATAAAACTTGGAAAGATGTGAGGTTGCTCTACGAGCCGGATGCTTACGAGAAACGGCAGCAGGAATACGAAAAGAAGATTTACGCAAGACCGAATCGGAAACAAGAAGTGAAGAAAATCGAAGTTGCAGATGGCAAACCGGTATTTTATACGGCAACGGATATTTTGAACTTACCACGGGAAGAAGAAAGCTTTGTAAAAACGGGAATCAATTTAATTGATAAAAAAATGCGTGGTTGGAAGAAAGGATACGTGTCAGTTATATCAGGATTGAGAGCGAGCGGAAAATCAAGTGTGATTTCGGAAGTGTGCCTTGATTGCGTAGACTGTGAAAATCGAGTTGGAGTGTTCTCGGGAGAACTTGCACCGAAAAACTTCATGCGGTGGATGAATCTGCAGGCGGCAGGAAAAGGATATGTCGAGCCGACTCAATTTGATGGTTATTACAATGTTCGGCATGAGCATCAGAAGAAGATCGCGGATTGGCTTGATCAGAATTTCTTCTTGTATAACAACGAATACGGCAATAATTTTTCAGCGATTATGGAAGAATTTGAGAAGAAAGTGGAAAGTGACAAGCTGGATCTGCTTATCCTAGATAACCTGATGGCATTTAACATTTCAAATCTCGGAGAGAATAAGTGGGACGCACAAACCGAATTCGTATTAAGCCTGCAACGGCTGGCCAAACGGAAGAACATACATATTGCATTTGTGGCGCATCCGCGAAAAGCAATGGGATTTTTGAGACTTGATGATATTTCCGGAACGGGAGATTTAGGAAATGCGGTTGATAATGCTTTTATCGTACACCGCGTAAACAATGATTTTATCCGTCTCACGAAGCAGATGTTCGGTTGGAAAGATGACAATGAATTGTATCAGGCAACGAATGTTATAGAGATAGCAAAGGACCGTGACGGTGGACTTCAGGATTGTTTTATTCCTCTATACTACGAGAAAGAAACCAAGAGACTCCGGAATACAGTTGTGGAAAATAAGATTTACGGATGGAATAGAGACAATGACGGATTTTCAAGCGTAGAAAATTTAGAAATACCATTTGAGGTGTAGCGATGAACGAAGAAGAATTAATAAAGAGATATGAGGTTATGACTGATTGCTGGAAGTTTTTGAAAGAGCATTGCCGAATTGAAGATTCAGATGATTATTGGCAGAGGGTTCTTTATGAAAGCAATAAATTATATGAGAAGCATGGAAAGACTGCGTTTGTTAAAGAACAAGTTGTATCCGTTGTTAATGAATTAGATAGATATTTTAAAGAAAAAAATGGAGGAAAGACATATGAACAAAAAAGAAGTATTAGAAATTAGAAAACAGTTTAAGCCAGAAGAATGTGCAATCACTCGAATCTGTGGCTGCTATGTAGATGGGGAAAAAGAAATTAAATCACAGACGAAAGATGCCTTTT
>OGJZ01003260.1_pt1 | contig 10169 bp, 9 predicted proteins | sample 1572321 | NCBI WGS metagenome assembly OGJZ01 (sample SAMEA2582086, study PRJEB24529) | metagenome | biome: Human gut stool | place: China | collected 2011 | reverse complement strand
GGGACTACCCCAGCGTGTCCGGCCCGGCGCTGGACCCTGCCCGGCTGGTGCTCCGCGCCCCCGACGGCTTTGCCGCCCAGGCGGCCCTGGAGGGAATGGGGGTGTGGCCCGAGATGGCCGACGCGGGCCATGTGGTGTTCATCCCCACCTGCGCCGACACGGAGGAGGACTTTGCCCGCCTCCGGGCCGCCCTGGATGCCGTGGCCTGGGGGGACGGCGCTCCCCTGCCCCCGCCTCCGCCCCCGCCGGAGGCGGTTCTCACCCCCCGTCAGGCCCTCTTTTCCCCCCGGATTTCCCTCCCCCTGTCCGCCGCGGAGGGACGCATCTGCGCCCAGCAGGTGGCCCCCTATCCCCCGGGGGTACCTATTTTCGCGCCTGGGGAGCGAATTTGCAAAAAAACTATCGCTTATTTGAAACAAATAGGTTATAATACACTGGAAGACGTTGAGGTTGTTTCCGAACCTGTGTGTGCCTCATAGAATGAGCAAAGGAGCGTCTTTCCTTCAGGAGGGAAAAGCAATGAAACTGATTCTTGCGATTATCAATCACGACGACGCCAACACCGTCACCCAGGCCCTGACCAAGAAGGGCTTCTCCTCCACCAAGCTGGCCACCACCGGCGGCTTTCTGATGGCGGGCAACGTGACCATTCTCATCGGCGTGGACGAGGAGAAGGTGCAGACCGTCATCGACATCATCCGGGAGCATTCCCACAGCCGCAAGCAAATGATCCCCACCACCACCGAGATGAGCTACGGCTACTACCCCTCCATGCCCGTGGAGGTCGTGGTGGGCGGCGCCACCATCTTCGTGGTGGATATCGAGCGGTTTGAGCGGGTCTGAGTCTTTATGAACCTGACCCGGCTGGCGGGCAACGCCCCGCTGAAGCGGCAGCTGGAGCTGGAGACGGCCCGGCGGGGCCTCTCCCACGCGTACATCCTCAGCGGCCCGGCGGGCTCCGGCAAGCGGACCCTGGCGGGCCTGCTGGCCGCCGCCCTGGTGTGCGACCGCCGGGGCGGCGCTTTGCCCTGCCTGTCCTGCGCCGGCTGCCGCAAGGCGGAGGGGGGCATCCACCCCGACATCGTGCGGGTGGGGGACGACGGGAAGGATATCAGCGTGGCCCAGGTGCGCGCCCTCCGCGCCGACGCCTACATCCGGCCCAACGAGGCCGAACGCAAGGTCTACATCCTGGAGAACGCCCAGACCATGAACGCCAGCGCCCAGAACGCCATGCTCAAGCTGCTGGAGGAGGGCCCGGCCTACGCCGCCTTTCTCCTGCTCACCGATAACGCCGCCGCCCTGCTGCCCACAGTGCGCTCCCGGTGTGAGCATCTCCCCCTCTCCCCCGTCACCCAGCGGGAGGCGGAGCTCTGGCTGGACGAGCACTACCCCGACCAGCCCCAGGCGGCCCGGCAGGCCGCCGCCGACCGCTGCGAGGGCCTGCTTGGCCGGGCAGCCGCCGAGCTGGAGGGACAGGCCGCAGGCGACACCCAGGCCCTGGACGGCGCGCTGGAGCTGGTGCGCCGCCTGGCTGGCGGTGACGAGCTGGCCCTGCTGGAGCACTGCGTGGCCCTGGAGAAGTGGGACCGGGAGCAGCTGCGCGCCCTGCTGGACGAGGGCGTTCTCCTGCTGCGGGATGCCCTCGTCTGCTCCGCCGGAACCCTGCGGGAGTCCGACCCCCGCCGGCGTGAGGCGGCGGAGCGCGCCGCCCGCGCCCTCTCCCCCCGGCAGCTCACCCAGGCGGTGGGCGTGCTGGAGCGGCTGCGCGCCGCCTGCGGCTCCAATGTGGGGGCCGGTCACCTGGCCGGCTGGCTGGGGGCGGCACTGAGCACCCTATGACCGGGCGGGCCCGACCCCGCCCATACACCTGATGCGGAGGTAATCATGACCGAAATCATCGGCGTCCGCTTCAAAAGCGGAGGCAAACAGTATTATTTTGACCCCAATGGACAGGCCGTGGCCCCCGGTCAGGGGGTCATTATCGAGACCTCCCGCGGCCTGGAGTACGGCGAGTGTACCCAGGGCAACACCATGGTGGAGGACGAGGCGGTGGTACAGCCGCTGCGCCCCCTGGTCCGCCTGGCCACCGAGAAGGATTTGGACACCGTGGCGAAGAACCGTGAGAAGGAAGCGCGGGCCTTTTCCATCTGCCAGGAGAAGATCGCCGCCCATGGCCTGGATATGAAGCTGGTGGAGGTGGAGTACAACTTTGAGGGAAACAAGATCCTCTTTTTCTTCACCTCCGAGGGGCGGGTGGACTTCCGCGCTCTGGTCAAGGATCTGGCTGGGGTATTCCACGCCCGCATTGAGCTGCGGCAGATCGGCGTCCGGGACGAGGCCAAAATGCTGGGCGGCCTAGGCATCTGTGGCAAGCCCTTCTGCTGCGCCACCTTCCTGGACGAGTTTCAGCCGGTGTCCATCAAGATGGCCAAAACCCAGAACCTGTCCCTCAACCCCACCAAGATTTCGGGCACCTGCGGACGGCTCATGTGCTGCCTGAAATACGAGCAGGAGGCCTATGAGGACGCGGTGCGCCGTATGCCCAAGAACGAGTCCTTTGTGGAGACCCCGGAGGGGGTGGGCACCGTCTCTCAGGTCAACCTGCTCAAGGAGACCGTGAAGGTACGGCTGGAGGAGCAGCCCGAGGCCCCCAAGTGTTTCCACAACTGCGAGATCTGCGTGGTCCGCAACGGCAAGGGGAAACTGCCCGAGGGCTATGTGCCCCCTCCCCCGGAAGAGCTGGCCAAGCTACGCAAGATCACCCCTGTGGAGGAGCCCCGCAGTCTGGTGGGCAGCGTGGATGCCGCCCTCAGCGGCCTGGGCGTCGCCCCCGCCGAGCCGGAGAAGCCCGCCGAGGGAGGGGAGCGCCGCTCCCGCGGCCGGGGCCGCCGGGGCGGGAGCAGGCCGTCCGCCGAGTCCGCCGCCAAAAAGCCCGCCGAGGAGGGCAGGCAGGCTCAGCCCCCCAGGCAGAAGCAAAAGGGGGAGCAGCAGCGTCCGCCTCGGCCGGAAAAGCAGCCCAAGGCGCCCGCCGCACCATCCCCGGCCTCCGATGGGACAGCGGCCCTTCCCACCGGTGAGAAAAAGCGCCCCCACCGCCGCCGCTACCGGGGCAAGCCCAAGGGCGACAGGCCCCAGGGCCCGAAACCGGAATCCTGACCGGCATGAGACGGGCGGGCGCTGTATGCGCCCGCCCGTTTGTTTGAGGTGATTTGCTATGACGGAATATCAGAAAATGCTGGGCGGCCAGCTCTACAACGCCCAGGACGGCGAGCTCCAGGCCATGCACCGGACGGCCATGGAGCTCTGCCACGCCCTCAACCAGCTCAACCCCAATCAGAAGGAGGAGGCCCGCGCCCTGCTGCGGCAGCTTCTGGGCCGGACCGGCGAACACTTCACCATCAAATCCACCTTCTGGTGCGACTACGGCCGGCACATCACCATCGGCGAGAACTTCTTCTGCAACTACAACTGCGTGATGCTGGACTGCGCCCCCATCACCTTCGGCGACAACGTCATGGTGGCCCCCAACTGCGGCTTCTACACCGCCGCCCACCCCCTGGACCACACCCTTCGGGACGAGGAGCTGGAGTACGCCAAGCCCATCACCGTGGGGGACAGCGTTTGGATCGGCGGGGGCGTCACCGTTCTGCCCGGCGTCACCATCGGCAGCCGCGCCGTCATCGGCGGGGGCAGCGTGGTGGTCCATGACATTCCCGAGGGGGTTGTGGCCGTCGGCAACCCCTGCCGTCCCATCCGCACCCTTTAAATGCAAAAAAGGAGCTCCGCCTTGGGGCCCATACCGTAAGGAAGTTAACACCCGCCAAAAGAAGTTGCTTTTCGGCGGGTGTTGCCTTATATTAATTTCACCGACAACGCGGAGTTAGGAGAGATACAATGGATAGACCGGTCACAACGCTATTTATGCTTATGTCTGTTGACGGAAAAATCAGCACAGGGGCAACAGATAATTTAGATTTAGACAGAGATCTCCCCAAAATTGCGGGCGTTCAAGAAGGACTGCACCAGTATTATGAGATAGAGCAGACAACCGATCTGTGGTCGCTCAATTCTGGGAGAGTACAGGAAAAGCTAGGCGTCAACTCCAAGGAAATGCCGAACAAGTTGCCTGTTTCCTTTGTAATGATCGACAACCATCATTTGACCAAACAAGGTATTCGCTATTTTTGCGCCCGCTCAAAAGAATTTGTGCTGGTCACCTCCAACGCAGACCATCCAGCGTTTCAGATGGATGAGGACAACCTTCATATCATCTGTCAGAGCAAGTTGTCTTTACCTGACGCGCTTGCACAACTCAAGTCAGAATATGGCTGTCAAAGGATCACCATACAAAGCGGCGGTACATTGAACGGGCTGTTTCTTCGGGAAAAACTGTTTGATTATATTGATATTGTGATCGCCCCTATTTTAGTCGGCGGCAAGGATACATCCACACTGATCGACGGGAGGTCTTTGCTGTCAGAAAGTGAATTATCCCAATTAGGCGTGCTGAAATTGCAGGAATGTATGGTCTTGGAAAACTCGTATCTCAGATTGCGTTACCAGGTGATCCATTGACAGCTTCCAGTTTACTGTTCTTTCCCACGAGTACTTTCCCCGAAAGTGTCATAGCGGGTTACATACTATAAAAAGGGCAAGACAGACCGTAATGGTTTGTCTTGCCCTTAACTTCTTTATAAAGCCATGCCCTTATGGCGGAGCTCTTTTTTATTTGGCCAGCATAGCAGCTGCAAAGGCCCGCGCATCCGCCAGGTCCGTCCCGTCGGGGTGGGACAGGGCCTGGTCATAGGCCCGGAGCATGTTCTCCAGCCGGGCGTCGCCGGGCTTCTCCTTGAGCTGAGTCTCATACCGGGCCCGGACGGCAGGGGGCATCCGCCCCGGACAGAACCAGGTACCCAACACCTGATTTTCCTCCGGCACCTCCGCCCGGAACCGGTCGGAGAGAGAGGCAAAATACATCTCAGACAGGCCAAAACCCGCCGTGCCGAACAGGGCCACCCGCTTCCCGTGGAGTCCCTGCAAAAACTCCTTTACCACCGGGGCACAGGTGCCCTTGTCCGTCCAGGAGCCCACAAAGATCAGCTCCGCCTTCCCCACGTCCCGGGGCAGCGGGCCGAAGGCCACAATCTCATGGCCCTGACATCCCTCGCGGATGGCCTGGGCAATCTGGGCGGTGTTGCCCGTCTCGCTGGCGTATACAATGGCAATTTTCATCATGTCCTCCTCTGAAAAACGGCGGGCGGCCACAAGGGCCGTCCCTGCGGTGGCAATAACGCAATACGCTGTCCGGGGGGATTGATCCCCAACTGGCGGAAGCCCCGCTTTATTTGCTATGCAAAAGCATCGCAGAATTGGCCATGCGCCCGCTTACAGCGGCACGGCCATGGGATGACAGCGCGTAGGCCGGTACGGCCCACATGCGCAAACACTTCATGTGCCTGAGCCTTTGCACCGTTTCGTGGCGCGCCCTGTGCACATGAAGTATTATGTACGGCGCAAGCGCCGCCCCGCTAGAGCGGGGCCCCAAGGGCTTATTTATATTTTCTGCTCTCCGCAACCGCCAACTCGTCACAGCGGTTATTATGGGGATTATCCGCGTGGCCCTTGACCCAGTGGAGGCGGACGGTGTGGCGCTCGCACAGCGCGAGAAGCCGCTCCCACAGGTCGGGGTTGAGGGCCGGCCTCTTGTCCGACTTGATCCACCCACGGGCCCTCCAGCCCTTGGCCCAGCCCTTCTGCAGGGCGTCAATGACGTACTTGGAGTCGGAGTAGAGCTCCACCTCACAGGGCTCCTTCAGCGCCTCCAAGGCAGTGATGACGCCAGTAAGCTCCATCCGGTTGTTGGTGGTGTGGGGCTCCCCGCCGGAGAGCTCCTTGCGGAACTCCCCGTATTGCAGGATGGCCCCCCACCCCCCGGGGCCCGGATTGCCCGAGCACGCCCCGTCGGTATAGATCGTGACTGTTTTCATAAATCTCCTATGGCCTTCCCCTGCGGGAAGGTGGCACGGCGCAGCCGTGACGGATGAGGGGAACGCCCCTTCAACCGCCAAGTAAACGGCTTTACACACACCTTCAAAATTTCCATTGATCTCTGTATTTGGAAAGCGCAGAACATTGAGCTTCCACACATCCCGCGAATACCCGGTTCGTGTGAGATCCGCCTTCTGTCTCTCACGCTCATAATGCTGTCCGCCGTCCGGCTCTACAACAAGCCTGGCTTTATGGCAGTAAAAATCCATAATATAGGGGCCAAATACCTTTTGCCGGTGGAATGGGACCGGATACGCCCGCAGAAAGTCATACCAAAGATGATTTTCCTCTCTTGTGGCATGTTTCCGAAGCCGCTGCGCAAAAGCGCGCGGCGCTTTCTCACCCTGTATGTCGCCCCACCTTCCCCTCATCCGCCCCTGCGGGGCACCTTCCCCCAGGGGAAGGTCTTATTGATCCGCCTTGGCAGAGGAATCCTCCTCCGGTCATGGACAGCGGAAAGAGAGACCCTTTTACAAATCCTCCAGGATGGCCCGCCGCTTCTGGTCGTACTCCTCCTGGGTGATCAATCCCTGTTCGTAGAGGGTCTGGAGTTGACGCAGGCGTTCCTCAAGGCCGCCGCTTTTTTCACCGTTTTCATCCTCTATATGAATTTCTGGCCCCACATAGCCCCTACCGAAGGCCTGATAAAAGTTCATACCGGTGATACCGGCGGCGATGAGGGTCCACAGAATACCGAACAGTCCAAACGTGGGAATGACCAAGAAAAGGCCGATGCATACAAAGATGATGCCAACCACGCCGCCAAACACGGCCTGGCTCTTGCTGGGTCGGTAAGTGACGCGTCTGCGGCGCATGGCTTATTCCTCCTCTGTACCAACGGCAGGGGAATCCCCCTCAGCGGCCTCCTCTTCCTCCTCGTGGTCGGTACGGGCGAAGGAGATCACCTTGACCCCCTCCTCCAAATTCATGATCTTGACGCCCTGGGCGGTGCGGCCGTAGGTGGAGATGCCGGCGGCCGCCATGCGGATGATCACGCCGGCATCGTTGATCACCAGCACGTCGTCCCCGTCGCTGACCACCTTGACCCCCACCACTGGACCGGTTTTCTCGGTGACATTATAGCCCTTCAGTCCAAATCCGCCCCGCTTCTGGGGCCCGTCGGCGCGGATATACTCGTCCATGTCGGTGCGCTTGCCGTAGCCGTTTTCGGTGATCATCAGCACCTGGTGGTCCCGCTTGGCCCGGGCGGCCCCCACCACGTAGTCGCCGGGGCGCAGGTTGATGCCCCGGACGCCGGCGGCGTCACGGCCCATGCAGCGCACGTCGGTCTCCTTGAAGCAGATGGCCATGCCGTCGTGGGTGACGATCAGGATGGCCTGGTCGCCGTCGGTCTCCCGCACGCAGATGAGCTCATCCCCCTCGTCCAGGGTGATGCAGCGGATGCCCGCCTTGCGGGCGGTGTAGATGGAGGAGAGCTGGATGCGCTTGACGGTGCCGCTGCGGGTGACCATCACCAGATAGCGGTCCTCGGGGAATTCCCGCAGGTGGATCATGGCGGTGACCTTTTCATCCTGCTCGATGGGCAGCACATTGACCAGGTTGGTGCCCCGGGCGGTGCGGCCCGCCTCGGGGATCTGATAGCCCTTCTTGCGGTGGACCCTGCCCTTGTTGGTGAAAAAGAGAATGAAATCGTGGGTGGAGGCGGTGAACACGGTGTCCACATAGTCCTCCTCCTTGGTGGACATGGCGGTAATGCCCTTGCCGCCCCGGCGCTGGGCCTTGTAGGTGGAGGCGGCGGTGCGCTTGATGTAGCCGCCGGCGGTGAGGGTGAAGACGCACTCCTCCTCCTCGATGAGATCCTCGATGTCGATCTCGTCCTCCACGTCCTGGATCTCGGTCACCCGGTCGTCGCCGTACCTGTCCCGGATGGCGGTGAGCTCGTCCTTGAGCACGCCGCGGATCTTCTCCTCACTGGAGAGCAGCTCATTGAAGTAGGCGATGCGCGCCTCCAGCTCCTTGTATTCGTTTTGCAGCTTCTCCTTCTCCAGCCCCTGGAGCCGCTTGAGCTGCATGTCCAGGATGGCCTGGGCCTGCACGTCGCTGAGGCCGAAGCGGTTCATCAGGTTCTCCTTGGCGTCGTCGTAGCTCTCCCGGATGGTCTGGATTACCGCGTCAATGTTGTCCTCGGCAATGAGCAGGCCCTCCAGCAGATGGGCCCGCTCCTGGGCCTTGCGCAGATCGTAGCGGGTGCGGCGGACGATGACCTCCTCCTGGAAGGCGATGTACTCGTCCAGGATGTGGCGCAGGGAGAGGATCTTGGGCTGGGGCTGGCCGCCGGCCTGCACCAGGGCCAGCATATTGATGGCGAAGGTGGTCTGGAGCTGGGTCTGTGCGAACAGGCGGTTGAGCACCACCTGGGGATTGGCGTCCCGCTTGAGCTCGATGACCACCCGCATGCCGTTGCGGTCGGACTCATCCCGGATGTCGGAGATGCCCTCCAGCCGCTTGTCCTCCACCTGGTCGGCCATGTTCTTGATGAGCATGCGCTTGTTGACCTGGTAGGGGATCTCGGTGACGATGATGCGGGTGCGGTTGTTGCCGAACTCCTCAAACTCGGTGCGGGCCCGGACGCACACCCGGCCCCGGCCGGTGGCGTAGGCCGCCCGGATGCCGGAGCGGCCCATGATGATCCCCCTAGTGGGGAAGTCGGGGCCCTTCACGTGCTCCATCAGGTCGGACAGCTCCGCCTCCGGGTTGTCCAAAACGCAGATTGTGGCATTGATCACTTCCCGCAGGTTGTGGGGCGGAATATTGGTGGCCATGCCCACGGCGATGCCGGAGGAGCCGTTGACCAGCAGATTGGGGAACCGGGAGGGCAGTACCCGGGGTTCCTTCCGGCTCTCGTCGAAGTTCGGGTCCCAGTCCACGGTGTCCTTCTCGATCTCCCGCAGCATCTCGTCGGAGATCTTGGCCATGCGGGCCTCAGTGTAACGGTAGGCGGCCGGGGGATCGCCGTCGATGGAGCCGAAGTTTCCGTGGCCGTCCACCAGGGGGTAGCGCATGGAGAAATCCTGAGCCAGGCGCACCAGGGCGTCGTACACCGAAGCGTCGCCATGGGGGTGGTAGCGGCCCAGCACGTCGCCCACGCAGGTGGCCGACTTCTTGAAGGGCTTGTCCGCGGTCAGGTTGTCCTCATACATGGCGTAGAGAATGCGCCGGTGGACCGGCTTCAGGCCGTCCCGCACGTCGGGCAGCGCCCGGCCCACGATGACGCTCATAGCGTACTCGATGTAGCTCTGCTCCATCTCGTGCACCAGATAGGAGGTCTCTATCTTCTGGTCTGGAAACCGGATTTCCTCCGGATCATACTGTGGCTTTTTACTCATGTATCTGCCTCACATTCTTCGTGATAGGGTGGTTCACGGCGGGCGGCCGCAAGGGCCGCCCCTACAAATTGCGGGTGGGCGTTTCGCTGTTCCCGGCGATTTTTTCCTTTGTAGGGGCGGATGCCTTCATCCGCCCGTTTTTGTTGCCTGGGCGGCACCGGAACGTCGGGCCGATGTGGGCATCGGCCCCTACGATACGCGTTCCGGGCACGTTGTCCGTTCCCCAATCCCTTAATAGTCCAGGTTGACGGCGTACTTGGCGTTGCGCTCGATGAACTCCTTGCGGGGCTCCACCTTCTCCCCCATGAGGACGGTGAAGGTCTGGTCGGCCCGGACAGCGTCGTCCAGCTCGATGCGCTTGAGGGTGCGCCGCTCCGGGTCCATGGTGGTTTCCCACAGCTCATGGGGGTTCATCTCACCCAGGCCCTTGAACCGGGAGATGTCCACCTTGGCGTTGGGATTGTCCCCCCGCAGCTCGGCGGAGATGGCGTCCCGCTCCTCCTCGGAGAAGGCCAGGCGGGTGGTCTTGCCGCGGCTGAGCTTGAACAGGGGGGGCACGGCGGCGTAGACGTAGCCGTGCTCAATGAGGGGCCGCATGAAGCGGAAAAAGAAGGTGAGCAGGAGCGTGCGGATGTGGGAGCCGTCCACGTCGGCATCGGCCATGATGATGACCTTGTGATAGCGCAGCTTCTCCAGATCGAAGTCGTCCCCAATGCCCGCGCCCAGGGCGGTGATGACGGGGGTGAGCTTGTCGTTGCCGTAGACCTTGTCGGC
>OGJZ01003256.1_pt1 | contig 10182 bp, 6 predicted proteins | sample 1572321 | NCBI WGS metagenome assembly OGJZ01 (sample SAMEA2582086, study PRJEB24529) | metagenome | biome: Human gut stool | place: China | collected 2011 | reverse complement strand
CATGCATATGGCCATTTTTAGTCAATGTAATATCTTCTGCATGGTCGATAACCATTTTATTAAACATGGAGGAGTATTCTAAGGCACGACGCATAAATGCAGCATTTTCTACATAGTGACCATCATCGGAGAATGCTACTACACCAGCTTCTGCCATATCGCCCATTTCAGCAAGTTCCTTACCTTCTAGACCTTTTGATACAGCGCCAATAAATTCTACTTTCACAACGCCAGTGAGTTCAGCCTGTTTTTGTAAACCTCTTACAAGTGCAGCATTATCTACAACTGGGTTAGTATTAGCCATAGTGACAACACGTGTGAAACCACCTGCAGCAGCCGCTTGTGTACCAGAGTGGAAATCTTCTTTAGCTTCTTGGCCTGGTTCACGCAAATGTGTGTGAATATCGATAAGACCAGGTGCTACGATAAGCCCTGTTGCATCATAAACTTCAGCACCTTCAGCACTCAAGTTTTGACCGATGGCTGCAATTTTACCATCTTTTACGAGAACATCTGCTACTTCATTTTGTTTTTTTGCCGGATTAACTACCGTACCATTTTTAATAAGCAAGCTCACTACCGTCACCTCCGATAATAGTTAAGTACAATACAGCCATACGTACAGCTACGCCATTACGTACCTGTTCTTGAATTACGGATTGATCAGAATATGCTACATCTGGTGCAATTTCAAGGCCGCGGTTCATAGGACCTGGATGCATTACCATTACATCATCTTTAGCTAATTTTAATATATCATTGTTAATACCAAAGATACGAGCATATTCTCTATTTGTAGGATACAATGCAGAATGAATGCGTTCTAATTGAATGCGAAGTACGTTAACTACATCTGCATCAGCCACTGCTTCACGAATATCATGGTGTACGGTAACACCTAATTTTTCAAATTCTGGATATACCATTGTACGAGGACCAGCTAGATGTACATCAGCCCCCATTTTTGTAAGGCCATAAATGTTGGAGCGTGCTACGCGACTATGCATTATATCCCCAAGGATAACCACCTTTAGGCCTTCAATAGATTTCTTTTTCTCTAAGATAGAATACATATCTAGTAATGCTTGTGTTGGATGCTCATGAGCGCCATCGCCTGCGTTAATGATAATAGGATCTACGGCTTTCGTAGCATATAAAGGTGCACCTTCTGCGCTGTGTCGCATTACGATAGCATCTGTGCCCATGTAGGACATAGTTAACAATGTATCGCGGAAGCTTTCACCTTTACCCATGGAAGATCCACTAGGAGAAAGATTGATCACGTCAGCCCCTAAGTATTTGCCGGCTAACTCAAAGGAACTACGGGTACGAGTACTTGGTTCCATAAAAAGGTTGATAATGGATTTCCCCTTTAATAGTGGAACCTTCTTGTCATCAGAAAGAACGATTTTCTTCATTTTCTTTGCCACATCTAAAATCAATTTGATTTCTTCAGGTGACACATTTTGCAAACCTAATAAATGTTTGCCTTTTAGGCTAACTTGTCCCATGATTTCCTCCTAACTCACGTAACAAAAAAGACCTTTTGCCCAGGGCAAAAGGTCAAATAGTTTGCACAAAGAAGCCCCTATGGGCACTTCAACTATATTCCTTTCTCAGCCTCTCTGGACTAAATTAAAAGGTATTGTATTATGCAATGGTCTCTCGTACCATATATGCATTTCTTTATTTATTGTACTGAATCCACCTTTGAAAGTCAATGTAAAACACAAAATTCATATGGATTTTAAAAAGAGGACAAGCATATAAAATTGCTTGTCCTCTCTATATTTAAACAGCTATTAATCCACTTCTATATCTTAAACTTTAATCTAAAATTTTTTTTAGAAATTAAGGGTCTTAACCTAATGGATATAATCTTGGTGGGTTTTCTTCATCATTTTGCTGTTCATTTTGTGGAGTATATGGCATTTGATCTTGTTGCGGCTCATTCGCTACAGGATCTATCTGCACATATTGCTGATTTGGCGACAATTGAGGTTGACGTTGCTCACGACGACGTGTATTTTGAGATGCAGTCGGTCTAGGTTTTGTCAACTCATCAATGGATACAGCATTTGGAATAGTTACATTTGATGTATCCCCATGAATATCATCAAGTTCACTGAAGGAAGGAGTCCTCTTAGATGCTTGAGCAGCCTTACGTTCGGCTTCAAGTTGTTGACGTGCAAGTTCTGCACGACGACGAGCACTCTCTTGTTGATCTCGGACACGTTGAATAGCTTCAGCACGCTCTTTTGCTTTACGCTCGATTTCAGCTTGAGCCAACGCTTGTTGACGAGCAGCTTCAGCTTTACGCTCTGCTTCTAGTTGCGCTTTATATCGTTCCTCAGCAATACGTCGTGCCTCTGCGGCTTGACGTTCTGCTTCAGCTCGTTCTGCAGCAAGTCGCTCTTGCTCTGCCTTACGAGCTTCCGCCACTATACGAGCCGCCTCTGCTTTACGAGCCTCTTCGGCACGTCTTGCTTCTTCTATGCGGCGAGCTTCTTCGGCTCTACGCGCTTCTTCAGCACGTTTAGCCTCTGCAACAATTCGAGCTTCTTCTGCACGGCGCGCAGCTTCAAGACGTTCCTGTTCAGCTCTACGTTGTGCCTCAAGTCTAGCTGCTTCTGCTTTCCGAGCTTCTTCTGCTCTACGTGCTTCTGCTGCTAAACGAGCTTGTTCAGCTTTACGCGCTGCTTCAATTCGAGCTGCTTCAGCTTTGCGTGCTTCCTCTGCTCGTTTTGCTTCTGCTGCTACGCGAGCGGCCTCAGCTTTACGTTCCGCTTCAATTCGAGCTTCTTCTGCTCTACGCGCTTCCTCCGCACGACGAGCCTCTTCTGCTTTTCTTGCTGCTTCCATTTGTTGTGCTTCCAAAGCAGCCTTAGCCTCTGCCGCTCTACGAGCGTCTTCTTGGCGCTTCGCTTCAAGAGCGGCTTGCTCGGCAGCACGTTGTGCTTCTAAAGCAGCTTTCGCTTCTGTTGCTTTACGAGCTTCTTCGGCACGTCTTGCTTCCAATGCTTCCTGCTCAGCTTTACGTTGTGCTTCTAAACGAACTCTAGCCTCAGCAGCCAAGCGTTCCTCTTCGGCCTTTTTGGCTTCTAAAGCAGCTTTTTCTGCTGCTCGTTGCGCTTCAAAGCGAGCCTTAGCTTCTGCCGCTTTTCTTTCTTCCTCCGCTTTGCGTGCGGCCTCAATACGAGCAGCTTCAATTCTACGTTCTTCTTCAAGACGTTTTGCTTCCGCTGCTAGTCGAGCTTCTTCTGCTTTACGAGCCGCCTCTAGTCGATCCGCTTCCGCTTTTCTCGCTGCCTCGATACGTGCCATTTCAGCTTTACGAGCCGCTTCCGCCTTGCGAGCTTCCTCTGCTTTACGCTCTGCTTCGGCTTTTTCAGCCATCTTGCGCTCAATTTCAGCATGCTTGGCTTCTGCAGCCTTTCGCAACATTTCAGCTTTTTCTGCAGCTAGTCGAGCCTCTTCGGCTTTTTTACGAGCTAAGGCTTCTTTCTCGTCTTTTGCTTTTTTAAGTTGCGCTTCTTTTTTTACATCTGCTGCAGCTTTATCACTTAACTTTTTAGTTTCTTCATGAGCAATTGTTTCTGCCCGTTTAGCTGGACTTTCAGCAGTAGATTTTTTAGTATCTACTGTCCCTTTATCTCCATCTTTACCACCTACAGGACCTACAGGTATTTGTGTCCCCCCTTGAGTTGGGTGCCCTAAGATATCTTTAACATCTTTCGGTACATTAACAGCAATGGTTTGATGTTTTTGTGGATTTGCAAGAGATTCAGGAATCAACAAGAAACGAATTGGCAAATTCGATGCACCAGCTGGCATAAAGTTTAATGTTAATAAATCGCCCGCATTATAGTTCCCTAAAAGACGGCTATCTAATATAGTACCTTCCCCTAATGCGGAAATACCATCTGCACCACCAATGTGATAAGTCCGTGTATCTGTCTGTCCCCTTCTAGCACCTTGTTGATGTAATGTTTTTATCGTAAAGGAACCAGAATAAGGTCCCCCAAGAGGGTTAAAATACAGTCTAAACGGTTCATTCCCCTTTGTAGGAATTTTTAACGTATACGATACGCCGTAGTTACCACGGTCACGAACAAATGCTTTATTTTGCATTTCATCTACACCATTGATAAACGTATCTTCGCGGTCATTACCAATTTCTACAAAGGCACCACCTAAAGCGGTATCGAATGGTGTAGTAACCTCCATATTACGTTTAGCACCAGTATAAGTACCGCGTAATTGTATTTCATCAATAGGAAGGTTTTTCACCCAATGTGACGCATCTACGGGGTCCATCCCCATAGGCAGCATCATAACACGCGCAAATATAGGCCCTTCTGTTTTAATATCTACAATACCCGTAAATAATGCATCTCGATTTACCGGTGTATTTTCTAAGTCACTAAAGATTAATTGGCGCCCTTGTGGTGGAATGCTAAGAGAATATAATGGTCTTGCATCTGGGCTTTCATTAAGAGGCTGCTCCAAATCCTTCCGAGACAAATCACGACCTGCTGCAAAATAGTCAGGTGTAGCTACAGATTTTAATTGTCTCATGACATGTACTGAAGTTGGATAAGCCGTTTGGTTTTCTAAGACGATAGCAATCTTGTGAGGTAGATCCATTTCATTTACATGATAGAAATAGATACGACCATTGCCATTAATTGTACCTGCACTTAACGTACCTCCTACAGGTCCTACATATTCAGGACTATCCGATAGGAGCAATGTATCCGTTTGAGACACCAACGATGGTGGCAACGGAGAAAACTGAAAATATCCAATTGATTGTAAATCTATATCACGAGCTTCTACATGGCCTGTAAGGGCAGCCATGGCGGCCATAGCCGCAGCTACACAATATCTTGATTTATAGGAAAACATATATTATTACCTCTATATTTCTTCGAGCCCCAACGGGTCATACGTAAGTGCTAATGCTTCAATCTTCTTTAGTCGATGGCCAATTCCAGATTTAGATAGTTCCCCCTCCATCAACTCTTCAAGCTCTTTTAAACTCGCTTCAGGATTCTCCCACCGAAGTCTTGCAACGACGCGCAACTTTTCAGGTAATTCTTCAATACCGATTTCTCTATCAATAATACGGATTGCTTTTACCTGACGAACTGCTGCATCCACAACCTTCTGTAAATTTGCCGTCTCACAGTTGACTTGACGATTAATTTGATTCCGTACGGTTTTCATAATCCGCACGTTTTCAAATTCCATAAGCGCCGATTGAGCACCCATGATTTGCAAACAATTTGTTACTGCATCCCCTTCTTTAAGATATACTACATACTCTTCCTTCCGCTCCGTTAAGCCTGCATGAATGTGAAAAAGCCGTAATACATGGATAATTTCCCTCGCAAAAATCTCGTTTCCCGTCATAAACTCAAGATGGTAATCACTTTGTGGTTTATTAACAGAGCCTCCCCCTAAAAAAGCTCCCCTTAAAAAGGCACGTCGTGCTTCCATTGATTTGAGCCAACTGCGAGGAATTTGTTCGGTTACAGGCCATAAAGCGAGATCCTCTAAAGCCTGTCTCCCCTCTATAGAAGGTTCCACAGAGAGCGTATACATATTTTTTTTACGCAGGTTTAAACCTTGTCGTACTAATACATTTGTAGGTAATTCGTATTGCTTTTTCAAAATACCAAGCAACCGACGAGCTACTGCATTATTAGCCGTAGCCAAACGAATGCCAACGGCACCTTTCATCCCCAAAATGATAGATCCGCTCATACGCAATAAGCAAGACGCTTCAATTTTCATGGCCACATCCGCATCACTAGAGGCTTCATATTGGCATAATTCATTTTTTACATCTTCTGCAAATGACATGGACATCCCTTCTCATTAATGATCATCTCGTTGAAGATAATATTCCAAGATATGCGGTTCAGTGTTAGATTGCATAGCATGAATGATATCCATAATAACTTTTCCTAACCGTTCAGGATCGTGAACAGCTGGTTTTTGAGGGTTAATTAAGGTAGCTCGTATAGTGCGGATTCCTTTGTCTTGTAACTTTTTAGTATCTAATACCAATGGTTCAGATCCTACAGCACTATATTGTTCAACCATTTGAATTGGCAACGGCCCATCATTGGCAAGAACAGTATCTATAATTCCTTCTCCGCCATGAGCAATTAAAGCCTCTACATGGTCATTTAATGTGTAGCCTGTGGTTTCACCCGGTTGTGTCATAACATTAGCAATATAGATTTTATTAGCCTTACTGGCACGTACATGAGAGGCCAACTTATCGGTTAGTAAATTTGGGATAATGCTTGTATATAAACTACCAGGACCTAAAATAATTACATCCGCTTCATCAATGGCACGTAATGCAGCCCCCTCTGGCTTAGGCAATGCTGGATCACTATAGATATGGCGAATTCGTTTACCCGAGTGTGGTATATTACTTTCACCTTCTACAATAGTGCCATCTGTCATCTCTGCACGCAATTTAATGAACTCTGTAGAGGAAGGAATTACACGACCACGGACACGCAACAATTTACTAGCCGCTTCAAGAGCTTCTTCAATATCTCCATCATAAACTTGAGCAAGCGCAGTGATAAAGAGATTACCAAAACTGTGCCCAGAAAGCTCATTTTCACCATCGAAACGATAACGGAATAAGTTCTCCATTACTCCTTCTTGTTCAGCTAGTGATACTAAACAGTTTCGCAAATCACCAGGAGCTATCATTTGAAAGTCTTCTCGCAAGCGACCAGAAGAACCTCCATCATCAGCGACAGTTACAATCGCAGATAGGTTTGATGTATATGATTTCAAACCACGCAATAAATTTGATAAGCCCGTACCACCACCGATTACTACAATTTTTGGGCCCTTATCGAGTCGGATATTTTGAAAAATAATATCCGATACCTTGCTGTCAGGATTAGGTAGTACCGCACGAATAATCGTTTTAATAACTTTACTCGTACCGATGAGCATTAATACAGCACCAATCGATAATAGTACAGCCCCTACAGCAATGAGTACATTATAATTGTAAAAGCCCGTCATATTATAGGAAAAGGCAAGTACAATATCTTCAAGAACCGCAAGCCATTGATAGTTAAAAATCAAAGAAATACCAATAATTAAAAGACCTACACCACAACTAAATAGGGCAAGCCAACGTTTTATATTTAGACCCGGAATTAGCCACCGGAACCATCCTTTTCGCAACATAATCCCCCCTATCTAGTTATCAAGTGTTATAATTTCATGAGGATTATAATCTTCTTCTACATTATTTTTCATCATATCTCTATGTTCAACAGTTACACGATATCCTTTTTCTAACAAGTGGGAGTATAGAGCCTCTGCCATAGCTACAGATCTATGCATACCACCTGTGCAACCTACTGCCACAATAAACTGAGATTTCCCTTCTTGTTCATAATTTGGCACAAGGAAGTCCATGGTATCAAAGTAACGTTTTTTAAATTCCTCGGTTACTTCAAAGGAATGGATATATTCATTCACTGCTTTCACACGACCTGTTTTATGACGAAACTCAGGAATATAAAATGGATTAGGTAGAAAACGAACATCCCATACCATATCTGCATCGAGAGGAATACCATACTTAAAACCAAAGCTCACTACAGTAATCGCCATACCATGAGCTTCATCAACTTGAGCAAAGCGCGTTTTTAAATACTCTTTCAAGCTAGCCGTCTTCATATTAGTGGTATCAATAATAAAATCTGCTTTATGGCGCACAGAGTTAAGAATTTGGCGTTCTTTTTTTAGCCCTGTTGTAATTAGCCCATTAGGAGCCAATGGATGACTCCGTCGACTTTCCTTATATCGACGAATCAAAGTCTCATCTGTAGCATCCATAAATACAATTTCAAAATCTACCTTCATATCTTTTAATGTATCTAAAGATGAAGAAAGAGCTTCAAAAAATTCGCCCCCCCGAATATCTACAACAAGAGCAACGCGATTAGTCCGTTCTCCACCTTGTCGGCAAATTTCACTTAATTTAGGAATCAGCACAGGGGGAATATTATCAATACATAAATACCCCATATCTTCTAAAGCTTGCAATACTTGAGTTTTGCCGGCACCTGACATACCTGTAACTATTAACAAACGAAATGCTTCCATAGTTTTACTCCATTATAAAAGATTATCTTCAATCCAATGGGCTACTCCATCGTCATTATGATGGCCACAAATTGTATGAGCCACAGATTTTACATGATCTGTAGCGTTTTCAACAGCTACAGAGTAACCTGTTTTACGTAGCATAGAAATATCATTTTCTGCATTACCAAAAGAAACGATATGTTCTAAACTAATATGATTATCTAAAGCTAGTTGTGTCAAAGCACGCCCCTTTGACACATTAAGGGCAACGATTTCTAAAAAGTCTTTTTGGCTACGAACTAGATTAACCAAATCGCCCACTTCAGGAGTCAAAGTATCAATAATTTGATCAATCCCCTCTACTGTATCAATAGCGATTAGCTTATTTGGTTCAGACTCTAAAGTATATAACCCATCACCTAAAAACTCTGCTTTCGCTCCCGTTTGAACTTCATAGAGATCGGACTGCCACGTTTTATGATGACATAGCAAATGATCATCTATATAAGATTGTATATGCCAATCATATTGTTTTGCTAATTCATAAATACGCTGTACAGCCTCAACAGAAACGGTCTGCTCAAATAGTTTACACCCTGTTTCCAATTCTTGAATGAGTCCTCCAGAGAACAAAATCATCGGTACATTACCAAGCTTTAATGCCTGCCCAATGGGCTTAGCCGTTTGATACATCCGTCCCGTAGCAATGGTAACAACGATGCCCCTTTGCTGTAAACGATGTAACACATCTACTGTATAGTCAGATACAGTATTATCACTGCGTACCAAGGTTTCATCACAATCGATGGCAACCATTTTAATATGAGAAAAAGAAGGATTCATGTTTGCCTCCTTTATAGAAATTTTAAATACTCTTTATTATACCATTAATAGTGGCTATATAGATAGAAATTAGCGGTAATAACCCTAATAATGACAAGAAAGTTTACTCATGAAATTTCCATTAAATGAAAAATCATCTATTTTCGATAAATCATTCTATATTAATTAAATAGACGGCATTAATGAAACACTATATAAAAAGCCTCATATTATTTTATATTAAACACAAAAAGAGACTCCCGAAGGAGTCTCTTTCGTATGAGTAACTATCAAATTAGAATTTGTAGTTAAGGTCTGCACGGTAGAAGTCAGCTTTATCATTACCGTTTTGATCTTTCCAATCAAAACCGTAGTTAGCTGTTAAGCCTACGTTGTTTTGCAATGCATAGTCAACAGTTGCCATCCAACCTTTAGCATCTGTAGTGTAGATGTGGTTGTAAGTAGTATCAATGATAGGAGCATTTTCTTTTGCGTTGAAGTATTGACCTTTTACGCCCCAAGTACCTTGTTTTTTGATGTCGTAGTTACCATAACCTACGCCTGCTGTCCAAGCTTGAGATTCTTCAAGGCTAGAAGCTTTCAACCATTCGCCACCAATCCAAATTTTATCGAAGTTAGCATCAGCATTGAAACCATATACGTTTCTAACATCATCATCTTGGTTAATACGGTCATAGAAACCACCAACCATAGCATGTTTACCAACTTTACCATTAACATTTACGATAAGATCAGTAACATTTTCCTCTTTAGTCAAGCCAGCTGCATCGCCAGATACCATGTAACCATAAGCTACTTGTGCATTAACTTTGTCATTGCCAGCATTGAATTGAGCACCGTCGAAAGTACCATCAAATGCTAAGCCGCCACCAATAACTTGGTTAAAACGACCAGCTTTCAAGGATACGCGTTCGCCGAATTTGTGGTTAACATAAGCGCGGTCGATTTGAGCGTCTGCTTTACCTTCAGTTCTGGAGTCACCCAATTCGAAGTTACCAGATGTCAAACGAACAACTGCATCAGTGCGATCGTTTACTTTTGCGTTGAATTGTACACGTGCACGAGCGTCGAATTTGGATTTAGCATGTTCAGCATCTTTATAACGAAGACGAGCATCACCAGTAACTTTTACGTTACCAACACGGTCTTCCAAACGAGCTACACGAACGCCCAAGTTGTTCAATTCGTTAGAAAATT
>OGJZ01003251.1_pt1 | contig 10187 bp, 7 predicted proteins | sample 1572321 | NCBI WGS metagenome assembly OGJZ01 (sample SAMEA2582086, study PRJEB24529) | metagenome | biome: Human gut stool | place: China | collected 2011 | reverse complement strand
TCTTTCCCTACACGACGCTCTTCCGATCTTAGGAATTTTTATTTTTAATTGTCTTTCACATTTTACTATTATTTTTTCTTCTTTATAATCTGCTAAAGAGTATGCAAAGCCTTTTTCTCCAGCTCTTCCTACACGTCCTACCCTATGTAAGTAGTTTTGAGAATTCATAGGAATATCTAAGTTAACTATATGTGTAGCTCCCTTAATATCTAGCCCTCTAGCTGATACATCTGAAGTTATTAAAACCTTGGCTTTTCCACTTCTAAAATCTTGAAGTGCCTTCTTTCTCTCCATTTTATTATCACTTCCATGAAGAGAAACTGCCTCTATTTTATTATATTTTAACTTTTGAATTACATTATGTACATTATAGCTATTATTTATAAAAACTATTATTTTTTTCTCATCCCCTATAGCATGTATAAGCTTTCTTAAAAAGTCTATTTTATCTCTTAATTCTACTTGAAAATATCCATGTTCTATATTTTCATTAACCTTGTTTGCAGCTTTTGCTTGAATAAGCTCACTAGTTCCTATTAATTCATCTGCAGTTTCTAAAGCTTTTTCATTCATTGTAGCTGAGAATATAAGCTTTTGAGTATCCCTTGGACAAGATTTAACAACACTTTTCACATCTTTTATGTTTATAAAATCTAATAGTTTATCACCTTCATCAATAACTATTGTCTTTATGGTATTAGTTGTTATTTTTTTCTTATTTATAAGCTCTAAAATTCTCCCTGTAGTTCCAACAAGTATATGAGGCTTATTCTTAAGCTTCTCCATTTGTCTCTTTATATTTCCGCTTCCAACTAAAGTTGTTGAAGTTATCTTTTTTCCAAGTCCTCTTTTAAGATCATTTAAAACATTGTTTATCTGAACTCCTAATTCATGAGTTGGTGAAAGAATAATAGCTTGCATCTCATTTTTTGAATCATCAATCTTTTCTATTATAGGAAGTAAATATGCTAAAGTTTTTCCTGTTCCTGTTTCAGCTTTTCCTATTACATTTTTACCTTTTAAAATTTCAGGTATAGCTTTTTCCTGAATATCTGTTGGCTCCTCTATTCCTAATCCTACTAAAGATTTTAAAACCTCTTCACTTAATCCTAACTTTAAAAATTTATCCATTAGCATCCCATCCTTCTTTAACTCTAAAGTTTAATCTTATTGTTTTTTAATATATTCTCACAAAGAGTTTCAAAATGAGAAGTATCTACGCCTTCCTTCTTCAACTTAGAAAGTCTTAAATTTATTCTTTCTAAAGTTTCCTTACCTTCTCTTTTATCTCTTTTTTTGATACATGTATTAAAATAATCAACTAAATAATCTATTTTTATAACTTCATTAGCTAAGTCTTCTCTATCTTCATTTATAAGTTCTATCAATAAAGAATATACCTTAGGAGAAGTTGAATTTCTATGCATTTTTAAAAAATCATTATTTCTACTAGTTATCTTTGCCATACTTATTTTCCTTTCTAAATAAATTATGATTTAACATAAATTATTGACATAACATCCTTTAATATATCATAAGTAAAAAGAAAAAAACAGAAGAAACTATATGAAAATAAACTTTAAATAAAACTTATTAATATATTTTACTAATTACTAGATAAATCTATAAGCTTTATTTTTAAAGATTCAATATAGTTTCTTCTTAAAACAATAATATTCTCTATTTTATTATTCTATAAAGTTTAGCTTTAATTTAAATATCAAACTTTATAAAATATATAATACTTAAAATAACAACTATTTTAAAAGTATTTCTTATATAATACCATGGTCTAACATAGCATCTGCAACCTTTTTAAATCCTGCAATATTAGCTCCAACTATTAGATTTCCATCATGACCATATTCAGAAGCTGCATTTCTAGAATTATAGTATATATTTTTCATTATGTCTTTAAGTTTTGCATCAACCTCTTCAAAAGTCCAAGACATTCTTAAACTATTTTGACTCATTTCTAAAGCTGATGTTGCTACTCCACCTGCATTGGCAGCTTTTGCTGGGGCAAATAAAATTTTATTATCCACAAAAAGTTTTTGAGCTTCTAAAGTTGAAGGCATATTTGCTCCTTCTCCTACAGCAATTACTCCATTATCAATTAAAGTTTTTGCACTGCTTTTATCTATTTCATTTTGAGTAGCACAAGGAAGTGCTATATCACATTTAACATTCCAAATTCCGCTAAATCCCTCAGTAAACTTAGCAGTTTTAACATAATTTACATATTCAGAAATTCTTCCTCTTTTTACTTCTTTGATTTCTTTTACAACCTCTAAATCTATTCCATTTTCATCATATACATACCCTGATGAATCTGAAAGTGCAACAACCTTTCCTCCAAGCTCTTGAACTTTTTCAGTGGCATATATTGCAACATTTCCTGAACCTGAGATTACAACAGTTTTCCCTTCTATTGTTTGACCATTATCTCTTAACATTTCATCTACAAAATATACTAAACCATATCCTGTTGCTTCTTTTCTAGCTAAGCTACCACCATAAGTTAAGCCCTTACCAGTTAAAACTCCCGCATCTACTGAATTTTTAAGTTTTTTATATTGACCAAACATATAGCCTATTTCTCTTCCTCCAACCCCAATATCTCCTGCAGGAACATCTGTATTAGGTCCTATATGTCTATAAAGTTCACTCATAAAGCTTTGGCAAAATCTCATTATCTCTCTATCTGATTTCCCCTTAGGATCAAAGTTAGATCCTCCTTTTCCTCCTCCAATAGGAAGAGTAGTTAAAGAATTCTTAAATATTTGCTCAAATCCTAAAAATTTTATTATGCTTAAATTAACTGAAGGATGGAATCTTAATCCTCCCTTATAGGGTCCTATAGCACTATTAAATTGTACTCTATATCCTCTGTTAACTCTTACATTTCCAGCATCGTCAACCCAAGGGACTCTAAACATTATAACTCTCTCTGGTTCAACAATTCTTTCTAATATTCCCTCTTCCATATACTTAGGATTCTTTTCTAAGACAGGTACTAAAGAGTATAACACTTCTTCTGCAGCAGCTAAGAACTCACTTTCTCCAGGGTTATTTTTCTTTAAATCTTCCATTAAATTATCTACATATTTTTTTACTTCCATTTTAATGCCCCCTTTTTTATGTTCACTATAGCTTTTACATTGACTATATTATTTAAAAGTTATAGCTTTAAGCTAATATTCTAGGAAAATATTTTCTTAATTAAATCTTATTTTATATTATAGCATAAAGTACCATTTATTAAATAATAATCTTTAATATTTAATAAATTGATAATTTTAATAAGATTTATATTGTAAATAAATATTTTTAACATTAAAAATATTTATAAGCCTTCTTTTTTTCAAAATTATTATACATAACTAACTATAGATACCAAGTCACTTTAATCATAATAACATTTTTTTATTACAATTTATTATTATTAATTTTTAATATATTATACTAAAATTTTAGTTATTTAAATTCTAATATAGTATTATTTTTATATATGCTTACTTAATTATATAAAACTTATTTATACTTTTAATTTAATCTTAAAAATCAAAAAGGTAGCTTTATTAAATAAAGCTACCTTTTTTTATTATCTAATAACCTTTTGTGGATTTGAAAAAAAGAATAAATCAAGCATTTTCTGATCTATTAAAACTTCATATGCAACCATTTTAGTTTCCCATCTAACCACAATTACATAAACCATTTTTCCTTCTTGAATATTGTTATAACATTTTTTTACTTTTACATTAGAATATCTATTTAATTCACTATTTCCTAAAGGTGCAATAATTTCAACCTCTCTTAAATTTATGTTACCCTTTACTTTTCTTCTAACTCTCTCATAAATAGCACTTATTTCAAGTTCTCCATCAGTAAATTCATAGTCATATTCAACCATTGTTAACCTTTTAGCTATAAAAAGAGGCAAACATATTAATATTAAAAATATCAAAGCAGGTATTAGCCCTGTAAAAATAAATATTCCTGCTGCTAAAAACAAGGAAATAATCATAGCTGGCACTATCATCTTATGTAGCTTTGATTCTTCGCCACTTATACTTAATTCATAAAACTTCTCCATACCCGTCTCCCTTTTCCATTTGCTTTTTCTTTCATTATATCATAAATTTCTTTTCAATTTTATATACTAAACCTAGTAATAAATATTAATTTTTTGTATTATTTTAATATTTATATCATTTAAACTTAACATTAAAATAATTTTAATTTGCAATTTTTAAATTTTAATCTTTCATTTTTTAAAATAAAATGATAAAATTAAAAAGTATTAAATTTTGATAGGAGTGTTAAACTATGGATAAAAAGACAGCTATTGATTGGAATAATCTAGGCTTCTCTTATATGAAAACAGATTATCGTTACATATCTCACTATAAAGATGGTAAATGGGATGAAGGAAAATTAGTTACAGACAACAAATTAAGCATAAGTGAAGCTTCAACTGCCCTTCACTATGGCCAACAATGTTTTGAAGGTTTAAAAGCTTATAGAACAAAGGATGGAAAGATTCAACTTTTTAGAGTAGATGAAAATGCTAAGAGAATGAATAAATCATGTGATAAACTTTTAATGCCTGAAATACCAGTTGAAAAATTCATAGATGCTTGTATGCAAGTTGTCAAGGCTAATGAAAGATTTGTACCTCCATACGGTACTGGTGCAACTCTTTATATAAGACCTTTCATGATAGGTGTTGGTGATAATATAGGTGTTAAACCTGCTCCTGAATTTATATTTTCAGTATTCTGCCTTCCAGTTGGTGCTTATTTTAAAGGTGGAATGAAGCCTGTAAACTTTATGATTGCAGATTATGATAGAGCTGCTCCTAAAGGAACTGGTGCCGCTAAAGTTGGTGGAAATTACGCAGCAAGCTTAAAAGCTCATGAAATCGCTGCTAAAAAAGGATTTGCTGATTGTATATATTTAGACCCAGCAACTCACACTAAAATCGAGGAAGTTGGAGCTGCAAACTTCTTTGGAATAACAAAGAAAGGTGAATTTGTTACTCCATATTCAGAATCAATTTTACCAAGTATAACAAAATACTCTTTAATGCAAATAGCTAAATATTATTTAAAAATGCCTGTATCAGAAAGAGATGTTTTAATAGATAACTTAGATGAATTCGCTGAGGCTGGTGCTTGTGGTACAGCCGCTGTAATAACTCCAATAGGAGGAATAGAATATAAGAATAAACTTCATGTTTTCCATAGCGAAACTGAAGTTGGTCCTATTACTAAAAAACTTTATAATCTTTTATCTGGAATGCAATTTGGAGATGTAGAAGCTCCTGAAGGATGGATATTTGAAGTTAAATAATACATAAAAAAGAGAGTGAGCAGTAAACTCCTCTCTTTTTCTCTTACTTAATAAAATTTTCTTTTATTTCTCTTAGTAATTCTTTATACTTATCACCAGAATCTATTATTCTAAAAGTTTCATCATTAACCTTAATAAATTCTTCACTTAATGATAAGCTGATATAATCATCTCCCATATATATATTATACTCATTTAAAATTACTGGATTTTTAAAAGGTTTAACTATTTTTATTCCCTTAATATCATCATATATATTTGCTATATCATTTTCATCTTCTATTTTATAACTATTAAATTCAGAATCATTTTTCTTTTCTGTAACAACTATAAATTCTGGATTTTCTATTAACATATTAAATGCAGCCTCTAGTTTAATAGGCATAAAGAAATATGAACAAATAATAACTGATATTGTTATAAAGAAAGTAATAACTAATTTATTAAGAAGCTTCATATATTCCCTCAAAATTAATTGCTTACTTTAATACTATTCCCCTTACATCTAAATTATGCTTTTTAGCTAAATCTCTATATATTTCTAGCATATTATTTTCCTCAAAAAACATAGGAAAACTCAAATTATAATTTCCCCATATAGTCATAGGCTTTTCCATAAAATATATGGTGCAAAAGAATAATTCTCTAGTATTTAATCTAGTTATAAAGGACATTAAATCTTTATTATGAAGCTCAAAATAAACACTTTTTATTTCCTGTTTATTGATATTATCTATCAAAATATTTTTATCCCTTTCATCTAACCCCTCTAAAAGCCTTGCTAAACTCTCATCTTCTAAGTTTTTTATGTATAAGTCTATTATTACTTTTCCCTTATTAAGCTCTAATGCTTCATTAAAGAAATTAATAAAACATCCCTCCTTTATTTTAAAAGAATCATTATCCCCATTATATTCTAAAAGCCCGTTTGAATATCTATCAAATCCATCTAATATATTATTAAATCTTATTTTTATTTTATTTTTAAATTCATCTTCACTTATAGATTTTAAGATTTGACTCAAAAATAACACTCCTTCACTTAACTTATTATGATTATTATACACAAAGCCTATTTTATTTGGCTATATTATTGAAAATTTATCTCTTAAATTACATTTTAAAGGCTATGTTTTCACTAAAAACATAGCCTCAATTAATTCATTTTAAAGTATTTAATTATTAGTAATCTCTAAAAACTATCTTGCAGTTCTTAGTGTTAATGATTCTTTCTTTGATATTTCTCCATTAGAATACTTTGCTGCTATTTTAAAGTTATAGATAGTATGTCTATTTAATCCCTTAAATGTATAGCTTGTTTCATCACTTGAGATTTCACTAACTTTTTTTCCATCCTTATAAAGAATATAGCTTTCTAATCCAAAAGTATTTTCTGGTTCTTCCCATGAAACTGTTACATTTTTCTTATTAATTGTAGTAGCTTTAAATTCTTTTACCGGACTTACTACTATTTCTTCTTGTTCTTCTCTTTCTCTAGCAATAATTTCATATATTTTTGGAGCTGGTTTTGAACCTTCAAATTCAAATTTAACCTCAGTTATATTATTATCTACTTTTAGTTTATTAATTTGAGCATTTAAGTGTCCAATCTCTGTCCAATTTCCACCTAAGTCTTTTACGCTTACCTTAGCCTCTGAAATTCTATTTTTATCCTGTAATATTTCTAATTCTGAAATATTAGTTACCCTACTCATTTTATATATTAAGGAATCTCCATCCTTTACTGATTTAGCTTCATATGCTGTTGATAAATCTTCATCATAAAAAGCATTAAAATTACCTTCTAAAGTACCACTTGCTAAATTTACAGCACTTTCATCAAATTCTGGTGCTGTCTTATTAAATTCAATTTCATAGATTTCAACCCAGCATCCATAATTGTGTCCATTTGATTGTATCTTAATATATCTTGCCATTTTTCCCTCTGCATTTGCAGATGCAACCATTTTTCCATCCTGTGAATTATATGCTAACGCTCCAAGTGAAGTCCAATTCACTCCATCCTCTGAAATCATATATTCAGAGTTTCTCATGAAATCATTTGCTCCAAAATAAGTGTTTATATCATATAATGGCATTACATTACCTAAATCAATTTGTATATTATGTCCTGAATCTGATGGCTTATTTGACCAATATTTCGTGTCCATATTTCCATCTAAAGCTTTATCTATAGTATAATTTTCATGAGTTCCTATATTTTCAGTAATAGTTGGTTCAGCTTTATATACTGGTAAAACTTCTAATTTTTCTAAATTAATATTTTTTGAATTTTCTCCAATATTAATAATTCTTATAAAAGTAGCATCAACCACATCTAAAGTCTCTAAAACATTTTCATTTGTTGATGCTTTAGCTGTAACCCAGTCTAATCCATTTATTGAATATTGAATTTCTATATTATCATAATTATTAGCAAGTAAGTTTATTCCTCTTAACTTTGTTGCTTTTGGAAGGCTTATGCCTACATAGTCTCCATTATTAAGAGTAACTTCTCCTAAATCTCTTAAAGAATATATTCCATCTTCAAAGTTAACTTCTACATCCTTAAGATTAGTAAGAGATGTGTTTATTTCTGGATCATACTTTGGTAAAACTACTTCTCCCATTTTTTCTTTGGCATAATCCATACTTTCTTTTACTAAAGGCTTAAGGAGTTTTGTTCCTACTGAAACAACATATTCTTTTGGACCATCACTTTCTAAACTTTCAATTTTAAATGTTTCCATTAAATCAAGTTTTTCTTGTGCTAGTGAATTACTATTCATCCATAATTCTAGATTTCCTTCCTCTGAAGCTATTATAGCTTCCATAGCAGCAATACCTGCTTCGCCTAAGGCTTTATATGCATTTAAATGTTGTTCTATCTCATCTAATAGATTTTTATTTGTAACTTTAGAAGTAATACTTTCATAATCAGATACTATTAATTTAAATTCTTCTAACAAGTCCTTGGCTGGTTTCACAGCTGATTGTCCATTCTTCATAGCTTCTTTTAAGGCATCTATCTTTTCTGATAAATACCAAGATTCATCGTATTCAAAAGGACCACTTGCTCCTCCATCATCTTTTAAATAACATGTATTTGACGCAAATCTCATAAACTCTTCTTTTACTTCTGGCACAAACTTTTCTATAGAGGTTTCCCAACTTTTCATATAATCAAATGCATCAGTATTCCAAGTATAATCAGCTATACTATATAAAGCTACTTTTGAAGCTTCAGCTTGGTTCATTGGATTTGAGAAAAATCCACTAACATTATCAAGATCTTGATTTAAATTATGAAGTGGAGCCATTAATATTCTACTATCGCAATAATCATTTACTGGATAGTTCCACCAAACAGCTACATCCTTATCAACTCCGGTTTGAACCTTAGGCCATTCAAAAACTTCCTTAGATACATTTGACATTGTTGCATGTCCTGTCCACATTACTTGTATATCATCATGCAATGTTTGCATAAAAGGTTTAAAATATCTATCCATATTTGGACCCCAAGCTGAATTATATCTTGCAGATATAACTATCATAGGTGCTACATCACCCTTAGCCTTAACAAATTCTGTATCTATTTTATTTATCCACTCAGCTTGCTTTTGACCATTTCTCCAGTCATCAGTATCATCAAAAAGAACTCCAAATTGACGAACTCCTAAGCTATAAAGTTGTTCAAATTTATTAATAAGAGCATCGAAATCTTCATCTGTAAATTGAAGAGTGGCTCCTGGATGAATTGTCCAACAGAAATTAAAATTATTTTCTGCTCCCGCCTTAGCAAGTTCAGCAATTTGTTTTGCTTCCTGTTCTGGATATAATTCTTTCCAACTTAATCTATGGTAAGGATCATCCTTAGGAGCATAAATATAAGTATTCATCTTATATTCACTAGTATCCTTCATTAAATTCATTCTATCTTCATGACTCCAAGGTACTCCATAAAAACCTTCTATAAACCCTCTAAATTCTATTTCAGGATAATCAGTTACTACAACTTCTGCAAACTTATTTTCCTCATTAGACTGTTCTAGAATTTGACTTAAAGTTAAAACACCATAGTAAGCACCATCTTTATCAGAACCTATTATAGATATATTACCTTTTTCGTTAATATCATTACTTGTTTTTAGTACATACCCTTCTTTATGAGTTAAAACATCACTATTTTCTTCTTTTCCCTCAGAGCATACATCACAGTGATCCCCCTCTGAAGAAACTATAATATTAGCTTTTCCCTCTTCAACATTTTCTGACACCTTAAAAGCTATATTATTTTCATTTAAAGTTCTTTCAAGTCTTTTAGAAGTTGCTGCTTCTTGTTCACCATGATAAACTATGTTAACCTCTCCCTCTAAAGTCATTCCTTCTATAGAAGAATGTTCTAAACTTTGAGGCACTGGATAAACTTCAGCTTCTACTCTTTTATTACTTTCTTCCTCTTTACTATTTTCTCCACTATTACTTGCAAAGGCAGTAACTGAAGTTGTAGTTATTACACTTACTGCACAAGTAGTAGCCAAGGCACTTTTAATAAGCTTTTTAATCTTTTTCTTATTCATTAAATTCCCCCCTATAAAAATTTTAATTTTTATATTGTAAATAAGCCTAATCTTAATTACAACTAAAAATACAAGTAATCATTTAAAAATTATTTATAAACTTTTTAAAACAATTACTCCTTAATATATAAATATATTCTCATTTCCACCAAAATATGTATTAAATTAACTTTTAAATAAACTTTTATTTTTTAGATAAAATATTAATTTTTAAATAAAAAATATTTTAAATTATATAAAATCATA
>OGJZ01003246.1_pt1 | contig 10193 bp, 8 predicted proteins | sample 1572321 | NCBI WGS metagenome assembly OGJZ01 (sample SAMEA2582086, study PRJEB24529) | metagenome | biome: Human gut stool | place: China | collected 2011 | reverse complement strand
AGACGTCCTGTCTGTTCCATCTGCGGGGTTACTCACCCACCACGGCGGCGCAGCGGTCGCACAGCTCGGCGTGGTGGCCGTCGGCGCCGATGTGCTCGCTGTGGTTCCAGCAGCGGGGGCACTTGGGGGACTCGTCCAGGGCGACGGCGATGGTGCAGGGGATGAGGCAGTCCTCGCTCTTCTCCCCCTCCACGGCCCCGGTGGTGACGGTGACCTTGGAGACGATGCACAGGGAGGCCAGATCCACCCCGGCCAGGAAGGCGGCGTCGGACTCGGACACGGAGAGGGTCACGTCGGTGTCCTGGGCCTTCTTGAACACGCCGGCGTTACGGGCATTCTCCAGGGCCTTGTTCACCGCGTCGCGGAGGCTGACCAGCTTCGCCCAGCGATCCTTGGCGGCCGCGTCCAGGGCAAAGGCGGCGTTGTCGCCGGGCATGTCGTTGAACAGGACGCTCTCGGCGTTTACGCCCTGGGCGTGCTTCATGGCGTGCCAGATCTCGTCGGAGGTGAAGGCCAGGATGGGGGCGATGAGCCGGGTCATGCCGTCCAGGATGTGGTACAGGGCGGTCTGGGCGGAGCGGCGCTCGGCCTCGGCGCCGCAGTAGAGCCGGTCCTTGATGATGTCCAGATAGAAGTTGGACATGTCCACCACGCAGAAGTTGTAGACGGCGCGGTAGACGGCGTGGAACTCATAGCGGTCGTAGGCGGCGCGGGCGGTCTTGGCCAGCTCGTTGAAGGTGTGCAGGGCGTAGCGATCCAGCTCCATCAGGTGCTCCGCCGGCACCCGGTCGGGCTCGAAGTCGCACAGGTTGCCCAGCATGTAGCGGGCGGTGTTGCGGATTTTCAGATAGGCCTGGGAGAGCTGCTTCATGATGTCCTTGGAGATGCGCATGTCCTGGGTGTAGTCGGCGGAGGCCACCCACAGGCGGAGCATGTCCGCGCCGTAGTCCTTGATGACCTCGTCGGGGGAGACGGCGTTGCCCAGGGACTTGTGCATGGCCTTGCCCTCGCCGTCCACCGTCCAGCCGTGGGTGGCGATCTGCTTGTAGGGGGCCACGCCGTTCACGGCGATGGAGGTGAGCATGCTCGACTGGAACCAGCCGCGGTACTGGTCGCCGCCCTCCAGGTAGAGGTCGGCGGGGTACTTGAGGTAGGGGCGCTCGGCCGCCACGGCGGCCCAGGTGGAGCCGGAGTCGAACCACACGTCCATGATGTCGGTCTCTTTGGTGAAGTGGGCCTTGCCGCACTTGGGGCAGACGAAGCCCTGGGGCAGCAGGTCGGCGGCCTCCCGGTCAAACCAGACGTTGGAGCCGTGCTCCCGGAAGAGGGCGGCCACGTGGGCGATGGTCTCGGGGGTGACGATATCGGCCCCGCAGTCGTCGCAGTAGAAGATGGGGATGGGCACGCCCCAGACGCGCTGGCGGCTGATGCACCAGTCGTTGCGCTCGGTGATCATGGAGGTCATGCGCTCCTTGCCCCACTCGGGCTTCCACTGGATGGAGTCGCAGGCCTTGACGGCGGCGTCCTTGATGGCGTCCACGGAGCAGAACCACTGCTCGGTGGCCCGGTAGATGATGGGGTGCTTGCACCGCCAGCAGTGGGGGTAGGAGTGGGTGATGTTCTCCTTGGCCACCAGGAAGCCCTCGGCCTCCAGATCGGCCACCACCATGTCGTTGCCCTTGGCGTAGAACTGGCCGTTGTAGCGCTCGTCGGTCATGACGCCCTTGGCGTTGACGGGCACGGGCACGCCGATGTGGGTCAGGCCGGCCTTGTCGTACTGCTGGCAAATCTGGAAGTCCTCCGCGCCGAAGCCGGGGGCGGTGTGGACGCAGCCGGAGCCGGCGTCCAGGGTGACGTGCTCGCCGTTGAGGATGACGCTCTCCCGGTCGAAGAGGGGGTGCTTGGCGCGCATCAGCTCGAACGCGCTGCCCTTGAGGGTGGCCAGCACGGTACAGGCGGCGTAGTCGATGCCCGCGGCCTTGCACACGCTCTCGGCCAGATCCTTGGCCAGCACGTACACATCGCCGCCCGGCACCTGGAGGAGCACGTAGTCGAACTCCGCGTTGAGGCAGATGGCGTAGTTGCCGGGGATCGTCCAGGGGGTGGTCGTCCAGATTACGAAGTAGGTGCGGGACAGGTCGGCATACTGGCCCAGCTTGCCCTTGTCGTCGGCCACGGGGAACTTGACGAAGATGGTGGTGCAGGGGTCGTCGGCGTACTCAATCTCGGCCTCGGCCAGGGCGGTCTGGTCAAAGGGGCACCAGTACACCGGCTTCATGCCCTTGTAGATGAGGCCCTTCTCCGCCATCTTGCCAAAGACCTCGATCTGCTTGGCCTCAAACTCGGGCAGCAGGGTGATATAGGGGTTCTCCCACTCCCCCAGCACGCCCAGGCGCTGGAACTGGCCGGTCATCTTCTCGATGTAGCTCTCGGCGTATTCCCGGCACTTGGTGCGGAACTGGGCGGTGGTCATCTCGTCCCGCTTTACCTTCTTGTCCTTCAGAACGGCGGACTCGATGGGCAGGCCGTGGGTGTCCCAGCCGGGCACATAGGGAGCGCACCAGCCGGTCATGTTGCGGTGCTTGACGATCATATCCTTGAGGATCTTGTTCAGGGCGGTGCCGATGTGGATGTTGCCGTTGGCGTAGGGAGGGCCGTCGTGGAGGACAAAGGTGGGCTTGCCCTCGTTGCGCTTCACCATCTTGTGGTAGAGGTCGTGGTCATACATCTCCTGGAGCATCTCCGGCTCCCGCTTGGGCAGGCCCGCCCGCATGGGGAAGTCGGTCTGGGGCAGGTGGACGGTCTGGTTGTAGTCCATGGGTCAGTTCTCCTTTATCTTTGATCTAAAAACAGGTTGGTGGAAAGGCGTGCGCCCTTGCCGAAATTGGCAAAAACAAAACGCGCCTTTGTCTCCTGTAAGAGACAAAGGCGCAAACCTCTGCGGTACCACTCTCATTGCCGCGGCGTGCCGCGGCCCCTCGAAGGCCGGTAACGGGGCCAGCCGTTCCCGCTTACTGCCCCAGGGGGGATTCGGCGGGACGCTCGGAGGTGATCTTCCCAGCCCTTCCCTGTCCGCCTTGCACCAAAACGGCGGCTCTCTGCGCAGGGGCGGGGACGGTACTCGTCCTCTTCTCGGCGTTTTGCGAAATAAAAGATACTCGGAGACACGAAACAACGTGTCTCCGAGTATCTTACCCGTTAAATGCCCTTCTGTCAAGGGGGTTTACTTGATTTCATAGTCCTTGCCGAACTGGAGGTGGTCAAAATCGATGCGGCGGGTGGGCTCGGTGGGCTCCTCAGCCTCCTCCGGACCGTGGGAACGGCTCAGCTCCAGCAGCTCGGCATACAGGCCGCCGTCCTTCTCCTTGGCGCCGCCGCCGAGATCCACCGTGTCCTCCGCGTCCTCCTCCGGCGCCTCACCGGCCACCAGCTTCTCCACGCTCTGGGAGATGTCCTGAGCGGCAGAGGCAACCTGGTCCACCACAGGCTCCGCCGGGGCGGAGAGCTTGGACAGTCCGTTGAGGTAGTCCATCTCGTGCTGATAGAGCTCCTTGAGCTTGCCCACATAGGCGGCGGTGGCGTTCTGGGCGGCGGTGAGGCGCATCTGCTCGCTGCGGATGTCCTGCTGCAGCTCCGCAATGCGGGCCTTGGCCTCCGTCTCCGCGTTCTTCAGCAGCTCGGCCTTCTTGGCCTCCGCCTGGGCCACCAGCTCGTCGGCCATCTTCTGGGCGGTAAGCAGGGCCTTGCGCATGGCCTCCTCGGTGGAGCGGTACTCCTCCACCTTGTCCACCAGTACCTTCATCTTGGCCTTGAGGGTGGCGTTTTCCTTATAGAGCGTGGTGTAGTCCGCCGTCAGTACGTCCAGAAATTCATCCACCATCGCCATGTTATAGCCGCCGAAGGACGCCTTGGCAAAGGCGTGCTCGGAAACTTCCTGTGGTGTCAGCATAACGTCATTCCCCCGATTTGTTCATGTCTTCCCCACCCGATGCTCCGCATCGGGCGGAAACCCCCTCTTTGGCATCTGCCGGGCAATGTGGATTCGCCCGGCATCCGTGTTTTGGCGGTGCCAAAACGCTTGAAACGCCGGACTCCCGGCGGGACAACCCGGACATTTTCCTGTCCTGAAGAGCAGTTCAGAAATACAGCCCGTTGTTCTCCAGTTCGTCAATCAGATCGCCTAAAATATCCACGTTGTAGGGCGTAATAATATAAGTAGAGATGGCCACCTTTTTGATTTTGCCCTCATTGGCATAGGCCACACCGGAGAGGAAATCCAGCAGGCGGCGGGCGATATCCTTGTTGGTGGACTCCAGGTTGAGCACCACCGTGCGCTTCTCCCGCAGGTGGTCGGCGATCTCGCTGGCGTTCTCGAAGCGCTCGGGCTTGACCAGCACCACCTGAAGCTGGGTGGTGGTGTGGATATTGACCACCTTGTTGCTCCGGCGCTCGTTCTCCACGGGGAAGATGGGGCCGGTGCTGTCCTGGGCCTTGGGGGCCTTCCGCTCCAGGCGGTCGCCGCCGGTGCGGTCCATGCGCTCGCTGCGGGAGACGGGCTCGAAGTCGTCAAACTCCTCCTCTTCCTCTTCGTCCTCATAGGGGCGGGCCAGGCGCTTGAGTTCATCTAAAAATCCCATTTCGGTAACCTCCCGAATTTGTTCTATCCTTTGTGCATGGGAGGACGGGGCCCAAACAGGGCGGTACCCACCCGGACCAGGGTGGCCCCTTCCCGCACGGCGTCCTCAAAGTCGCCGCTCATACCCATGGAAAGACAGTCAAAGCTAGTCTTATTATCATCCATCTGACTTCTTATGTCAACATAAAGCTGACGCATTTTTGCAAAAAACGGGCGGTTTCCGTCCGGCCCGGCGGCCACGGGAGGGATTGCCATGAGCCCCCGCAGGCGCACATGGGGGCTGCCAACCGCCTGGGCGGCCAGGGCGGACAGCTCCTCCGGGGAAATGCCGCTCTTGGACGCCTCCCCGCCGATGTTGACCTCCAGCAGGATGTCCTGTACCAGCTCCAGCTTGGCGGCCTGGGCCTCGATGGCCTCCAGCAGGTGCTCGGAGCCCACCGACTCAATGAGCTCCACCCGGCCCACTACCTGCCGCACCTTGTTGGTCTGAAGGTGGCCGATGAAGTGGAGGGCCGCGCCGGCGTAGGCGTCGTCGTCCAGGTGGGCGGTCATCTCCTGCACCCGGTTTTCACCGCAGATGGTGACGCCGGCGGCAATGGCCTGCCGGATGGTGTCGGAGGTCTGCACCTTGGTGGCCGCCACCAGGGTGACCTCCGACGGCTCCCGACCCGCCTGCCGGGCGGCGGCGGCGATTTTCTCATTTACCAGCGCAATGCGCTCTGCAAGGGACATGTGTCATTACCTCCCTGTCTATGACTGCGTGATCACTTTTCCGTCAAAGAGCTCCACCGAGGAGAGGATTACCTCGTCGCCGGCCCGCAGGGCCTTTTTGCCGTCCGAGCCGTCTGCGGACTTCACCAGGGCGAAATCCTCCAGTTGGGCCAGGATGGTGACGGGCTTGAACTCCGCCTGCTGGCCCACCAGGACGTACACGCCGGTGACCAGCTCCTGCTTCTCCTCCTCCGTCTCCGGGTCGGTAACGGTCCGCTCCTCCACGCGCACGGACTGCGTGGGCACGCGGATGCCGGTCTGACTGTCAAAGACCAGCTCCACCGTCTGCTTTCGGAGCAGGGTGGTCTCAGACAGATAGCGGTCAGAGGACAGCACCACGGCCACCCGGCCGTTCTCCGGGGTCTCCCCCACCCGCTCCACCTTCATGTCCACCTCGCCCGACCAGTCCCGGGAGAAGCGGACGGTGACGGTGCGGCCCTCGATGAGCCGCCCGGCCTCCTCCTCGCCCATGGCGCAGACAAAGTACCAGGTGGCATCGGTGACCAGCTTGCCCACCGCGCCGGCGTCCGGCTGGGGCCGCTGGCGGTCGAGCTGGCTGAGCTGGCCGGGGGTGATGGTCTCCAGCAGACCGGGGGTGAGCAGGCTCTCATAGCCGTCGGTCTGCCCGGAAAAGACCCCCGCCTGACTGGCGGTGAGGCGGCTGGTGTCCTGGGCGGCCTGGGCGCTCAGCGCCGCAATCTGGGCGTCCACCGCGTCAATGGAGGACTGGATGGCGGCGGCGGCATCGCCGTCCTCTTCCCCGCCGTTGAAGGTAAAGTCCCGCTTGTAGACCAGGCTCTTGAGCAGCAGGGTCTCGTCCTCCAGACGGGTGAGATCCCCGGTGGACACCGAGGAACGCAGGGCCACGATGGCGTCGATCACCTGTTGGCTGAGCTGGGAGGAGTCGCCGCCGCTCTGGGTCCGCTCCAGGGCGTATTGGAGCTGCTCCTTTTCCATGGTCAGGCTCTGTAGCTCCTCCTTCCGCGCCAGGCCGGAGTCATTCTGGTAGAGCAGGGCCACCGTCTCCCCGCGGGAGACCTTCTCCCCCTCCTCGGGCAGCAGATCCACAATCCCGCCGGGACTGGCGAGCACGCGCTCCTCCCGCACCAGAAAGCCGGTAGCCTCCAGACTGTCGTCCACGGTGTAGGCGTAGGACAGCACCAGGGTATAGGGATCGCGGAAGCTCCGCCAGGCGGACACGCCCAGATACACCAGGACGGCCGCCAGCAGCAGCAGCATGACAATTCGGTTGATCAGGGTTCCTTGCTTCATGGCAGCTCCTTAGTCTGCCGCCGCCTCCGCCTCCAAAGAGATGGCCCGCTCCGGCACAATGGTGGAGATGGCGTGCTTGTAAATGACCTGCTGCTTGTCCCCCGTCATAAGTACCACCACAAAGGCGTCGTAGCCCGTGATCTGTCCCCGGAGCTGATAGCCGTTCATCAGAAATACGGTCAGGCTGGCGTGGGACTTGCGGGCGCGGAGCAGAAACAGGTCTTGCAGGTTGTTGGTCTTTTGCATGTGGATGCACTCCTTCTATCTATAAGATGCATCCAATATATACCAATTATCGGGCGGATTTCGTCGAAACGGCGCGGGGCTGGGTCTCTTCGGCGTTTTCCCCCACGGCCCCCGCCAAACTTGGAAGCGAGTGCGCTGTACCCGCCTGGGCAAGGCCGCCACGGACTGCGGTGGGCCGGAATTGCCCTAGGTTTGACTGTGGCTTCCGCGTAGGGGCGGCCCTTGTGGCCGCCCGGCCGAGCTATAGGGCTGCGGGCGGTGCGCGGTCAAATCAGGCTCTTCCGAAGCGCTTTTCCAGCTGCTGGCGGGTCAGCTCAATGGCCACCGGCCGCCCGTGGGGGCAATATTTGACCGCGCCGGACATGACCGCCTGGGCCACCTTGAGCAGCTCGGCGGGGCTGTTCCTCTGGCCGCCCTTGATGGCCGCCTTGCAGGCCATGGTGTGGAGCAGGGCGTCCCGGGCCGCGCCGGGGTCGGCGGAGCCGCCGGTGAGCAGGCGGCCGGCCAGCTCGGAGAGCACGTCGGGGATCTCCCCGGCGGCCACGTCGCTGGGGGCGGCCCGGACGATCAGCGCCCCGCCGCCGAAGTCCTCCGCCTCAAAGCCGAAGCGCCCCAGCAGCGGGAGCTGGGCCAGCAGGGCGGCCCCCTCCTCCGCCGGAGGGGTGAACACCACCGGCTCCAGCAGGGCCTGCACCATGGGCTGGTAGCCCTCGGCCTTCATCCGGTCGAAGTTCAGCCGCTCGTGGGCGGCGTGCTTGTCGATGAAGAGCACCTTGTCTCCCTGCTCCACGATGATGTAGGTGTTGAGCACCTCCCCCGCCATGCGCCAGGGCTCCTCCCCCGCCATGCGCCAGGGCTCCTCCTCCGAAGGGGGCGCTGAGGGCTCGCCGGCTGGTCGGGCGGCCATAAAGGCCGCCCCTACCGGCTGGATGTGGGCATCCGCCCCGACGGGCCGGACGGTGGAGATGGGTGCGCCGGAGGCAGGGGCGGATTCAGCCGGGCGGGCACGGTCGTCCGTTCGCGCGTGCGGCGCGGCGGAGGTTGGGGGGGCGGAGATGCCGCTCTCGGCGGGGACAGGTGCGGCTTCGGCCGGGCGGATATGGGTGTCCGCCCCGGCGGACTGGGGGATGGAGATGGGGGCGCCGGAGACGCCGTTCCCGGCAGGGGCTGCAGGGGCGTCCCCGTTTGGCCGTTGGTCGGTGAAGTCGTGGAGGGTCATGGGCGCTGCGGGCCGTTCCGCCGTCCGGCGGAACTCCTCCAGGGTCATCTCCCGGTAGGCGGGGGCCGCCGGAGTGCGCTCCGCCGGGCAGAGGGGAGACTGCGCAGGCCGCCCCCCCTCCGCCGGGCGCGGGGGCTTCACCTGGAGGGACGGCCGGGTGCGGTCGGCCTCCAGAGTGGACTTGACGGCGTAGTACACCGCGTCAAAGACCTTCTTGTCGCTGCCGAACTTGACCTCCTGCTTGGTGGGGTGTACGTTGACATCCACCGCGTTGAGCCGGGTGGTCAGGTGGAGGACGCAGCCGGGAAATTTGCCCACCATCTTCTGGTTGGCGTAGGCCTCCTCCAGGGCGGCCGTCATGGTGCGGCTTTTCACATACCGGCCGTTGACGAAGAAGTGCTGGTAGCCCCGGGTACCCCGGCAGCAGGTGGGCAGGGAGACAAAGCCGGACACCGACATGTCCTCCCCTGAACCCTTCACCGGCGTGAAGCCCAGGGCCATATCCCGGCCCAGCACGGCGTAGAGGGCCGACTGCACCTGCCCGTTGCCGGGGGTGAGCAGCTCCTGCTTGCCGTCCCGGAGGAACTTGACGCTCACCTCCGGGTGGGACAGGGCCACCCGCTGCACCATGGCGAAGCAGGCCGCCCCCTCGGCGGCGTCCTTTTTCAGGAACTTGAGCCGGGCGGGGGTGTTGTAGAACAGGTCGCGCACCACCATTGTGGTGCCCTGGGGGCAGCCGGCCTCCTCCCGGTGCACCACCGCGCCCCCCTCCAGGGAGAGGGCGGCCCCCAAATCCTCCTCCGCCGTGCGGGTGAGCAGCTCGATGCGGGAGACGGCGGAGATGGCCGCCAGGGCCTCCCCCCGGAAGCCCAGGGTGCCGATGGCCTCCAGATCGTACTCGGTGCGCAGTTTGCTGGTGGCGTGGCGGAGGAAGGCGGTCTCCGCCTCGGCGGCGGCGATGCCGCAGCCGTTGTCGGTAACCCGGATGAGGCTCATGCCGCCGTGCTGGATCTCCACGGTCAGGGCGTCCGCCCCGGCGTCGATAGCGTTCTCCATGAGCTCCTTGACCACCGACGCGGGCCGCTCCACCACCTCGCCGGCGGCGATCAGATCGGCCACGTGGGGATCTAATTGCAGAATGTGGGGCATAGAAGCACCTGCTTTCTAAAAGGGGGAAATGAGAGTAGGGGCGACCCTTGTGGCCGCCCGCGGGCGGCGGGAAAGGCCTCCCTTACGCGCCGAGAACGGCGGAGGCGAGGATCAGGGCGTTGAGCACCATGTGCAGGGCGATGGGGCTCCAGATGGAGCCGCCGTTGTCGTAGCACCAGGTCAGGGCCAGGGACATGGGCACATACTGGAGAAACAGCAGCAGATAGCGGAAATCCACCGTGCCGTAGGTATAGACGAACTGCCAGACGCAGTAAAGGGCAAAAACCAGGGTGGAGAGCACATAGCCCAGCACCCGGCTGTACCGCCGGGTGGCGCCGAAGAGCAGGCCGCGGAACAGAGGCTCCTCCACCAGGGGCATGAGCACCACCAGGATCACCACTGTGGCCGCCGGGGAGAGGGCAAACTGCTGGGCGTAGCTCTCCGGGTTGGGATTCTGTACCGGCAGAGGAATGAGCATGACCAGCAGATGGAGCACCCCCGCCCCGACGAGCCCGGTGCCGAAGGCGAACAGGTTTTCCGGCAGCCAGTCCAGCAGCAGGTCAAACCCGTGCCGCAGGAACGTCCAGAAGACCAGAAAGACCAGGGTAGCGGCCAGGAGGTAGTAGACCACGTTGGCCTCGGCCACGGGCAGTTCCCCGTGGAAAGCCCGCTGCACCCACCCCATGGACAGGGGAAAGACCGTCAGGTACAGGGCAAAGAACACCCACCCCCGGCCCATCTCGGCGCGGGTGAGCTGCGGACGCCATGGACGGCGTTTGGTGTGCATGGTGGAGGTCCTCTCTTTCTCTCGGAAATTGGGGTGCGGCCCGGCGGAGCGGGCCGATGCGGGCAGAAGGTGAATTGCCCCAGAGGGGCAAGAGAAGCCGCCCTGGGGCGTCG
>OGJZ01003245.1_pt1 | contig 10198 bp, 10 predicted proteins | sample 1572321 | NCBI WGS metagenome assembly OGJZ01 (sample SAMEA2582086, study PRJEB24529) | metagenome | biome: Human gut stool | place: China | collected 2011 | reverse complement strand
TCGTGGCTGATGGTGAACTTAATGTAATCGAAGTTAACCCTCGTTCTAGCCGTACTGTTCCATTCATTTCTAAGGTTACAGGTATCAATATGGTTGAATGTGCCACACGCATTGCTCTTGGTGAAAGCTTAAAAGATTTAGGCTTACCACTTGGTCTTGTACCTAACAAACCATATGTAGCTGTAAAAGCACCTGTATTCTCCTTCTCCAAAATGGGTCTTGTAGAAATTGCTCTTGGACCTGAAATGAAATCTACTGGTGAAGTTATGGGTATTGGTCGCACATATTCTGAAGCTTTGTTTAAAGCAATCAATGGCGCTAACATGCGTATCCCAGAAGATGGCACAATCCTTATGACCGTGGCAGACCGCGATAAAGAGGAAGCTAGCCAATTGGCAAAAGGCTTCATCGAATTGGGGTATCATATCGAAGCAACTGGTGGTACAGGTAAATACTTCAAAGAACATGGCGTTGACTGCAAGGTGGTTAACAAAATTTCTGAAGGTGATGACAACTGTGCTGATCACATTCGTCAAGATAAAGTGGACCTTGTACTCAATACATTGACTGCTGGTAAACGTCCTGAACGTGAAGGTTTCCAATTGCGTCGTCTTGCTGTTGAAATGGGTACACCATGCTTAACAAGCCTTGATACAGCACGTGAAGTATTGCGCGTTGTAGCAAATCGTAAAAATAATGCAAACTACAGTGTAGAAGCATTACAAGATTTTGAATTGGAGTAATACCATGAGTGGCTATGTAGAACAGGGCGAAGTCGTTCGCAATGAGCAAATAGGCTCAGATGTGTGGATCATGGATGTTCACGCACCAAAACAATCAGCAGAAGCTAAGGTAGGGCAGTTTTGTAATGTTCGCGTATCGGACTCTACGGCGCCACTATTGCGTCGCCCTATCAGCTATGCTGGATTTGATGCTCGAAAGGGTATTATTACCCTTTTGTATCGTGTCGTAGGTCAAGGGACTGAGATTATGACTCGTCTCGTACCTGGTGATATATTAGATTGTCTAGGTCCTTTGGGGGAACCATTTGTAACATCTAGGAACATGCTTCTCGTTGGAGGTGGTGTCGGTATTGCACCGATGTTATGTATTGCCTCTCATTTGCAAGATGGAGAAGAAGCGCAAGTTATTCTAGGTTTTAGAAATGAAAGTGAAACCTTCTGGGCAGATTTATTCAAAGATACGCCTGTACAGGTTCATATCACTACTGATGATGGTAGTGTTGGTACAAAAGGCTTCCCTACGGCTATTATGCCTGATCTAATTAATGCTAATACGTTTACCTCTGTTATGACTTGTGGTCCAACACCTATGATGAAGGGGGTTGCACAAGTTGCTAAAGAGCTCAATGTACCTTGCCAAGTATCCTTAGAGGAACGCATGGGCTGTGGTACTGGTGGTTGTTTAGGCTGTGCTTGTGATGGTGCAAAGGGTAAACGCTATAAAGTTTGTAAGGATGGTCCTGTATTCCCCGCTGAGGAGGTGTTCTTTTAATGAGTGAACGCGATTTAAATAACACCGTTACTCCTAATCCAAAGCTTGCCGTTGATTATTGCGGTATTAAGATGAAAAATCCTATTATCGCTGCATCTGGTACCTTTGGTAATGGTCCGGAATATGCGGGGTACTTAGACCTTAGCAATGAAGTAGGTGCTATTTCCGTAAAAGGCTTAACACCAAAGGGCCGCCATGGTAATCCTGGCCCTCGTATTGCAGAAACGCCATCTGGTGTATTGAACTGTATTGGTCTTGAGAATCCAGGGGCAGAGCATTTTGTTACGGATATTTTGCCAGAACTTAAGAAATATGATGTACCGCTACTAGCTAATATGTCTGCTGGTACAGTAGAGGAATTTGCTTGGATGGCAGAAACACTATCTGTGGATGGTATTGCAGGCCTTGAAGTCAATGTATCATGTCCAAATGTAGAGTCTGAAGGCATGGCGTTTGGTGTAGACCCAAAGGTTGTTGAACAAGTAACTAAAGCGGTTCGTAAAGTAACTGATAAACCTGTTATCGTAAAATTATCACCAAATGTAACAGATATTGTGGAAATCGCAAAGGCTGTAGAAGCAGGTGGTGGTAATGGGGTAAGTCTTATCAACACCTTGTTAGGGATGGCTATCGATATCCATCGTCGTAAACCTCTATTGGGGAACACGTACGGAGGCTTATCTGGTCCAGCTGTAAAACCTGTAGCATTACGAATGGTTCATCAAGTCTATAAAGGGGTTAATATTCCTATTATTGGCCTTGGTGGTATCATGAGTGGTACAGATGCTATCGAATTTATGATGGCTGGTGCTCAGGCCGTACAAGTTGGTACAGCTACGATGGTAGATCCAACAGCTATTTCTCGGATTGCTCGTGAAATGAGCGAATATGTAGAAACACAGAATCTTAATAGTATTACTGATATTGTTGGTGCAGTGCATCAATAAATATCTAAATAGAAAAAGAAGGAAATTGGCGTGGCCAATTTCCTTCTTTTTCTTGTATATGCTATTGTTAAGTTTTTATTATTGGTAAATGTATTACACATAGGCTTTATAGAAATCTATAAACTGTTGAGCCACAGGGGAGAGTGCATGTCCTTTTAGGGTGATAAATGCTTTTTTAAAGTCTCCAGAGAACTCAGGTAATTTAATACGTGACATTTTTCTGTGGTTTACCATTTCCTTAGCGTCCATTGGAACGAGTGCAACGGTGCGACCAGAAGAAGCCCATTCGATAGCTGATGTTTTTGTGGTTGTAATAGCAGTAACATTGAGATACTCCATATTAGTTAGAGAGGATTGCATAATCATCCTTACAGAGCCACCAGATAAAGATAGAGGGCATTGTTTGATATCTTCCCAAGTGATTATATCATGTTCGCGATCAGTCCAAAATACGTCACGTCTAAAAAGGGCATATAAATGTTCCTCTTGAGTTAATAGAATATCAAATTTATCTGTATCTACCATTTGAATATTAGCGATACCGATTTCCGCACTACCATTAATGAGTTGATTTACCACATTTGTCATAAGTCCTTCATAGATTTCAAAATGTACAGATGGATACTTCATGGAGAATGCTGGTAAATATTGCTGTACGATTGGTGTCGAACGAGAGGCGGATGTGGCAATACGTAATGTACCTTCAATTCGTGAATTTAATTGCTGTACTGCATTGTAGGTAGATTCTTCAATAGAGCATAATTGCTGTGCTTTCTCGTAGAAAATCTTGCCCGCATCAGTTAATTGTAAATTGGAACCACGTTGTCCCCGCTTAATATTGATTAGTTGAGCACCGAACTCTGCTTCTAAATATTTTAGCTGCTTACTTAAAGCTGGTTGTGTAATGTGGAGAATTTCAGCAGCTTGTGTCATATTACCCGTTTGAACTAGAGTTATAAAATTGTGATAGTACGATGTGTCCATAAAATCTCCCTATTATGCACAAATTAAGATAATTAAAATTTATAACTATCAAAAGAATGGTTATTTCACTATTGGTAAAAAGTCATATATACTAAACACATCAAGAGATGTAAAACGATTGAAATTAGTTTTAATAATCTCATCAGTTTTTTTGATATAGCATCAGTGACTAAGAAAGTGTAGGTACTACTATGGGCGTAGTAAAAAGAACATTAAGTAAAGCAATTCGTAATTGGGAAGCACGTAGATTAATGACAGCACATAATGCTGGTGTTAGTCGTAAAAAACAATTAGAACGCGTATGGCCACATCCATTGACAACTGAAAAACGTCATGAAATGAACCAAGGCATTACTGGTTTAGTTCATAATGGCAACTAATTAGTTAGTGTACGAAGTGATTGAACACTTAATCTAGTGGTAATACTACTTCGATAGCATCTAATACATTACAAGTAGCAGCTCCATGACTCATGTCTTGGAGCTCTTTTTGTATGCGTTCTATATCGGTAGGTGGCACCAAGATAGTAAGAGCTACCTTCTCTTCAAAGGTAGCCTCATAATGTAGTTGTGCATCCTGAAGATAGCGTTCTATTGTGCTATATAGTGCATAGTCAATAATCGCTTGTAATTGTGTTCTTGTGGTATGCAATTCTTTTGGCGCAAGACGCAATGTTTCAGCGACGGAGTGGGAGTATGCTCGGATTAATCCACCAGCCCCTAATTTAATACCGCCAAAATATCGTGTTACAACAACAGCAATATTGGTAATCCCCGTCTTTTTTAACACTTCAAGCATAGGCTTGCCAGCGGTTCCCGATGGTTCTCCATTATCAGAGGATCGTTGTTGCTCTTGTTTTGGACCCAAAGCAAAAGCCGTACAATTATGGCGTGCATCCCAAAATTCTTTGTTAATGCGGCCAATAAAAGCTTGTGCTTCTTCTTCAGTACTACATGGATATACAGTGGTAATAAATCTAGATTTCTCTACGACGTATTCATGGCGAAATTCATTGGCAATAGATATGAATTCCACAGTAGGGCTAGGTGTTTCAGGCATTTTCTCACCTCCTTTTTCTTTTTACTACTATTTTATTTATTCATCATCATCACTTTATTATAAGCTATTTATAAAGGTAATGTATAGATTATGAGCGATAATGTTTAATAATATATGCATAACCAATATAGACTTTATAAAGAAAATGATGAATTTATTAATTCCCTTGTTTTAAAGGAATAACCCTGTATTTTTAGTAGGATATTGACGTATTGAGAATTTATGTTACTATAGAGTGTAGATACATGAATGGGTACTCATGTAAAGGTGTTCATATATTGTTACATATAAGAATACTTTTGATAATGTTTTATTCTATATAAATGTATTGATTGAGATGTCTTTAAAATAAATAGAAAGAAGTATATATATGAGCGCTAAAAAACAAGAATTTGATATTACAGGCATGCATTGTGCGGCCTGTGTAAAACGTGTTGAGAACGTTGTATCTAAAGTTGATGGAGTAGCCTCTGTAAAGGTGAATCTATTAACACGTAAGGGCAGCGTCGAATTTAAAGATAGTGCCACTGTTCAACCACAACAAATTATTGATGCCATTACAAATATTGGTTTCGGTGCTGCAGAGGCAGATGAAACCAAGAAAGAAATCGAAAAGGTTAATTTAAAACCTCATATTACGCGTCTTATCATTGCTGCTTGTATGGCTGTACCGATGATGATTAATATGACATTACATCGCTTTGGCATTCAAGCCTTGCCAGTATGGGTAGAGTTCATTCTTGCTACCATTGCTCAGTTCGGTCCGGGCCTTATGTTCTATAAGAGTGCATGGAGTGCGGTGAAGAATGGTGCCCTTACCATGGATGTTCTCGTTGTAATGGGCACGACTGTTGCTTATCTATTCAGTATTTATAATTGGCAGTTCCATCCAGAACTTGGGCCTCATGGCATTTACTTTGAAACCTCAGCTTGGCTCATTACATTCATTCTTCTTGGCAAACTTTTAGAAGAAATTGCTAAGGGGCGTACCTCTGAAGCACTTCAAAAATTGATTGCCTTGCAACCAGCAACAGCTCATGTGTTGCGCGATGGTGAGTTTGTAGATATTCCTACTTCTAAAGTAGTAGCAGGCGATATTTTACAAGTTCGGGCAGGCGAAAAAATCCCAGTGGATGGTACAATTACTGACGGCTATTCTACAGTAGATGAGGCTATGCTTACTGGTGAAAGCTTGCCTGTAGAAAAACAGGTAGGCTCCGAGGTAATTGGGGCGACTATTAACTTGAGCGGTGCTTTCACGATGGAAGCGAAGCGTATTGGGGCCGATACTATGCTGTCCCAAATCATCAAGGTTGTAGAAGAAGCACAAACCTCTAAAGCGAGCATTCAGCGTATTGCTGATATTGTAGCACAATACTTTGTTCCTACTGTTATTGGTCTTGCTGTTCTAACAGGTCTAGTTTGGTACTTTGTAATGGGCGATTCTATCAATGTGGCGCTCATTAATGCTACAGCAGTCCTCGTTATTGCCTGTCCATGCGCCCTTGGTCTTGCAACGCCAACATCCATCATGGTTGGCTCTGGACTAGGTGCAGAACATGGTGTTCTCATCAAGAGTGCAGAATATCTTGAAAAAGCAGGAAAACTTGATGCTATCGTTATGGATAAAACTGGGACCCTCACACAAGGTGTGCTAGATGTGACGGCTTTCAAAAATTACAATGGTGATGAAAGCACAAATATGTCCATTATGATGGCCCTAGAAAGTGGCACATCTCATCCGATTGCAAAGGCTATGGTCTACTATGGTGAAGATCGTGGTTACAAAGGTAAAGCTGTTGAACTTGAAAGTTTCGGTGATGTACCGGGTAAAGGTTTGCAAGGGGCATACCAAGGCGTATCTGTACAGCTTGGTCATAGCCGTTGGATGACTGAATTAGGTTATGATTTAAGTGCAGTTCAAGACGATATTCTTCGTTTTGAAGAACAAGGTGCATCTGTATCTGTTCTAGCTATTGATGGTATAGTTAGTGCTTTGTGGGCTGTAGAGGATGAACTTCGTCCAGAAACTATTGAGGTGGTAAAAGAATTACAGTCTCAAGGTATCGATGTGTGGATGCTTACCGGTGATAATCGACGTACCGCTCAATATATTGCTAAACAAGCAGGCATTACTCACGTTATTGCTGAGGTTTTACCGCAAGATAAGGCTAGTAAGGTAAAGGAATTACAAGATAAAGGTCTTGTAGTCGGTATGGTAGGCGATGGTATCAATGATGCACCGGCTCTTGTAACTGCAGATATTGGCTTTGCTATTGGCAGTGGTACAGATATTGCAGTAGAGGCGGCGGATATCGTTCTCGTAAGAAATGATTTACATACATTAGTTCAAGCGGTACGCCTTAGTCGTAAGACTATGACCAACATAAAACAAAATCTATTCTGGGCATTGATCTTTAACTGCATCGGTATTCCACTTGCAGCTATCGGCGCATTAAATCCAATGATTGCAGGTACAGCGATGGCCTTTAGTTCCGTTACAGTTGTGGGTAACTCCCTTCGTTTGAAACGAGCTAAAATCTAATATATATGAGATAAAATACAAAACAGCATCTATCGCATTGTATAGATGCTGTTTTGTATTTCTTCATTTTTATTGCTCATATTTTAATTCCTATAAACTCGGTATTTTTATAGTACCTATCATCTGATATACTGAGTATAGTTATTAAGAAAAGGGAAGGCGTTTATTATGAAATTAAAGACTCGTGATATTGTATATATTGGTTTTATTGCTGCCTTGTGTGCCGTAACGACAACAATTCGTATTGAGGTTCCAGGTGGGGCGATGGTTCACTTAGGTTCTGCAGCGCTCTTTACGACATCAATTCTGTTCGGTGGTTTATATGGTGGCTTAGGTGCGGCTATTGGCTCTGCAATGTTTGATCTCTTTGGTGGTCATACACAGTACATTGTATTTTCCTTCTTTATTAAAGGCATTGCAGGTCTTATCGTAGGTGGTATGACTGCTGGCTACTTGCCTCCATCGATTAATAAACCAACAGCATCTTTTGGTCGTATTTTGGTAGCTCTCATTATCGGTGCTATTTGGACCGCCTTTGGTTATTTCCTAGCTTGGTGGTTTGTTCTTGAAAGTGCCGTTGTAGCAGCTAGCAAGATTCAATACTCCTTGATTACATCTGCGGCAGGCATTGTAGTAGCTATTGTATTAACACCTAAATTACAAACGGTAGTACGTAGATTATTTACTAAAAACTAATTGTTAGGGCTTGATTTTATATTTGTATTATTTTGTTTTTAACGTAATTCAAAGATTAGAGGCGTATATAATGGATTATGTTGCTATTATTATTGCTGTTTTGGGGACCGCATTAGGCGCAATTGGGACATTATTAGTACAATATTTTATTAATAAGCAACAATATAAATTAGACTATTATAGAAACATTATTGATAAGCGTTTTAAAGCTTATGAACGGGTTGAGGTTTTGTTTAGATTAATAATGAGTAGCTATGGCGGTTCATTGGGGATGATTAATAAAATTGTTTATGATATTACTGATGATCCAGATTCATATAACGATGTGAGGAAACAATATGATTCTGTTTTTGAAATGTCAATGTGGATAAATGATAAGACAGGTGAGTTATTAGCGAGATTTAATGAGTTAATAGTATGCTATAAATACTATATTGAACATTTAGATATAGATAATAGATATTTATATTTTAAAGATTATTATAATAAGTATATTGGCTGTACATATTTGCCTATTATTACTGAATATACAGAGTTACTTAATAAACGATTAGATAAAAATACTATTATGAAATATATTAGTGCGGAGGCAAACTCTATAGCTCATCAATTAGAAAAGAGTTTAGCTAATGATTTTAAATCATTTAAGGATGTAGAATGGTTTTTGAATAGGTATGATAAATAAACTTATTATTGCGCATTCATTAGAAAATTTAAAGTAATATTTGTCGATTATAATATTTAGGGAGAAAAGAATGGAAAATATTACTGAAACATCTGTAAAACAATTAATATATGACAAGTGGATATTTAGGCTAGATATTTCTAATACATATTGGATTAAATTAGAACCTATAGAAGGGTCATTAGCTAAAATTGAAGAAATAATAGCACGTAATATAAAAAAATTAAAGTCTCTTTGGAGTTGAAAGACAATGAATTTAGACCTTTTAATGAATGGGTTTATATTGAAAATACTATTAAAACGATTGCTAGCAGGATATCTTTCGTTGTAGATCAGTACAAAGAATATGACGAGAAGGAACTAGTCCCAGAAAAGGAGATTTTGGAACAACTCGCAAATGGTACAGTAAGTATTGTAGAAGAGAGTGGTAAATATTTTACTACTATTTCTGTGAATTCTTATTGCGACCTAGATCAATTCTATGAGTTAATCATAGAGTTTATAGAATCATTTCGGAAAAATTATAAGAATGATTCGAATTTTGAAGCTGCTGTGAATAATTTTATTACTATTAATAAAGATAAAAATCAGGTGGGATATTTTTTTTCTAGAACTAATTATTATGAAAACTTACCTGCATTATTTTGGATAGAGAAGTTTGTTAAAACTATCAATTTTGACACTTCTTCAGTTGATTCAGAATTGAAAAAACTACAAGGGTTTATAAAGTCAGAGCATGATGAAGTTTCAAAAATTCAAAAAAATAGTAAAAATTTTTTTGATGAGAGTATAGATGATATTAAACAAAAATTTTCTAAGTTAAATGATAATGTCATTGAAGCAGAAAAACGTTTAAAAGACTTAGAGGAGGCATATAAAGAGAAGTTGAAGCTTGAAGCTCCAGAAGAATTATGGAATAGTCGTGCAAATGATCAAGAAAGTTCTATTTTTACATGGGGGGCCTTGACAATAGTTACGATAATAGGGCTAATTGTATTGTTAAGTCAATATTTGATTCCATCAATTTTACAGGGCACACCAAATGGAAACTATTGGATTAATCCTACCTCTATGATGTTTCTTGCTACAGCATTTATGATTTATATAATTAAAGTTGAAATTAAGTTTTGGACATCTTCTTGGCATCTAAAAAAAGTATATCAACAAAAAGCGGCTTTAACACGATTTTATCAGGCTTTAATCGCTGATGGAAAAGATATTAATGAAGAAGAACGACTATTAATTATGAAAGCATTGTTTAGTGAGGTAAATACAGGTTTGGTTACTAATTCTGAAAAGTCTGATTTAGATGTGGTAATAAATTCTATCCTAAAAAAATAACATTCTATTTTAGTTTTATATCTAAATAAAAATAGAAGAAAGACCACCATTACTAATTTTTGTGATGGTGGTCTTTTAGAATTACTTAATTTTCATGTATTAGTTTAAATTTTTAGAAATTACATAGGTCATTTAAGTTTTCCGCCATTGTAGGATGTGTGAAGATTTGATTTTTGAAGTATGTGTATGGAATGTTGTTGTCCATAGCCATTTTAATGAGATTAATCAACTCTTCAGCGCCTTGAGAATAAAGTGTAGCACCGAGGATTAAATTGGTTTCTGCATCTACTACAATTTTAAAAGCACCTTTTAAATAGTCGTTTACATGCGCTCTTGGCATGGTAGCTACGAGCATTTCTTTAGTTTTAACAGTATATCCTTTGTTGATAGCATCTTCTTCTGTAAGACCAACACGAGCGAGTGGAG
>OGJZ01003244.1_pt1 | contig 10199 bp, 6 predicted proteins | sample 1572321 | NCBI WGS metagenome assembly OGJZ01 (sample SAMEA2582086, study PRJEB24529) | metagenome | biome: Human gut stool | place: China | collected 2011 | reverse complement strand
AAGACCGCGTTGGTAACGTAAAAGTTACTGGTGATGCTCGTCTTCGTTACCGTGATGCTGAACATGCTGATTCCAAATTTGACGCTCGTGCACGTTTGCAATTCAACGCAAAAGTTAACGATCGTACAGATGCAGTAGTTCGTGTAGCTTCCAAAAACTTCGAATTAGGTGACGCTCGTAATGGTTCTAACGTAGGTGTGTCTGTTGACCGCGCTTATGTTAACCATAAATTCGGCGAACGCGTATCCGTTAAAGCTGGTCGTTTCGGTCAAGTTCTTGGTGGCGGTTTAGCATTTGACGGTACATTCGATGGTGCTCAATTCAATGCTGGTAACGACAAAGTTAACTTGCAAGCAGCTTATGGTTACATGGTTTCTGGTGACAGAAGTCTTGCAGACGGTGCTACTACAGCTACATTATCTAAAGATAAAAATGTTACTCACACAATCATCAACCTTAACGGTAAAGTAGGTAAACACACTATGGTAGGTGGTTTCTATGATCGTGTAAACCAAGATACTTCTAATGGTTACAAAAATATCTATGGCTTCAATGCTAATGCTAACTTCGACAAAGTTTGGGTTGGTGGCGAATGGTTGAAAGATTCCCATGTTGACGAATCTCAAGCTTGGACTGCAGGCGTTGGTTTCGGTAACTACAACATCAAAAAACAAGGTACTTGGGGCGTAAAAGGTCAATACTTTGATGCAAAAGCTGCCGCACCAATTGTAGATACTACTTGGAATCATGGTTATGATGAAAGTTATACTCAAAATGCTAAAGGTTGGATGGCAACTGTTGACTATGCATTGCAAAACAATGTTGGTTTGTCCGCTTACTACGGCTTCGACTGGAAAGACCAAAACGGTAACGACAAAGCTGACTTCTACCGTGCAGACCTTAACTACAAATTCTAATTTGATAGTTATCAATACAAAAGAGACTCCTTCGGGAGTCTCTTTTTTATGTGTTAGATATATAATTCTATGTAAAATTGATATATAAGACTTTTTATTGTGCCATTTAAGTTTTCCTTTTGATATTTCTGATGTAGGTAAAACTATTTTAGCGTTTATTAATTAGTAAAATTAAATAATAGATGACTAGTAAGTTTGTTGTGGTGAAACTAGGTTATTTCTATGTATATAAGTGCTATAAATGGTATAATAAAGAGTATTAGATTTTCCTATAAAGGAGGCAAATATGAACCCTTCTTTTTCTCATATTAAAATGGTGGCTATTGATTGTGACGAAACCTTGGTGCGCAGCGATAATACTGTATCTGACTATACTGTAGATGTATTACAACGATTGTATAACAAGGGGATTGCCATCACTATAGCTACGGGGCGTATGTACCAGACGGCTAAGCCTATTGGACTGGCTTTACAGCTTGGTAATGTACCGATGATTTTATTTTCAGGTGGTCTTATTCAAGAGTTAGAGACGGGGCGTAAGCTATTTGAACAGACTGTTTCTATTCAGGCTGTACGTCGTATTTTTGATTTAGCCAAACAATACAATTGGCACATTCAATCCTATGTGGATGATCGCTTATTATGCCACCATAAAACATGGCAGTCCGATCTCTATGAAACCCAAACAGGTGCTAAAGCGGAGTTTTTAGGGGATGATTTATATAGCTTACCATCAGAACCTAATAAATTAATTGCTATCGATACGCTAGAAGGCATTGATAGAATTATTGATACCTTAACGCCTTTGGTGGGAGATGTAGTTACATTAGTTCGCAGTCAACGTGACTTTTTAGAAATCATTGCTCCGAATGTATCTAAAGGGCGTGCTTTGGCACAGTTAGCTATTGATAATCACATCGGTTTAGAGAATATTATATCCTTTGGCAATGCAGAGAATGATATTTCAATGCTTAGTGAAACCGGTTATTCAGTAGCTGTTGAAAATGCTACTAATCATGTGAAATCTGTAGCTCATGCAATTTGCGGTCACCATAATGAAGATGGTGTAGCCCGCTGGATTGAAGAGAATCTTTTATAATGGAGTAAAACTATGGAAGCCTTTCGTTTATTAATCGTTACTGGCATGTCTGGTGCTGGTAAAACTCAAGTATTACAGGCCTTAGAGGATATGGGATATTTATGTATCGACAATATTCCACCTGTGCTGATTCCAAAATTGAGTGAAATTTGCCGTCAAGGTGGGGAACGTACTAATCGCGTAGCGCTTGTAGTCGATATTCGCGGTGGCGAGTTCTTTGAAGCCTTATCCTCATCTCTTGATACATTAAAAAATATGAAGGTAGATTTTGAAATTGTATTCATGGATGCTACAGATGAAACATTGATTCGTCGTTATAAAGAAAGCCGTCGTAGCCATCCATTGGCTCCAGATGGTTTGATTACGACTGGTCTCAAAAAAGAGCGTCAAATCCTTAATTCTGTACGCCATAAAGCAGATTTCATCATTGACACCACTAATATGAAAACAGCTAGCCTTAAAGAGTATTTAAAAACTCGCTTTACTCAAGTGGATGAAGGTCATGGAATGGCTATTACGGTAGTTAGCTTTGGTTTTAAATACGGTATTCCTCTCGATGCTGACATGGTATGGGATGTGCGGTTCTTACCAAATCCGTTCTATATTCCTGAATTCCGACATAAAACAGGTCGCGTTGAAGCGGTAAATGAATATATTCACTCTTTTGAAGTGACAGATGAGTTTAAAAAACGCTTCTTTGATACGGTAGATTTTCTTGTGCCAAATTATGAACAAGAAGGCAAATCTCAATTTATCGTAGCTGTAGGCTGTACTGGTGGTATGCATCGATCTGTTGCTATGGCAGAATCATTATATTCTCACTTGCTTGAAAAGGGATACCGCGTATCCGTTGAGCATCGAGATATGATGAAAAATAATGTAGAAGAAGATTTTAATCCTCATGAAATTAAAACACTTGGTAACTAGATAGGGGTTCTTATGTTGCGAAAAGGATGGTTCCGGTGGCTAATTCCGGGCCTAAATATAAAACGTTGGCTTGCCCTATTTAGTATTGGTGTAGGTCTATTAATTATCGGCATTTCCTTGATGTTCAACTATCAATGGCTGGCCGTACTTGAAGATATTGTACTAGCCTTTTCTTATGATTTAACGGGCTTTTACAATTATAATGTTCTCATTGCTGTTGGGTTTGTACTATTATCTATTGGTGCTATACTGATGCTCATCGGTACCAGTAAGGTTATTAAAACCATAATTCGTGCTGTATTACCAAATCCTGATAGCAAAGTATCGGATATTATTTTCCAGAATATTCGCCTTGATAAGGGCCCAAAAATTGTCGTTATCGGCGGTGGCACGGGGTTATCAAACTTATTGCGTGGCTTGAAGTCTCATACGTCAAATTTGTCAGCTATTGTAACTGTAGCTGATGATGGCGGTTCTTCTGGTCGCTTGCGTCAAGATTTTAAAATGATTGCTCCTGGCGATTTGAGAAACTGCTTGATTGCATTAGCTGAACAAGAAGGGGTTATGGAAAACCTGTTCCGTTACCGCTTTGAAGGGGAAAATGAGCTATCTGGGCATAGTTTTGGTAACCTCTTTATCACAGCACTTGCTCAAGTATATGATGGCGATGTGGAGGAAGCGCTTGAAGCGGCTAGTAAATTATTGCGTGTACGAGGTCGTGTAATTCCGTCGTCTACTGAGTTCATTAAGTTAGTAGCGGAGATGACCGATGGTACTATCGTAGAAGGTGAAAGCAATATTCCGAATTCCGGAAAGCGCATTCAACGTATTTACAGCGATCCTGCTCAACCAAAGCCGGAAGGTGCTGCTTTGCGCGCCATCGATGAAGCAGATGTAATCATCTTTGGTCCTGGTAGTTTATATACTAGTATTATTCCAAATCTGTTGACCGATAAGATTGCCTCTCATGTAAGAGCAAGTAAGGCCAATAAAATCTATATTGCTAATGTTATGACGCAGCCAGGTGAAACTACGGGTTATACATTAAATGACCATGTAGAGGCTTTAATTGCTCATGGTGGGGAAGGTATTGTAGATACCGTCCTTGCTAATGATGGTCCGTTACCAATTCAAATGGTTGAGCAATATAGTGCTGTAGGTTCTGAACCTGTAGCATTAGATACGAAAAAATTACAAGCTAAAGGTATTCGTACAATTCGTGCTACCTTGATTAGTTCTAAAAAGCCCGCTGTTCACGATCCAGAACGGTTAGGCAAAGTTATTATGGATATCGTTCGTGCTATGCAATCTAACACAGAACCACATATCCTAGAATATTATCTCCAACGAGATGATCATTAATGAGAAGGGATACCTATGTCATTTGCAGAAGATGTAAAAAATGAATTATGCCAATATGAATCCTCTAGTGATGCAGATATGGCCATGAAAATTGAAGCGTCTTGCTTATTGCGCATGGGTGGATCTATCATTTTAGGTATGAACGGTGCTGTAGGCATTCGATTGTCTACGGCTAACAATGCTGTAGCGCGTCGATTGCTAGGTATCTTAAAGAAACAATATGAATTACCTACTAATGTATTAGTACGTCAAGGCTTAAACTTGCGTAAGAAAAATATGTATACCTTATCTGTAGAACCATCTATGGAGGGGCGGCGAGCTTTAGAAGACCTTGCGCTATGGCCTGTAACTGAACAAATTCCACGCAGTTGGCTCAAATCTATGGAGGCTCGACGTGCTTTTTTACGAGGTGCATTCCTAGGGGGCGGATCCGTTAATAAACCGCAAAGTGATTATCATCTGGAGTTTATGACGGGCAATGAAAGTTTTGCACGGGAGATTATCCATGTGTTACGGCTCTTTCACATTCACGCTGGATTAACGGAGCGCAAGGAAGAGTATGTAGTATACCTTAAAGAAGGCGATGCAGTGACGAACTGCTTGCAAATCATGGGTGCTCAATCGGCTCTTATGGAATTTGAAAATGTACGGATTATGAAGACTGTACGAAATCAGATTAATAGACAAGTAAACTGTGAAACTGCAAATTTACAAAAGGTTGTAGATGCAGCGGTACGTCAGGTAAAAGCTATCCGTATTATTGATAGAGAAATCGGTATTGATGAATTGCCTGAAAAATTGAGAGTCGTTGCAAGACTTCGGTGGGAAAATCCCGAAGCGAGTTTAAAAGAGCTAGAAGAGTTAATGGATGGTGAATTGTCTAAATCGGGCATTGGCCACCGTCTTAAAAAGATTGAAGCATTAGCACTTACATATGACCCGATGGGGCTTGAAGAAATATAGAGGTAATAATATATGTTTTCATATAAATCAAGATATTGTGTAGCTGCGGCTATGGCCGCCATGGCTGCTCTTACAGGCCATGTAGAGGCTCGTGATATAGATTTACAATCAATTGGATATTTTCAGTTTTCTCCGTTACCACCTACATTGGTGTCTCAAACAGATACATTACTCCTATCAGATAGCCCTGAATACGTAGGGCCTGTAGGTGGTACGCTTAGTGCAGGTACAATTAATGGTAATGGCCGTATCTATTTTTATCACGTAAATGAAATGGATCAGCCTCATAAAATTGCTATTGTCCTCGAAAATCAAATGTCATATCCTAATACAGTCCATGTAATGCGACAATTAAAGTCTGTAGCTACTCCTGATTATTTTGCGGCTGGTCGTGATTTGTCGCGTAAAGATTTAGAACAGCCTCTTAATGAAAGCCCTAATGCTAGACCATTATATTCATTAAGTATTCCACCACAAGGTCGCAAACTAATCTTTAGCGACTTAGAGAATACGCCTGTATATCAAGATGCATTATTTACGGGGATTGTAGATATTAAAACGGAAGCGCCTGTATTTGCTCGCGTTATGATGCTACCTATGGGGATGGATGCTGTAGATGCATCTCATTGGGCGAAAAATTTGCCTATTGATGAAATTCAGTTGCGTGGTACCTATACTGGGTCTAAGCGTAATATGGAGGTTACTACACCATTTGATACGACACTAGGCGGTGCTTTTGTAGAAGTCGGTAATGACCGTGAAGATATGTTTATTAACGGTGTAGACGAAATGCAAAATAAAGCATTTGTTCGCGATCGTGGTAACTATGGTGTATCTTATACGTTAAAAATTCCTACTAAAGGTAATGAACCATTTAGATTGTATTTTAACCCTCTTGGTGGACCATATTCTGGTTCCTTTACGGTGAAAGCATTGCACCAACAAGGGGCTCGCCGTGGTCAAACAGATATACGAACATATCATATTGGAGGCGCTGATGGGATCTCTGCACTTGGGGATGGGACTATTTTAGATAGTCGCCTCATGGGTAACTATAACGCTGGTGATTTATTAACATTAAACTTTATGCCTGCAGGGGCATCTAACTTGCCGATACGATTCTTGTTAATCCCTGAATCTCTTGCAAATCCACAAAAACATCAAACTATTGCTGTTAATGTTCCTAAAGATGTAAAAGATAGTTTAGGTCATCCAACTCAAGGGGGTACGCAAATTCCGGTAGGCCCTATAGGTGGTAAAGATAGCAATAAAGGTGTTGTAGATACTACAAAATCTTCTTTGACACCTAGTAAGCAGGCAGAGAATATCGCTCATGAAGAAACTAAAAAGTTAAGTGATAAAGCAGCTGCTGAAGCTAAAAAAGAAGCACAACTTAAAAAATCAAAAGAAGCTGAGGAAGCATTAGCTCGTAAAAAAGCGGAAGAAGCTAAATTAGCTGCTGAAAAGGCAGAAATGGCACGGAAGGCTGCAGAAGCCAAACATGCTGAAATTGAGCGCAAAATGGCAGAAAAAGCCGAAGCCGATCGCAAGGCAGCTGAATTGAAAGCGGCTCAAGAAGCTCAAGCAGCAAAAGAAAAAGCCGCTTTAGAAGCTAAGAAAGCCGAAGAAATGCGACAAGCAGAAGAGGCAAAACGCATTGAAGCAGCTAGAAAAGCTGAGCTTGAACGCCAAGCTGAGGAAGCTCGCAAGGCAGAAGAAGTGCGTAAAGCTGAGCTGGCCCGTATCGAAGCGGCGCGTAAGGCGGAAGCAGAACGTTTAGAGGCAGCACGAAAAGCGGAGGCCGCTCGCATAGCAGCCGAAGAAAAACGTCTTGAAGACGAGCGAAGAATTGAAGCTGCTCGTAGAGCGGCAGAGGCAAAAGCTGCCTTAGAAGCACAGCGAATTGAAGCAGCTAGAAAGGCAGAAGAGGCTCGCCGTGCTGAGGAAGCTCGTAAAGCCGAAGAAGCACGAATTGAGGCTGCTCGCAAGGCAGAGGAAGCTCGTTTAGCAGCAGAAGCTAAACGTGCTGAAGAAGCTCGTAAAGCGGAAGAGGCGAGAATTGAAGCGGCTCGTAAAGCCGAACAAGCTCGCTTAGCTGAAGAAGCTCGTAAGGCAGAGCAAGAACGACTTGCGGCAGAACGAGCTGAAGCAGAACGTCAAGCCGCAGAGGCTCGCCGTATTGCTGAGGAACGATACCAAGCGCATCTTGAAGCGGAACGGAAGGCCGAAGCAGCTCGTCAACAAGCGTTGGCACAAGCTGAAATCGAACGTAAGGCTAAAGAGCGTGCTGAAGCAATTCAACGCGTTAAAGAGCAACAAGAAAATGCTCGTCGTCGAGCAGAGCTTGCTCGTCAACAAATTGAAGAGGAACGTAAAGCAGCTCAAGCTGCTAAGACGGGGCCATCCTTCAAAGAGCTTGATGATATTCATGAAGATACACCAAATGTAACAATTCCAAATGCAGTATCTATCGATGAATTAACTAAACCAAGACCGACGGCATCTCAAAATACGCGTCGTCGTGATCAACGACAACCTCAAATGCCACAAAATCAGCAATATGTGCAAGTGAATCCGGTGCCAACTGAGCCGGTAGTTCCATTGGCACCACAAAATGAACAGCAAAATGAAGAAGAGAATCCACCTAAAATTTATCCTTTAGGTTAATATTTTTAGGTTAGTATTCATAACTCATATTAGTAGAACACTTTAGTGCCAAGTAAGTGAAAATAATATGGGTATAGCTGTTTAAATATAGAGAGGACAAGCCGTTTAGTGTGCTTGTCCTCTTTTTAAAATCCTTATGAATTTTCTGTTTTACATTGACTTTCACAGGTAGATTCAGTACAATAAAAAAAGAAAATGCGTATATGGTACGAGAGACCATTGCATAATACAATACCTTTTAATTTAGTCCAGAGAGGCTGAGAAAGGAATATAGTTGAAGTGCCCATAGGGGCTTCTTTGTGCAAACTATTTGACCTTTTGCCCTGGGCAAAAGGTCTTTTTTGTTACGTGAGTTAGGAGGAAATCATGGGACAAGTTAGCCTAAAAGGCAAACATTTATTAGGTTTGCAAAATGTGTCACCTGAAGAAATCAAATTGATTTTAGATGTGGCAAAGAAAATGAAGAACATCGTACTTTCTGATGACAAGAAGGTTCCACTTTTGAAGGGGAAATCTATTATTAACCTCTTCATGGAACCAAGTACTCGTACCCGTAGTTCCTTTGAGTTAGCCGGCAAATATTTAGGGGCTGACGTTATCAATCTTTCTCCAAGTGGCTCTTCCATGGGTAAAGGTGAAAGCTTCCGCGATACATTGTTAACGATGTCCTACATGGGCACAGATGCTATCGTAATGCGCCACAGCGCAGAAGGTGCACCTTTATATGCTACTAAAGCAGTTGATCCTATTATCATCAACGCAGGTGATGGCGCTCATGAACATCCAACACAAGCTTTGCTAGATATGTACTCTATTTTAGAGAAAAAAGAATCCCTTGAAGGCTTAAAAGTAGTTATTATCGGCGATATCATGCACAGTCGTGTAGCAAGATCTAACATCTACGGTCTTACTAAAATGGGTGCTGATGTGCATCTAGCTGGTCCTCGTACAATGGTATATCCAGAACTTGAAAAATTAGGTGTTACTGTACACCATGATATTCGTGAAGCAGTTGCTGATGCAGACGTAGTAAACGTACTTCGCATTCAATTAGAACGCATTCACTCTGCACTATATCCTACAAATAGAGAATATGCACGAATCTTTGGTATCAATAACGAAGTATTGAAATTAGCTAAAGACGACGTAATGGTAATGCATCCAGGTCCAATGAACCGCGGTCTTGAAATTGCGCCAGATGTAGCATATTCTGATCAATCAGTAATTCAAGAACAAGTACGCAATGGCGTAGCTGTACGTATGGCTGTATTGTACTTAACTATTATCGGAGGTGACGGTAGTGAGCTTGCTTATTAAAAATGGTACGGTAGTAAATCCGGCGAAAAAACAAAACGAAGTAGCAGACGTTCTCGTAAAAGATGGTAAAATTGCAGCCATCGGTCAAAATTTAAGTGCAGACGGCGCTGAAGTATATGATGCGACAGGTCTTATCGTAGCACCTGGTCTTATCGATATTCATACACATTTGCGTGAACCAGGCCAAGAAGCGAAAGAAGATTTCCACTCTGGTACACAAGCAGCTGCAGCAGGTGGTTTCACACGCGTTGTAACTATGGCTAATACAAATCCTGTAGTAGATAATGCAATGCTCGTAAGAGGTTTGCAAAGACAAGCAGAGCTTACTGGTGTTGTTAAAGTAGAATTCATCGGCGCTGTATCTAAAGGTCTTGAAGGTAAAGAGCTTGCTGAATTAGGCGATATGGCTGAAGCTGGTGTAGTAGCATTCTCCGATGACGGTCACTATGTAGAAAATGCAGCTTTCATGCGTCGCGCTTTAGAATACTCCTCCATGTTCAATAAAATGGTTATCGACCATGCGGAAGATATTACATTGACTAAAAATGGTCATATGCACGAAGGTATTGTATCCTATGAGCTAGGTGTTTCTGGTCGTCCTGCAGTAGCCGAAGATTTGGCTGTAGCACGTGATATCTTATTGTCTGAAATGACAGGTGGTCATATCCATATCGCTCACGTAAGTAGTAAAAATACAGTAGATATGGTGCGTCGTGCAAAGGCTAAAGGTCTTAATGTAACTTGTGAAGTTACAAGCCAACATTTATCTTTCACTGACGAATATTTACGCGAATATAACCCAGCTTTCAAAATGGCTCCTCCAATTCGCTCCGAAGATCATCGTCAAGCTTTGTTAGAAGGTTTGAAAGATGGCACAATTGATGCTATTATCACAGACCATGCACCTCATGCATTTGAAGAAAAAGACCATGAGTTCTGCTGTGCAC
>OGJZ01003227.1_pt1 | contig 10264 bp, 23 predicted proteins | sample 1572321 | NCBI WGS metagenome assembly OGJZ01 (sample SAMEA2582086, study PRJEB24529) | metagenome | biome: Human gut stool | place: China | collected 2011 | reverse complement strand
TTTACTATACTTTCTACTTCGCCTGCTTTTATTTTCATACTACACCTCTTATCTTAAAATGCTAACTATCTTTTCTACAATATAACAATCAGCTGCTATAGCTAACGCATAAAATCTCAACTCTTTATCTTTGTTGTTACGCTCTAATAAAAATAATCCTAAAGTAATCATCTCACACCTCACATTATTAAATATAACCCTATTCCAATACCGATAGCTATACCAACTATCAAGAAGGTCATAGCTACCAGTATTAAACCTGTTATTAAGTATTTTTCCATATTCCACCTATCACTAATTACTTAACCATTCTTTTTCTCCACACTCTTTACAATATGGTTCAGAATTTATTATAAAGCCACCATCTTCATGATAACGAGCCATCTTTCCACACTTGACACATTCATCTATCCATACCACATCTTTTAAATTATCAGCAAGTATTGTATTATATTTTTTAGAGACTATGCCTTTCTTAGTGATAGGATATACTTTAATCCATTCTGGATAGATATTATCAAACTCAATCTTACCAAACATCTTGCCACCCTGTTCATCTTTTATACCAAATCTGCTATTCATTCGCTCTGGTGTTAGCCCATATGTAACCATGATCTTTTCTTGTCTAAGTTTTAACAATTCCCCGTTAATAATATTTACTCCTTTAAGCAATTCTTCTTTATTAGTTTCTAGTAAATTTATTTGAGTTTCTATCCATTCTAATTTCTTTTCCATCATCTACCACCTCTATGTCATTTATTTTTTATCCTTAAATCTAGGTTTTCCATCATACCAATCTATATACCCTGCTTCATCTAATGTATCTATTATCCATTCTCTCCCTTTTTGTGACCATTTTAATTGTTTTGAAGGTGCAGACATAAATTCATTCTTAAAATCCTCATAATCACAATGTTGAGGTACTAGCCACCCAAATTTTGAATATAAAGCCCATGGCATATGCTTTACCTTTGGATTATATTGTATTTTTAATTTTTCCAATGTTTTATTTAATTTAGTAGATGATATCCCTAAATCTTTAGCTATATGTGCTACTGCAAATACGTGATCTGGTACTAATACATTGTCATAATAATCAGCTTTAGGTTGTAATGTTTTTATTTGCTTTTCTTGATTCTCTATAAGTTTTGCCTGTTGTGCTGCCATTTCTAAAGCCTGTGCATATGTTTGTGGAGCTTTAAAACCACTTTGAAGTTCTTTAGCTTTTTGTATTAGTTTATATCTTACTACTGCATCATATCTTGCAGCTAATTGCATTACTCCATCAGGCGTACAATTATACATAGGTAGTTTTCTACCAGTAATATCTTTATATTCGCTCGGCTCAAAAATGAGCTCAGCTATTTCCAACCCTAATTTCTCCGTTTCATCCCTTATATCTCTCAAAACATTTTTATGATCTTTGTTTATAATTTCAGATATTTCTAAAGATGTCATCCCTTTGTTTTCAAATGTTATTAAATTATTCATATTCTCCCTCCTCTATCTCTTTCACTATCCTTGCATTAGGATAAATACTTTTTAAAATAAATAAATTTTTATCAGGAATGTTTTTACTTACCACAATGATATCCATTATTTTATTCATATTCTCCCTCCCAAACTCTTAAAATGAAATTATCTGGCTTCTTAGTTCCTGTATTCTTGGTTATATGTAATTTAACTATCTGGCTGTCATCTTCCCAGAGAATCCCTGTTAAACTGTCGAATATGCCCTTACAAAAATTATCTATGTCTCTTACAGTTTTATCTTTAAAATTTAATATCAAATCAACTTCCAGCTTTTCTTTACTTAACTTTTTCTTTTGTGTCATCATGTATGTTTGGATATTATATTTAAATTTTTGCCCTGCTTCTGATATATAGAATCTGCTCCCTGCTCTTCTCCAATAAGTATTTACTGATGGTGGACGAAAGGGAAATATATATTCTGTCATTCTTTCACCTCTACTACCATATCTGCCACCACTTTTTATTTTTTAATTCTTCCAGTTCGGATTTTAACTTACTAATTTCAAGTTTTAAATCATTATTTTCAAATCTTAATCCAGCATTTTTATATAAAAGTTCACTATACTTTTTTGATGTTCTTAGCCAATTAGCAGCATACGTATTTTCAGTCTTTTCTATTATTTTTCTAATCTCCTTCAAAGCCTCTTCCTTACTCCCAAAGTTTCTTGAAGGTATTCCCTCTATTCCTGTTTCCTTTTTCAAAAATGTATATATTTTCCTAAGCTCGTCTCTAGTCATTTTATCCTCCTATCTATAACTTTTCATCTGGTTTTCCCCAGCTTTATGATATCCTCTTATAATTAAATCTGGTATCAAAGTCACTTTCCAGCTATCTTTATAATCTCTTGTACTCTCTTTACAAGGTGCTTTTATTGTTTTATATTTTTCTTTATCCATAATTATTATCCCTATTTTATTAATTTTTTCTTGTTCAGGATATTTTTCTATAATTTTTTTAAAACTTTCTAATCTATCTTTAGGAATAACCATATAGCTTTTATCATACAAAGATAAATTATAAATAGATTGTTCTATAAGTTTATTAAAATCTTTCAATTTCAGCTCATATCCAATTATTTCTCTTCTGTTGTTATATTCAACTACATCAGTTCTAAAAAAGAAGTTTCTATTCCCTACCTCTTTAAATATCAATCCGCAGGTTTTTCTTTGTTTCAACATATTGACGAAAATATCTTGCATTTCCCTTTCTGAATTAAACATTTAATCCTCCCTAATCTAAATATCCACAAAATCTTATTTTTTTATATTTTTCTGGAAAATCTGTATTTATATTTTTAAATTTTCTCCTTACTTTTTTCTTTCCATACTTTTTATATTCTTTACCTTCCAATTTTTCAATTTGCTTCTGACTTTGCCTGCAATAAGCTACATAGCCTTTTCCCATCTATTCCCTCCCAGAAAATATTGAAAGTAATAATGTCAAAGTTAAAAAATATATCAATTTCATTCCAGTCCTCCTATGCTATGCACTCTAAAAATTCTTTTTCACTCATGCCTCTTTTGTTTTCTCCAACTACTCTTACTGGGTAGCACATATCAGCTATTCTGTCTCTAATTCTTCCCACAACTTGATATTTGAAGTTTTCTTCAAGTTCGCATTTTTTTACATCTTTATCAAATTTAAGATTCGTAGATATAATCAAAGGTTTTTCTGCTCTGTATCTAGTATCTATCAAATTGTATATTTTTTCTGCTCTCCATGTAGATTTGTCATTGTCTAGTCCTTTTTCTGCTCCAAAGTCATCTATAATTACAAGATCACATTGTTCTACTTGTTTTAAAATGTCTTGCTCTGCCTCTTCCCAGCCTCCAGCTTTCAGTTTGTTTATGTACAGCCCTAAATTCATTACAAGTACTGTTCTCCCATTATCCATAAGTTGATTAGCTATGCAAGCAGTAGCAAAGGTTTTCCCTATCCCTACATTTCCAAAGAATATCAAGCCTTTTGTTAGTTTCTTTTTTAAAAAATTATCTGCATATTGTTTAGCAAATTGCATATGTAATTCTTTCATATCGGCATTTTCGAATTTGCTCTCATAGAATTTTTTACCAGTTACAGAAATGTCTTTATATTTCTTAACTTTGTTCATTATGCACTCTCTTATCCTCTTTTTTTCCATTTCTTCCATCTCTTTTTCTCTTAACTTTTCCAAACAATCACAAGATGGGATAAATCTAATATTTTCTTTTACGAAATCAGGTAACCCTTCAAAAATATGGTTATTCTCTATGTATTCTTTTCCACAATAGCTACACTTTTGCATAATTAGCTCCTTTCAAAGCAGCCAGAACTTCTTCACTATAGTAGTCCTCTGCTCTCTCTTCTTTTGTTTCTTTTACCTGTGTTTTATCTTTAACCTTGCCTTTTGTTACTTTATCCTTAAAATTTCCATTAAGAGCCTTTTTTAAATTATCCAATTTGAATATAGTGTTAATACTTAGATTATTTTTAACAAATTCACTTTCACTCATTATCTCTAATGCTTCCAGTAGTTTTTTAGCTCCTAAATTATTATAAGCTTCAAGTATTACATAGTTATCTGGTCTATATTCATATTCTGGCAACCCTAACTCTTTATATTTTTTTAATATCTGCTGAATTATTACAGGATCATTATTTGAGTTTTCCTCTTCTGGTTTTTCAATTTCCTCTGTGTGTGTATTATTATTCTTTTTATAGTTATTCTTATTAAAGTTATTCTTACTAGCGTACAGCAACTCTGTACTACTGTTGGTACAGACCTCTGTACTAATGGTAGTACAATCTTCTGTACTACTGTCAGTACAACTTTCTGTACTAGTACAATCTTCTGTACTTCTGACCTTTAGATAATAGATACTACTAGAACTAAAACATCTAACTTTTTCAATCAGATTAAATTTTTCTAAGTCCTTTATATTGTTTGATACAGTTGTTCTACTTGTACACTTCAAATCTTCCATAAGTTCCTCGTATGAGTATTTGATATATACCTTTCCTTTTTCATCTATCCATTTATTTCTGGCTGATAATCTAGTTCTTTCATACATCAAAACATAAGTTTTAAAAGCCCCTATGGATATTTTTCCTTCTATCAATAAATCCATAAGCCATTTTGGGACTTGGTAATATACCATACTATCTAAATCATTAGCTTCTATACTTCTCATTGTTACCTCCTTTTGAGAGGTGCTGCCAAACATCTCTCTTATTTTTATTTTGTATCTGCCCACCACAACAAAGATGTTTGGCTCTGAAGTGATGAACAGATATAAAGTAAAAATATATATATATTATTTTTGTTAATTCGTGTATAATAATTACTATGAAGACGAAATTTCCTAAAATCAAATCTTCGTATAACTAGCCCACACGGGCTTTTTTATTTTAAATGGCTATTTTCTAATTCTATTTTTAAAAAACAGCCATTTTTTTAAATTAGCTCAATTGTTTCCAGTTGCTTGGACTAACTTTCTCAAATGTATGGACATCATATACATGATCTCCTTTTTGCTTCCATGTACTTAACATTTCTTTTCCATCTGCTGTGTAGTAAGAGTGTTCATTAGTTGCATACTCTTTCAACTCGCACACAGCTTCACTAATTGTGTCTCTTACCCCTTTTATAAGCTCCGGATCACAACCTACAGTCACATATAATCCATCTTTCTTTTCTGGTATTACGTCCAGAGCTTCTTCAGTCCAAACTTGACCAAACCCTTCTACGACATATCCTTTACCTTTTGCAGTTTCATATATTGCTTCTATTTTTCCGCCTTTACCTTCAAATAAGCCAATTCTAAATTTAACTCTATCTCCTATTTTAATCATTTGTTCCTCCTTTTATTTTTTATTTAAGCTTTACTATTTGCTTATAAAACTTATTTAGAAGCCTTTCACGATACTTTATATATCTAAATTTTGAAAGGCTTTAAAATCAATTTTATAAGGTTGTTTTTAACTCTCCAAAAAGTTATAATATGTTCACCACAAACAATTTAACTAAATGGAGGAAAAATGGAATTAACAGTTATTGATTATGAAATTTTAGAATTTATAAATAGGTTTTCTCAGCCTATTCACATAAATAAAATTCTAGATAAGTTTCCAGATAATAAATTTTCAACTAAATATAGATTAAAACTTCTAAACGATAAAGAAAAACACCATTCTGGTCATTTTTATCTAGAAAATACGAGTTATATAATATTAAATTATTCTTCTTACAAAAATGAACACGGCATTACTTACCAAGAATGTTTAAACACCTACAATATTACTGAAAAAGGTAAAGTTGTATTACAAGAATATAAAATACTTGTCAAAAGTGAAAAGCTAAAAACTTTCAAACATTCTTTTTTATATCCAATTTCATCTGCAATAATAACTGCTATTTTGACTGCGTATATAACTGCTAAAGTAATAATAAACAAATAGTTATAACTGAACTTATAAAAGCTCCTGCAATTGAAACTAATATTGGTGTTAGTATCGGATGTTCTTTTGCAAAACTTAAAAGGGCATCCATAAACTTACTTTCTATAAAAGTATCTATCATTTTATTCTCCACACTCTCACCTCCTATTTATTTGATTTTACCCCTCCAAAAAGTTATAATATGTTTGCTACTACAATTTATAAAAGAAAGGAGGAATACTCGTGAAAGACTATTTCGTCTCTATGTATCAAGTTCTTAAACTTATCGAATATTGTTCTCACCAAGATAGATTTGATTACTCTCTTTTCGAAGAAAATAACCTTCAAATATCCGATAAGGAGTTAAAAATTATCTTGAAAAATATTTTAAATGAAGAACTAGTTACTGGAATCATTTTATTTCCAAATTTAGAAGGCTTCAAAGCTGTTTCGGCTCAATTAACTACAAAAGGTTACGAGTTTTTAACAGAAAATTCAGCTATGAAAAAAGCTTATAAAATTGCAAAAGAAATAAAAGGTTGGATTCCAATATTTTAATTTATTTTTTTATCTTCAGAAAAAATGTTTCAAGAGTTTCAAGAGTTAACTCTGTATTTTCAATTTTTCCATTCATTTTGAATTTGTGGTCTACATAACTCTTGAAGCTTTCCCACTCTTCTTTTTCTAATTTGCTGACTATTTTTATAAGTTCTTTAAGTTCGTATATCTCCACTCTCTCCCTCCCTTCTACATTTTTGTATATTATTATTGACTTTTATCCTTATTTGCATTATATTATATCTATAAATATATATAATTACATACAAGGAAGTGGTAACTGTGAATGATAAATTGACTGATGAAGAAATGGAACAAGTTGATAAAAAAAATATAATTGAAGCTTTTAAAATCTTAACAAAAATTTCTGATAAATTGAGTTCGTAATTAAAAGAACTTAATTTCCAAAAAAAATTGGTTCTCCTAATATTTCTTCTAAATCAAACAAAAATTTACTATGCACTGAACGACCATTTTCTAAACGTTTTATTTTGTCAAAAATAGTAGTTCCATTTGTGTTCAGTGCTTTTCCTATATCGTCATATGTTAATTTTTTTTCCTCTTTTATTTTTATAAAACTTTCATATAAGTCTTTTGATGTTTTCATTTCAAACCCTCCTTTTTCTATATTGTACTTTTTTTTACGAATAAAGTCAACAAAAAAAATCACACCTGTTAAAGTGTGATGGTTTTTATTGGTTATTCTTTTACTCTTAAATCCAAAAACGGAATTATGTATGGTGGTAACCCACTGTATGTAATTATATTACTAATGATAGGACGCATATAAGATAATAAAATTGATGGAGCTACAGAATTTAAAAAATCAGTCAATTCTACAGGTTCAGTTTCATCACTCCAAGAAAATTGACCCATTATTTCACTTGTTAAAATAAACGGAACTTCTTTGATTTCTTTATCGGTATTAAGTTTGAGTGTTAAAAAAACTTGAGCTTTATTTTGAGTTGTACTTGTTTCAATTTTTATATCAATATCTAATTTTATATTTACATTAGAATTAGATTTATCAGTTCCGAACTCACTGTTACTTAAAAAATCCATTTTTCTTATAAGTGGTTGTCTTAATAAATTAAATTTACTTTCTTTCATCGAAATTTCTCCTTAAGCTGCTATTTTATAGCTACATATAGTTGTGTCAGTTCCATTAACTTTATTCACTGTGTATTCTTCTTCATTAAATGAAATATTTTCTGAATATGTTATAATACCTTTTATTTTCCCTGAACCACAACTTTCATTTTCTTTTCCTATATTTATTTGATGTGAAGTTTCTTTAATAATTTCAGCATCAGGATAAATACTTTTTAAAATAAATAAATTTTTATCTGGTATATCTCCACTTACCTTAATGATTTCTTCTACATTACCCCAAAATAAATTTTTCATACTATCCCCTCCAATTCACTAAAGTCACCTTCTAAAGTTATAGTCCTTTCATCAAAAGCATATACATTCAAAATACTAAATTTTTTATTTCTCATGATCAAAAGTTCTTTTTCGTTCTTAAACTTTGATAAAGCTTCTATATATCCACAAGAACTTCCTGATTTTAAGTTTCCTCTAATTAGAAGAAAAAAATTATCTGGTTGACTAATATGTAAATATTCTGTTAAATGAGCAATTGCACACTTTTCAGATATACTTGTAGAAATATAGTTCTTGAAAGTTATAAACTGTTTTACATATTTATAAGTGGCTACAAAGTCATCAAAAGTTATTTTGGCTCCTTTATAAAATAAATTCCTGTTCAAATCTCCTTGAGCCCTATAAACTTTAATATCAGAAGTTAAATTAAACTTGCTTAAAGCAGAATCAATATTGTGTATATAAATTTCCATATCTTTATCTGTTTTAATTCCTCTGAGGTGATTATTTATTTTTTGATAGTAACTATTCTTCCCATCTAAAGTATACTTTAGAATAGCATCTTTTTCAGCTTCTGTCAAAGAGTTTAACCATTCATTTATAATATTACAATCCAACATAATAAATTCCTTTTTTTTATTTATTTTGCCAATCTTGAAAATGCTGTTTTATTTTCTCAAAAATTAAGTACACCATTTCTGATGTGCCTGCATATCCTTAACGAATAAGGCTTTTACCTCCCTTTTTGAACTACAATAGAAAAAGGAAGGAGATTGCTACATTGTATCAAGTACACTAAACTTTGTCAATTGAAAATTTACGCTTCTTCCAGTATAAATTTCAACATAAATACAGGATGAAAATAATATAACACAGCTGTTTTTCTTTTCAGAAATATAATTTATAGAACATTTTTGACACAGTTATAAAAACCTGTAATTTTTACATTTATCTACCTCCTTAAGTAATTTTATTTTACCCCCCCTCATCTCAGGGCTATTTTAGTTTTTCTATAACTTTTTCAAAATCTTTGAAATCGTCTTTTACTTCTTCTAGTTTTCCTTTATTCAATGCTATCAACTTTAATTTATCACTTATAGCCATTAAAACCTCTTTAGCTTCTGATGGTGTAAGACCTTTAAAAACTTTATCATAAAATTCTTCATAATTTTTCATTTCTTCAATTTTTTTCATTAATGTCTTTTCGTTTTCAACACTTTTAAGGACTTTTAACATTTCAGCATTTTCTTTTTCTAATTTTTCATACCTTTCTCTCAACATATTACCGGTTTTGTCAAAACTCCATTCTTTTATTAAAATTTCTTCTTCTTCTTTGGAAGCTCTAAGTTTTTCAATCATAAGTTTCAAATTATCTTCTCTGGGCAAAGTCCTTCCACTTATGATATCGCTTAAATGTCCTTTGGAAATGTTACATTCTTCTGCAAATCTTGTTTTATTATCATACTTCTTTTTTATCATTTCGTCCAATATCTTACCAAACATTATTCCCCCCTGTTATTTGTTTATATTCAAATTATACAGTTAAAAAATTATAAATAAAATATTTTTTCGTAAAATAACGAATTTCTTCTTGACATAGTTCGTTTTAAAAAGTATAATACAAGTATAGAAATAAAAATAAATTTTTTTAAACAAATAGTACGATATAAAACGAACAAACCCCAAACCAAAAAGGAGGAAAAAAGATGGAAGAGAAAAAATTACAAGAAGTATTAGCTACTTTAGAAGGAATGAACCGTAACGAATGGGCTCAAATAAAAATGTTTGTAGATCATTATTATAGCTCAAAAGCCAACGAAATAAAATTCGATGACTTCGAGCTTGTGGAAAGGATGAAAAAATCGGCACCTTTCCCTATTCGCCCACTATCTGAATGAAAATAGGATTTATCCTGTAACTGTTGCCTTTATACGAGGCTTATAAAGAATTTTTAGATATTTAATTTTTTACAGGTCTCTTACAAGCTAAGGGACTTATTAAGAAATTAAAACAAAGGAGGAAAGAATTATGAAAGTTAAAGAATTGATAGAGGAATTACAAAAATGCAATCCAGAATCAGAAGTTAAATTTAGCAGCTGTGTAAGAGACAACAAAAAATTTACTGAATATGCACCAGTTCCAATTGATCTTATGTATGGTGATTGTGATGGATTTAATATTTATTTAGGAAAAACAAAAAAGGAAGAAAAAAAGAAAATAAACATTTAATTTCTTATAGGTCTCTTAAAAAAGAGTTAAGGGACTTATTAAGAAATTAAAACAAGGAGGAAAAATATGTGGATATGTAAAGAGTGTGGAGGAGAAATAAGATCAACTGTCAAAATAAATGCGGCTTTTTTTGTTACTTTA
>OGJZ01003205.1_pt1 | contig 10339 bp, 10 predicted proteins | sample 1572321 | NCBI WGS metagenome assembly OGJZ01 (sample SAMEA2582086, study PRJEB24529) | metagenome | biome: Human gut stool | place: China | collected 2011 | reverse complement strand
TATACCACATTTAGCTAATCTATCCATCCAAAATGTTTACAAGCATATTCAATCCCATCTTCTTGATTAGATTTAGTTATATATGTAGCTACTTCTTTTACCTCATCAATTGCATTTCCCATTGCAATTGAAATAGGTGCTTGTCGCATCATTGAAATATCATTATGTCCATCACCAAAAACAACTATATCTTCAGGTTTTCCTCCTTGTATTTCAATCATTTTCAAAATTCCACGATATTTTTCCAACGGCTCAACAATTAATTGATCACCATGATATCGCATATAACCAAGTTTATGGATTGCAGTCAACTCAGCTTCCTGCTTGTGTGTAGCCATAATAAAAATCTTATAAATATTATCAACCCGATGAAAATCAATCTGTGGGTCTACAATAATTTTTGTATGCATTTTAAAATTACTTAGCCACTCATTACATGTATATAGTTCAGGAACATCCCCTAAAGATACACCGAAAGGAAATTTCTTTTCTATGCACTCATCATACACCCTCTTCCTTTTTATGTCAATACTGCCCATTTGTTTTTTCAAATCTAAATCTATTTTTAGTTATATTGTCAGTTTTATTTCATGCTTTTTGTAAACTTTGCCTATATGACACATCATTTTTCTGCTCATTTTTCACTTTAAAAGTAAGCGCTTACTTTTCTATTTCTCACATAGCTGTTAAATCACTCGCTTCAATCCTTATGTTTCCCAAACGTCATAAAAACGGCAGTACCGTAAGACTTCCTTTCAAGTCTGTCCGGCACTGCCGTTTTTATTTTCATCCTACTGCCCGTTATTTAAAACCTCCACAGCCTTTTTAAGCTGATTGTCATCCTCCGGGCGGATCACTGCCTGCGTTCTTAAGGATTCATCCAAAGGAACCTCCACATCCGGCACAATTCCTTTTTCATGAAGGTCAAAACCGCTCGGCGTATAATAGTGGGCGGTCGTAAGCTTAATGGCAGAACCATCTCCCAGAGGAATGAGATTCTGAACAATTCCCTTTCCGTAGCTGGTAGTTCCTACCACGACTGCTCTTCCATAATCCTTCATCGCACCTGTAAACACCTCCGAAGCGCTTGCAGAATCACCATTTACCAGAATGGCGATAGGAAGATCCACTGCATGGCCATCGGAAGCGGTATAGGTTTCCCCTTCTCCGTTTCGGTCAGCCGTATAAACAATGAGCGATTTTCCCTCTCCCTTCTTAAAATCCATCATATCATCCGGAATCAGATAGTCCACCATGGCTACGGCGCTGTCTAATATACCTCCGGGATTATTCCGCAGATCGATCACCAGCTGCTTCATTCCCTCTGCCGTCAGGTCATCAATGGCTGTTTTAAACTGATCTACTGTAATCAGATCAAATTCGCTCACAGCCACATAACCTGTTGTTTCATCCAGCATCCGGGACTCCACAGTAGGAACCTCTATTTTCTTTCTGGTAAGAGTCAGATCCACATAGGCGTCCTCGTCTGCCCGGTATACGGTAATCTGCACCGGAGTTCCTTCTTCTCCCTTTACATAATTGCTCACGATCACATCCAGGCTTTCCCCTGCTACTAACGTATCTTCTACCTTATAGACCACATCCCCCGGCCGCATCCCTGCCTCCAGAGCCGGAGAGCCGTCAAATACCTTTACCACCGTACAAAGGCCGGTAGTGCGGTTCTGGCTAATCATAGCCCCGATTCCGGAATAGGTGCCGCTGGTGCTTTCCTGCATCAGCTTATAATCCTCTTCGGAATAATATACAGAATAGGGATCATCCAGGCCTGCCATCATACCGCGGTAGATAAAATCCTCTACATTCTGAGCGTCCTCGTCATAAAGAAATACCTGGTCTATGATCTGCTGGATCATCTCCATCTTTGAGGTCACCTGCTCAAAGTCCACTCTCTTTGCAGGCTCCTCCGTAATAGAGGGAGCGCCGGGCTGAGGCTGATGGCTGATCACCCGCCGTCCGAACAGGTAGATTCCCGCAGACATACCTACGATGATCAGCCCCACAAACGCCATGACGAGAGCTCCCGTAAGAACTCCCATCCAGAACCGGTTCTGGCTTCCTGCCGCCTTTCCTCTCTCGCTTTGTCTGTCATATCTTTGATCTTCCACTTTTTGTCTCCTATCTGGCCTTTAAGGGGCCTCTCTGTCCTGTTACACTGTATGCCCCTTTATGGACTTACATAACCGGAAGGATTTACATAGCTTCCGCCGGACCGGACGCCAAAATGCAGATGAGGCCCTGTGGAATATCCTGTCGATCCTACCTTTGCAATAGTCTGTCCCTGTTTTACAGTCTCCCCTTCCTTCACGAGAAGCTGAGAGCAGTGCATATATACAGTAGTAAGCCCGCCGCCATGATCGATCATAATATAATTTCCGGCCGAATAGCTGTATGTAGAGATCACTACCTTGCCATCTGCTGCCGCCACAATAGAGGAACCGGACGGCGCCGGAATGTCAATTCCCTTATGATTGGTAGAAGCTCCCTCGGTCGGTGAGCTCCGGTCCCCAAACGCGGATGAAATCCGTCCGCTTGCAGGACAGGGCCATATAAAATTAGTGTTCCCTTTTTTTACCGTACTATCCCCACCGGCAGAAGACTGATTTTTCTTGGCTTCTTCTGCCCTTCTGGCTTCTTCTGCTTTTCTGGCTTCCTCTTCCTTTCTCCGTATCTCCGCCTCCACACGGGCCATATGCTCCTCCTGGGCTTTGATATCCGCATTATACTGGTCAATCTCTCCCTGTGCAGAAGCGATCTTCGTCTCATAGGAAGCCAGCTCTGCCTCCTTGGAAGCCATCAGTGTCTTTACCGAGCTCTGCTTTGCCTTCGTGGAATCCTGAAGGGTAAGAAGCTCCTGATGCTCCGTCTTAAGAGCTTCCTCCTTTAAAGCCACCTCCTGCCTGGTTTTTCTGTACTCCTCCAGCATTTTCCTGTCATAGGAGGTAATCTGGCTGGCATACTCTGCCCGGTTTAAAAGCTCTGCAATGCTCTCTGACTGCATCATGGACTCCAACAGGCCAGTCTGACCATTTTCATACATATACTGGATCCGCAGCTTCATGTCCTCATACTGGCGGTTCTCCGTAATTTTGGCTGTTTCCAGCTCCACTTTCGCTTCCTCTATCTGCTCTTCCTTCTGGGAAATATCTCCCTCCAGCTTTGTAAGCTCCCCTGCCAGGGCGGACAGATTTCGATCCAGCTCCTTTACATAGGCCGCTGTATCTGACTTCTTTCCCTCCAGCTCCTTTAAAGTAGACTCTACCTTTTTCTTTTCCTCCTCCATGGAAGAAACCTTTTTCTTCGCATCCTCTATAGCCTTACTGGTGGCATAGGAGGAAAATACCGTTCCCAAGGTCAAGGCGGCCGCTGCTGCCAAAACCGCTATCTTCTTTTTTCTCATATGCCCTCGTTTATCCTGCCTAAACTCTCAGATGGCGCTGGATCGTCACAAAGCTTACTAAAAGTCCGATTCCGACGCCTAACATTAAAGCTCCCCCTGTCATATAGGGGAATATGGTTCCCAGCGCAAGGGGCTCAACCAGACCTGTGATCATGGAATAATTTTCTTCCAGATACAACATTCCTTTTTCATAGAGAACCCATATGCCCCCAAGAGGCACAAGAGCTCCCAGAAATCCCAGAAGCAGGCCTTCTACCAGAAAGGGCGCCCGTATCATAAAGTTAGTGGCTCCTATATAGCGCATTTCCCGCCTGCGGAATGCCGCTGCCACAGAAATAGTATTGCTGATCAAAAAAACAGCTACCGCAAGAAGCACGCCGATGATCAGAGCCGAAATCAATCCGATCATCTTTCCAACGCTTGTAAATCCTGCTGCCAGGGTACTGGAATACCGCACCCGGCGCACCCCATCCATGGCCTCCAGGCGGTCTGCAACCGACTCCTGATCGGAAATATCGTTTAAAAAAATCTCAAAGGAAGCAGAATTTGCCAGAGGATTATCGTTTTCAAACCCTTCGGCCAAATCTTCGGCTCCCTCAAAGTACTGAGCCTTAAATGTATCCCAGGCTTCCTCGGCTGAGGTGTACTCTGCCTGACGCACCTCTTTCCAGCCTTTTATTTCCTCTCCCGCTGCCAGAATTTCATCCTCTGTCATCCCCTCATCGAAAAAGACAGAGATTCCCACCGTTTCCTGGGCTGTCCTGGCGCCATGGATCACATTGGCTGCCAGTGAGAAAAAAAGGCAGAATAAAAAAATACATGCAGAAATCGTCGCTATGGATGCCAGCGAAAACAAAATATTTCTGCATATATTAGCAATGCCCTGTTTCAGGCAATACCAGAATGTACTCATTTTTAATCTTTATGCCTTTCCGGCAGACCCGTCCGGACGCTTAAGCGCCTCATTTTCTTATCTGGATCCGCCTTCATCCTGAATCACTGCCCCGCGTTCCATGGTAATGACCCGTTTTTTCATCTGCTGCACCATCTCATGGCTGTGTGTCACCACGATCATCGTGGTTCCACGCTGATTGATCTCCTCCAGCAGATGCATAATTTCATGGGCGTTAAAGCTGTCTAAATTGCCTGTAGGCTCATCTGCCAGAAGAACCTCCGGCCGGTTGATCAATGCCCTTGCAATGGCCACGCGCTGCTGCTCTCCTCCGGAAAGCTGAGCCGGATATGCCTTGTATTTGGCAGAAAGCCCCACAAGACGCAGCATCTCGGGCACGGTGTCACGGATCACCCTTCCCGGCACGCCGATGACTCTCTGAGCAAATGCAACGTTTTCAAAGACAGTAAGGTCTTTCAGGAGACGGAAATCCTGAAAGACCACACCTAATTTTCTCCGGTATTTCGGAACATATCTTCGGGGCATCTTCCCCAGATCCATATCATTGACCACAATCCGCCCGGAAGTAGGCTCAAGCTCCTTTAAAAGGAGCTTTAAAAGCGTACTCTTTCCGGAGCCGCTTCGTCCTACGATAAAGGCAAATTCTCCGTCATCTATGGTCAGGCTCAGATCCTTCACAGCCCGGTTTCCCTCGCTGTAGACCTTGTTCACATGACTGAGTTCTATCATTTCCCCGACCTCATTTTAATAATCCAGGCTTTCCATATACTTCATGTATTTGGCTACCATAAGCGCGATCTTAAAGGTAATGGCATCCTCAAATACGCGAAGATCCAGTCCGGTGCTCTTCTGCAGCTTATCCAGACGGTAAACCAGGGTATTTCTGTGGATATACAGCTGTCTGGAAGTCTCGGATACGTTCAGGCTGTTCTCAAAGAACTTGTTGATCGTAGCCAGGGTCTCCTCGTCAAACTCATCCGGTGACTTGCCGTCAAATACCTCGCGGATAAACATCTTGCACAGCGGGATGGGAAGCTGATAGATCAGACGGCCGATACCCAGATTGCTGTAAGCGATTACATTTTTGTTTGCATAGAAGATGCGGCCTACATCAAGGGCCATCTTGGCCTCCTTGTAGGAACGTGACACTTCCTTAATATCATTGATCACCGTACCATAGGATACGCGAACCTTTGTCATAGCCTCCGTATTCATCATATCCAAAATTGTGTTGGCAGTCTTGTCCAGCTCTCCGTAAGACTCTCCCTGACGAACCTCTTTTACAAGGATAATATTCTTCTCATCCACTGCTGTAATGAAGTCCTTTGTCTTGGATGCAAAAAGGCTGCGCACGGTCTCAAGAGCATTTACATCCTTTTCATTGTGTGTTTCAATGATAAATACCACGCGCTTCACATCTGTTTCAATATGAAGCTTCTTGGCACGGTTATAGATATCTACTAACAGCAGATTGTCAAGGAGCAGGTTCTTGATAAAGTTGTCCTTATCAAAGCGCTCCTTATAGGCCACCAGAAGGTTCTGGATCTGGAATGCAGCCAGCTTTCCTACCATATATACATCATCGCTGGCTCCCTTTGCAAGCAGAATATACTCAAGCTGATGCTCGTCAAATACCTTAAAGAACTGGTATCCCTGGATCACCTGGCTGTCTGCTGGAGAATCCACAAATACCAGGATCGAACTTTCTGACTCTTCCGCGTCTGTAAAGGTGGATGCCAGCACCTTTCCTTCTGTGTCGCAAATACCTAAATCAATTCTTGTGATTGCTTTTAATCCATCCAGTGTAGTCTGGAGTATCTGATTTGAAATCATTCCATACTCTCCTTTTTGACGTATTTCAAAAGTTTCCACTTTCTCTATTTTCATATTTTAATGCAAAATTACAAAAAAAGCAAGAGAGTTGTCACCTCTCCTGCCTTTTTTTACAATCAGATTTTTTCATTTATGAAATCTGCTGCCCTATTAGTTGATGATTACCTTCTCTGTTTCCTTATCGAAGATATGTACCTTATCCAGATCCATAGCAACCTTGATGGAATCGCCAGGTCTTGCAGTTGTACGAGGATTTACCTTTGCAGTAAAGTTAGCATCATCGATATCGAAGTACAGAAGAACCTCAGAACCTAACATCTCGTATACACGGATCTCAGCCTGGAAAATGCTCTTTGGATTTGCCTCAAGGAATGCTTCCTCATCATGCAGATCCTCTGGACGGATACCCAGAGTAACGGTCTTTCCAATGTAGCCGCCCTCTTCTAAGCCCTTGCCCTTTGCAGCAGGAAGCGCTACTGTGTGACCGCCGAAGGATAAGGTAATGTCAGAACCAGCCTTTGCAACCTGAGCATCGATCATGTTCATCTGAGGAGCGCCGATGAAACCTGCAACGAACTTGTTGCATGGTCTGTCATACAGATTCTGAGGGCTGTCTACCTGCTGTACCACGCCGTCCTTCATAACAACGATTCTGGTACCCAGTGTCATAGCCTCGGTCTGGTCATGTGTAACGTAGATAATCGTTGTTTCCAGTCTCTGATGCAGCTTGGAAATCTCAACACGCATCTGTCCTCTTAACTTTGCATCCAGGTTGGACAGAGGCTCATCCATCAGGAATACCTTAGGACTGCGGACAATCGCACGACCCATAGCTACTCGCTGTCTCTGACCGCCGGACAGAGCCTTTGGCTTACGGTCTAACAGATGCTCCAGATCCAGGATCTTGGCTGCATCATGAACCTTCTTATCGATCTCATCCTTTGGAGTCTTTCTTAACTTCAGGCCGAATGCCATGTTGTCATATACGGACATATGAGGATACAGAGCGTAGTTCTGGAATACCATCGCGATATCTCTGTCCTTTGGCTCAACGTCATTTACCAGCTTGCCGTCGATGTACAGCTCACCAGAGGAAATATCCTCCAGACCTGCGATCATACGAAGGGTAGTGGACTTACCGCAGCCGGACGGACCTACGAAGATGATAAATTCCTTATCTGCAATCTCAAGGTTAAAGTCCTTAACAGCAACGAAACCGTTGGGGTACTTCTTGGTAACATTTCTAAGGGATAAGCTTGCCATATTATAATTTCCTCCTGAATTGGGTTTTTGTAAACTCATTTGCGACTTGCCTATATCATACATGAAAGTCCCTTTTTAATCCATATTGTAAATCCACAAAGTTCAATTTTGTGTTTTAGCTAAATTGTATATCGAATAAAAAAAATATCCAATCTGTCAACACATTCCAATATTTTCTGAAAAAATTTTGTTTATTATGTTATCCTGTCTTCCTTCTCGATAAACCCTTCCCCGAAAACTTCACGAGCGTCGCTGACAACAAAAAACGCATGCGGATCAAACTCACGCACAATTGACTTGATTTTTACAATTTCCTTGGGAGAAACCACGCAAAACAGCAGGTTTTTCTCTTCTTTTGAATACATACCCACTGCTTTTATGCTGGTAACTCCTCTTCCCAGGCGTTCCATCACCCGCTTCCGCAATCTCTTTGTCCTGTTTTGAAATGATCCAGGCCTCTTTTGAAAACTTCATTCCTTCGATCAGGCGATCCGTAACTCTGGATACGCAGACAATGGCGATCATCGCATATAAAGAAGGCCTGATCCCGAACACAAGAGCGCCGGCTGCTACAATACCTCCGTCCAAAACCTGCATGATCTGTGCCGATGAATAGTGGCGCAGCCTTCCCCGGATCAGCACGGCCAGCATATCCGTTCCGCCTGTGGTACAGCCTCCAAGGAATACAAGCCCTGTCCCCACGCCGCTGAGAACACCGCCAAAAAGAGCCGATAAAATCATATCTTCCTTCACAAGTCCCATCTCCGGAAGCACATACAAAGCCGCAGACAGCATGGCCGTGGAGTACAAAGTGCGTCCGATAAACTGCCAGCCCATCATACGAAAGGCAGCCAAAAACAGTGGGATATTCAAAACCGTATTAGTCAGCCACAGAGGAACCTGCCAGAGTTCTTTTAAAATAATGGCCGCGCCCGAAACGCCTCCGGTTACCATGCTCACAGGATCAAAAATATTTTTAATAGCAAACGCGATAAGGATCGTTCCTACGGTAATTGCAAGATAATCCCGGATCTGCTGTTTCTTTTCTGTCATAACCAAACCTCCTTCTGTCCGGACTTTCTGTAAAAAAAGAGCAGCCCTTTTAGAACTGCCCTGTAATCTCCACCCTGTGATCGTTTGAACCTGGTATACTGTAAACACACATCAATCAGATCCGGCGGATGGTCTTTTCTGTAATCTCTATCTTTCCTTCCTTTAAAAGGCGGCCCACGGCACGCTTAAAGGCATTTTTACTCATGTTAAACTCCCTGAGAATCGTTTCAGGACGCGCCTTGTCATTAAAAGGGAGAACTCCGTCAAATTCGTCAATGACCTTTAAAACCTGCTCTGCATCTGCTCCCATCTGGACATAGGCTCTTTCCCTTACGCACAGATCCAGTTTGCCGTCCTCACGAACCCTCATGACTCTGGCTTTTATCTGATCGCCTTCTCTGAAACGGCCGTACATCTCTATTTTGGGGATCAAACCATAATACCGGTTGTCCACTGCTACAAAGGCTCCGATCTGTTCGTTGATCTCATAGATCGTACCTTCCACCCAATCCTCTGCCTTATAAGGAGACTGATTGCTCATATGGGAATATACCTTCATGGTAGCTGCCAGACGGCTGCTCTTGTCCACATAAAGGCAGACCAGGCATTTTTCTCCCCGACGCACCGGATGGCTCTGCTCTTTAAAGGGAAGAAGCAGATCCTTTTCCAGTCCCATATCCAAAAATGCTCCTATCTTTCCTACATCCTTTACCTCCAAAATGGCACATTCCCCCACCTGAAGCTTCGGTCTGGCTGTGGTAGAGATCAAGCGATCCGAGGAATCCTTGTATACAAAAACCTCCACCTTATCTCCGATCTGCGCTCCCTGGGGAATCTGTTTCTTCGGAAGAAGGACTGCTGCCTCATCTCCTGCTTTTTCGCTTAAGTATACGCCGAATTCCTTTGTCCTGACGATCTCAAGCTCCTGTACTTTTCCTAATTCTATCATATGTCTGCTCCTCTTTTACTGTCCCGGCTGCTCCTGTCCTCCAAGCCATACCGCTGCATAAAGCTCTCCCGTTTCATTTACAAGGGCCACAGTCCACTGGCCCTGGCCTGCCGGCGTGATTCTGGGAATCACCGTATCGCCCAGACGAGCTGCCTTTTTATAGTCTGCCCGGATTTCACGGATCTTAAGCCCCACAGGGATGGCATCCTTTGCAATCTCCACATACTGGGAATTATTTACATGATGATTGGTGTCAAGATGATGACGGCCGATCACTACAGCTGCTGCTGTTTCGTATTTCTCCGGAATGAGAATCTTTCTGGGTGCTTCTCCCAGATCCTGAGACGGCTGCGGTATTCCGTAAGGAAGGATATCTTCTGGCTGGATACGCACCGGCATATTTTTTTCTGTATCATAGAAAAACCAGAGAGAATTTGCCCGGACCAGAGGGTTATTTTCCTGATCCAGCAGCACAAAATCACGATACCCGTAAAACCCTTTGCTGCCGCAGTGCCAGGTTCCCGCAGTAATCTCCTCCCCCAGCTTCGGATAACGGTCAATCACGATCCGCCAGCCTGAAAGAAGCCATGCGCGATGATGCTCCTTCAGATAGCTTATTCCCATTCTGCCATCCTCTGACTGAAAGGTACTGCAATCCTGCATATAATTGATAATTCCCGGTACGCTCAGCCGTCCTGTTTCATCTGTTTCGCTGTACCGGATCCTGCTCTTAAACTGATACATAGCTGCCTCTCTCTGCTTTGGGCCCTCAGGCCAAATCTCCTATTCTGTAAGTATATCATACTTTCAGGCAAAACAAAAGCCTCCAAATGCATCTGCATCTAAAGGCTTTTCAACTGGGCTACAAGGATTCGAACCTTGAAAATGACGGAGTCAGAGTCCGTTGCCT
>OGJZ01003204.1_pt1 | contig 10341 bp, 6 predicted proteins | sample 1572321 | NCBI WGS metagenome assembly OGJZ01 (sample SAMEA2582086, study PRJEB24529) | metagenome | biome: Human gut stool | place: China | collected 2011 | reverse complement strand
GATTGTATGCAGCAAGCGTAAAATTGCATACAAATTACTCCAAAAGTTTAAAAAGCAAAAGCCTGAATGGTTCGAAGAGAAGAAGTCGCCAGACGACAGTAAATTAACTGCTGAAGAGTTAAAGGAACTCTCTCCAATGCCAACAATAGCAATGGTTGCTACACGTGCCCCAAATGACTCAGCAGATATGTATAACTACCTAGGTGATAAAGCACGAAGTAAAAAGCTTGATGATGCATTCAAAATGGAAAATTCAAATTTCCGCATCGTTATTGTTGTCGATATGTGGATTACAGGCTTTGATGTTCCATGTCTATCATTCCTCTATAACGACAAACCACTGCAAAAACAAACTCTTATTCAAACAATTAGTCGGGTCAACCGGAAATACGAGGGGAAAGAGTTCGGATATATTATTGACTATATCGGTATTCGCGACAATATGATGGAGGCAATGCGTAAGTTTGGAGGTGAAACATTTGGCCCAAGCGAAGATGATGTTCAACAAGCATTAGAGGCTCTAATAATTGAGTTGAAAATACTCAGCGATGTATTTGTTGACTTTGACATAACGCCATTTACTGATTCACAAACAACTCCATTAGAAAGATTAGAGTGCCTGTCTTCGGCAGCCGACTACATAATTACATTGACCGAGCAACTAAATCTTAGCAATGAAAAAGATAAGCCAAAAACCGTTAGCGTGAAAACATTCTTCTTGGCTCATGTGAAGCGATTAAGGACAGCTTATGACATTTGTCAGCCATCGAATGTGCTCACGAACGAGCAACTCTCCTTGTCGCAGTGCTTTATGGCGGTGGCATCTTACATTAGAAAGACTTCTGGCGAGAAACACGATGCAGAAAGCATGAACCGTGTGGTTGAAAAAATGGTTGCGGAAGCCTTGAAATGCAATTCGGTGGTAAGTATTCTACAAACCGATGTAGAAGAGAATATATTTAGTCCTGAGTTTGTGGAACAGTTGGATAACATAAAACTACCAGCCACCAAACTTGAAGTTTTGATTAAAATGCTTCGTAAATCAATCAAAGAATACAAGGATACAAATAAAATAGCAGCTGAAAAATATGAAGAGTTATTGAATAAAACTCTCGAAGAATATCATAATAGAAGAGAGAGGTTATCATCTACAGAAGCCACTGCAACACAAGCAGAAGCAGTAGATTCAATTATTAGAAATGCTACTCAACAGGCTTTGGATATACTCTCAAAATTAGGGGAAGACAAAGATAGTTTTAGACAACTGGGATTGACTTTCGAGGAAAAAGCTTTCTATGATATTCTTATGCATCTACGAGACAAGTATAACTTTGAGTATGGTGAAGATAAAAAGGTGGGTAGCTTGATTATTAACGACAAATGTAAACTCTTAGCTCAGAAAATCAAAGAGCTGATCGATGTGCAATCATCGTTTACGGATTGGCTCAACAATAACAACGTAAGAGCAGACCTGAACCAAAAGATATTCTTCTGTTTGGTAAAAAATGGTTATCCACCGCAACATAACGATGAAGTGTTCGATCAAGTAATGGAACAGGTGGAAAATTTCAAATACAAAAAATAAAATAGAATATTATGGCAATTTACGGAATAGGTGCAAATTATAACAACGTAGACGTATCACAAGATTTTATAAAAAAGGGTATAGCTTGTGTTGGCTGGGATATTACAGATGCTCCTGAATTACATAAAATACTTCAAAGTATCAAGATTGGTGATATTTTCTATATTAAATCACATAGCCCATCCAATGGCTTGTACATAAAGGCTGTTGGGATAGTAACAGACAATACTCTGAAAAAAGAAGTTGAGGGAATAGGTGTTTCTGTTAGATGGATTTGGGATGGATGGCATCATTATGGAAAAGTACAAGATAAGTACAATGTAAGAAGTATTACTATTTATGAGGAGTACAATAAAGATATACAAGATTTAATTTTAAGTTTCATTTTTTCAAAAATGAAGTAGCAAATATTATTAGATGGAACATTTATCATTAAGATTAGCATGGCATAATGACGGCTGGAATGGTTGTGTATGCAAAGATCCTAAGAAAAATACTTATTGTATCGGAAATCAATCATTTCCGGGAACCTTAATTGCGGAGCAAAGAGATCTTGAGAGAGAATGTCAAATTGCGGGAACATCGTGTGCAAAATTGCAAGAAGTTATCGCTTGTTCTAATAGCATCAATGCTTTTGGCTTAGACACTATTAAAAACAGATCTATTCCCCCTACCTTTTTTAATAAAGATGCTGAAATATATTATTATGATATGCCTCCTGCAACAGCTTGTACATGGCCTTATGAAGCAATGTACAGTGACGAAGAGGATAAATATAATTACGATAAGAAATTAGAAAATGCTAAATCTTTCTTTGGCAAACTTATTCCGCAGAAGTCACTTGTTTTCTATTATGCAAATAAGAGTAATCCTTTTAGTGAAGATGATAATAAAAACTATGTATTAGTTGGAATTGGCAGATTAAAATCTGTAGGCGAGATAATGTATTATGAAAATACAGATCAGAGAGTAAAAGATACTTATGGGGGTGGATTTATTTGGCAGATGCCGATAACCTCAAATTATCCTAACGAAGGATTTAGAATCCCTTATCACAAATACTTGGATAATCCCGAAATTCTAAACAATTTATTGTATATACCTGAACAAAGCAATAATTTTAAATATGCAGCAAAACATATAAATGATGATGATGCTCTTATATATATCGAAAGACTTATTAGTATTGTACAATATTTAATCGATATAAAAGATACTACGGAAGATTGGAATGTTCGAAAAGCATGGTTGCAATCATTAATGGCCGAGCTATGGATAAGTCGAGGAGCATATCCCGGTTTACCAGCATTATTAGATTATTTAGAATGTAATGAGTTAATTTCCTATTATTTTGATGCATCAAAATTAAATGACTCTCAAACCGTCGCAGTTGATATATTAAATTTCTTGGAAGATAGGTCAGTAGAGACTATTGGTTCATTAGAAAAGCCAATATGCGACAAGTATCATAAAAACTGGGCTGTAAAATTAGTTACAGCCAAACATAAAGTATTAGCGAAGTTACTTGCTCGAATTTCGCTAAAGAAAGAACAAATAGAACACATACTTGATGACGCCAGAGCTCAAAATGGAATTACCTCATCGCTTTCTGATATTATTGATGACATTTATATATTATGCGAACAATATGTAGGTGACAATATTGGAGATGAAATAACCTTTAATAAAATAGATCATGGTGTGATTCCTTCTCCAAATATAGGATTAGAACCACTTTATGATAAAGATGACTGGAGAAGACTTCGAGCATTAATAGTAGGTGTATTAAAATATGAAACAATACACTCTTTTATAGATCAGTCGACTGTATTAGAACGTGTAAATCATAAGTTGCAATTTTTGCCTGATTGGAAAAAAGAAAATTTTAATGATGCTCATATTGAGTATGATAAAGTAAATTTAGAAAATTCAATTGTATTTAAGCAAAAGGAAAAGAGTATTTATCTTTATTTAAAGCAAGTATTTGAAGATGAACGATTAATCGAAGATAATCTTAAAGAATTATTGGGACGAGGGGATGTGAAATTATACAAACCTTTTCCCAAAGAAAGATGGAGAAATGAGCTTTTTGAAACAAAAAGCAATTTAGCTAAGAAAGTGTTAGAGGAATACGAAAAAGCTATAGAAGGACAAATTGATATTTGTTCTCAAATATTTAATAAAAGTTGTAGTGTAATAGCGGGTTCTGCTGGAACAGGAAAAACCACCATAATTAAAGCTATAATTAAAGCTATAAAATCAACATCTAATAATTCTGAGAGTATATGTTTATTAGCCCCTACAGGAAAAGCAGCAGATCGTATTCGCTATAAAACAGAAGAGCACGCAATCACTATCCATACATTCTTGACTCAAAATAAATGGCTCAATTATAACAATTGGACTCTAAAACATGCAGGAGGATTAAAGTGTGATAAGTATACTACTTATATCATTGACGAATCCTCAATGATTGATCTTAATTTAATGGCAGGGTTATTTAAAGCAATAGATTGGGATGTAATTAAAAGGCTCATTTTTGTTGGAGATCCTAATCAATTACCGCCAATAGGAAGGGGTAAAGTATTTGCAGAGGTGATAGATTATTTAAAAGAAGTTTATCCTGAAAATTATGGACGGTTGAGTATAAATCTCCGACAAATGGAAAATCGAGTATCTAATGCTGGGACAGGAATATTAGATTTGGCATCTATGTATATTAATGGTACTTCGGAGAATAATGATTTTGAGAGAGAAGATTTATTGAAAAAGATTCAAGAATCGGATGAAGAGGTATTCTCTGATTTAAGTATTATTCCATGGAATAATGTTGGGGAGCTGGAAGAAAAATTATCAGATAAGATTTTATCAGATTCAAACGAAGCAAATTTATTACAATACCAAATAATATCTCCATATAGAGGTGAATTTTATGGTACGGACTATATTAACAGTTTTGTTCAGCAGCTATCGAATAAAGAGAATTTAGAGCGATACAGATCTGTAGCAGGAATAACTGCAGGGGATAAAATTATTCAAATAAGAAATAGAGCTAATTCCGATGCATATAAAGATAAAGCAAGAAATAAAGTAGAAGTTTTTAATGGAGAGCTTGGACTTGCCTCGTTTTGTAATTATAAAACTAAAACGTTATCTGTTCATTTTGAGCAAAAAAAGAATAATGTAATTGATATAAAAGGAGATATGAATGTTGAAAATAATATTGAATTGGGATATGCCATATCTGTGCATAAATCTCAAGGAAGTGAATTTTCAAAAACGTACTTCATATTACCTAAATCAAAACAATCCTTATTATCTTCTGAATTATTATACACAGGAATTACTAGAGCACAGAAGCACTTAACGATATTTATTGAAGGCGATTTTAGAACTCTGTTTTCTATGATGCGCCCAGAAAGAGCAAGGTTGAAATTTATTAATTCTTCCGTATTTAACTTTAACCCTATATGTAATGATATTCTAAACATGGGCAGTTGGTACGAGGAAGGAAAAATACATGCTACCTTATCAGAATACTTTGTTCGTTCAAAATCTGAGGTAATCATTGCCAATTTATTATTCGAAAATGGATTTGAATCATTTAAGTATGAAGAGCCGCTTTTTGCTAATGATGGAAGCTTTTATTTACCAGACTTCACAATAAATTGGAAAGGAAAAACATTTTATTGGGAGCACTTAGGTATGATTAATTCTGAGTACGAACGGAAATGGAATATCAAAGAAAAATGGTATAACAAGCATTTCCCTGATCAACTAATTACAACAATAGAAGGGAATGATGTAACTCTTCAGGCAAAAGAACTTATTCAAAAAATAAAAAGGGATGAAATTTAACTCATTGATTCTTTTTTAATAATTTTAGTATCAAGGTTTATTTATATATGAAGCCAATAATAATTTAATTATGAAAACTAAAAAGAAATTCCCGTCATATAATATTGATTCTCCAAAATATCAATCATTATTGATACTGTATGACAATCTAGCTTATCAAGATGCTGCATTTCTAGCAAATCAAATTATTATTGAATCTTTTAATGATTATATTGTTAATAAGGGAATTGACGGAAAGCTTTTAATTTGTCAGCAGGCATCTCTTCATAAGATAAGTGCTGGAACCGATGATTTAGAAAGAATTCGGGAAATGATGGCGGAATTATATATTGTTCAAACTTATAATATTGCAGAATTGTTTTTTAAAGAATTCAACAAAGAATACCAAGCTATTCATAAAATTAAAGCATGGAAAACCACTAAAAGAATAGGGAACTCTGATAAAAATCTAGATCCACTCAATCAACTTCTAAATAATATTGATAAATCAAAAAAAAAGAACTTTGAAGAGCTTCCATAATATTTACTTGCTGATTACTATAGGTTGTTAAGAAATGGATATGTACATCGTGAAATAAAGAAATCTACTTCTCTGAAAAAAACTTCAGAATACTTTTCGAAGTATATAATTGAACTTCAATATTATTTTGACCAATACTACAAAAATTTACCTGAAACTGGTGCGCCTGCTCCCAATAATCCAGAGTCTATTACATTTCAAGATTTTATACTTTATTCAAGAGCCTTAAGAGGTTTGGCTAATTATCTGAATGAATTGTGCGCTTTTACAATCGAACAGGCTTTTGAACTAGCTGAAAATGATCCTAAATTTTTAATACACCACGTAAAATAAATTATCGTTTGTTTCCTGATAAAAAGAATCGATTGGATATGTTTTTAATAAGATATTATAAATCTCATTTCGGAATGTCATCATCTCAAATAAATAGTTTTATAAGACTATTTTATGAAAAATATTAATTGTAGGATATGATTATTCAATTCCCTGGGTCTCAATCTGGGTCTCAATTTCGCAGTACATGGTGATACATCATTCTACGGCAGTAATCAACTCTCTTTTTTATCAATCAAATCACATACGTCATTGTGTGTCGTAGTATTCTACTGTGAAGTGGATTTAGTGACCGCCAGGAACCTCAAAACGAACAAAATGCCCTGAGTAGAAATACTCGGGGCATTTGTTGTTTATTGACCTTCAGTAACTTAGCTACCCTGCCATTTGGGTCGAAAATCGTGCGAGTGTAGACCGAATGTAGTCCGAGCCTCCTAAAACGGGTCAGTCTGAAAACCCTGTGGGTATGTTAAATTTACACTGTTAGTTTGCATAATCTAAAAATAAAGAATGGTATATCTCCGACTCCCCTAAACTGTGCCCTGAACGCTTTAATTTTTGCATTGAATGATTCTGCAAATGCATTTGTTTCCCTGTTAACGAAATAGTTTAGTATTGTTTCATAATAGTTCTGCATGGTATTTGTTACGGTTCTGAAACATCCGTATCCAAGCTTTTCTATTTTATTGTACCACAAGGCAAGCTTTCCACGTGCCACATCCTTGTCATAGTGCTTATTATACACGTTGGTCAACTCTATAGCTAAGTCGTAAACTGATTTCAATTCCGGATAATGTTCGAATATGATTTCCGCACGTATTCTTTGGGATTCAGTCCATTTACTAAAATGCTTGACAAGTACATGTTTAGCCCTTGCCAGCAGCTGCCTACGGGTATCTCCATTGGTATATCGAAACGGAACATACTCTATATGTTGCTCTCTGCACCTCTGAATTTCATCGTTCTCTAAATCCCGTGCCAGCCAGCGATAAGTAATCCTGAGTTCATCAATTGCCTCATAAAAGAGCTTCTGTACATGAAACCGGTCATTTGTCATAGTGGCGTTTGGAAAAGCCGTTCGGACAATCCGCATCATGGTCGGCGAAAGATCTAAAGTGACCTCTTTGACTGTCTTGCGCTTGGAGACATGAATCATTTCAAGCACCTTTATGACGTCTTCAGACTTCGTGCCACGTATCATGGTCACAAGTGTACCTCTGCCACCACGTCCCGCACGATTAGTGACAACAGTATATAATTCTCCGCAGCTTAAAGAAGTCTCGTCAATACAAAGGCTAGGGACCTGAGGTTGTGCCCGCATTCTGACACATTTACATTTGTAGTATTAAATATCCCAATAAAAATATAAGTGTATATTGTAATGGGATCTTAATAGAGGATTAAAAAATAAATACTTAATGGGCTGTTTCTTATGAATTCTACTGAAATCTTATAATAATTGCTCAAAAAATCACATTCTTTGTATACGTAATATCCTAATTTTGGAACGCAAATTAAAAGAATATTAATAAACTAAATTATCTGATTTATATGACAAAATTAAGATGTATGCTTTGTTGCCTGATGATCTGTACTATTACTATTGATGCTAGGACTGTTAATGATATATATAAAAGAATATCTGCACAAGTCTCCTTGAAGGTTCCCGGTAATCAATCACGAAACTATTCCCTTGCTTTTCAAGGAGCCGTTGATGATAAGGGAATCTATCTGTTAGAGTCTGAAGAAAAAATACCATTAATCATTACAGAGAGAATAGAACGTGACAATGTTAAATGTGTAATGGTAGTAAGTATTACGGCATTGGAAGACGTGTACTTTAATTATCAACAACAGTTGAAAACAGGCTTCCGACATAATGACTGTATGTTTTATCTACCAGGATTCTGGTATAGTCGCAATTTACGTTCTCCTAAAGGTGCTCCTTCATTTCATATATCAGAGAGTTGGCTGGTACGTGAGGATCGTCTGAGCTCACCCCTTACCGGTATCTTCAATCAGAAAGATGGACGTTATATGACTGTGGCACGCAAGGACGATTTTCAATGGGATGCCCTTGCTACCCACCAAACAGGCGAAATCATCCTCTCGGGCAAAACGTCCCTAGGGTTCACCGGCTTTGAGAGCCATGACGGAACATCAACACTATCTTTTGGATTTCCTTACCGAGAAGCTCCTAAAACCTATATTCGTAAGTTGACGCTGGCTCCGGAGGTTACATCTTTCCAATATCTAAAAAAAGGAGAAACAGTACTCCTGACCTGGGAATTTATCGAGGGGCAGGCTACAGACTACTCAGATTTTATTTGCCATACTTGGGAATATTGTTATGATACATACCGTCCCCAACCTGTGAAAATACCTTTTTCTCCAGAAGAGATAAAAGGAGTGCTGAGCAATTATTTTGTGGAAAGTTTTGTTGGGGACAAAGCTCTTGCCTATTACTCCAGCCCTGAAATGAAAGTGGCAGCCTGTGCCAACATGAATGTAGCAGAGATAGGTTTTGTCGGTCGCGTACTTCTAAACGCTTTCAATGCATGGGAGTTTGGCAATGAGAATGGACGTGATGACCTTGCAGCTAGCAGTAAAAAGATATTTGATAGTTACTTAGAAAATGGCTTTACGGAAACCGGTTATTTGCGTGAATGGGTAAATCTGGAAAATGATAGTGATGTGAAAGAAGAACGCCCAGTGCATAGCATACGTCGTCAGTCGGAAGGAATTTATGCCATGTTTCATTATCTGAATTATGAACAGAAGTATAAACGTCACCATCCTGATTGGGAACAACGCTTAAAGAAAATGCTCGATATGTTCTTGCAACTGCAAAATCCAGATGGAAGTTTTCCACGTAAATTCCATGATGACTTTACAGTTGTTGACGGAAGTGGAGGAAGTACTCCATCCGCTACATTACCTCTGGTTATGGGATATAAATATTTTAAGGACAAACGCTATCTGTCCGCTGCCCGGCGTACTGCGGAATATCTGGAAAAAGAGCTTATATCAAAGGCTGACTATTTCTCCTCTACGCTGGATGCAAACTGTGAGGATAAGGAAGCTTCCCTCTATACCGCTACGGCAACTTACTATTTATCATTGATAACAAATGGTACGGAACATAACCACTATGCCTCTCTGACACGAAAAGCGGCTTATTTTGCCTTGTCCTGGTATTACGTCTGGGACGTTCCGTTTGCTCCCGGGCAGATGTTGGGTGATATCGGTCTGAAAACTCGCGGCTGGGGAAATGTCTCGGTGGAGAATAATCATATTGATGTATTTATTTTTGAATTTGCCGATGTGCTCCGTTGGCTTTCCAAAGAGTATAATGAACCTCGTTTCTCTGATTTTGCTGAAGTCATTTCTACTTCCATGTGCCAGTTACTTCCTTATAAAGGACATATGTGTGGAGTGATAAAAGTTGGTTATTATCCGGAAGTGATCCAGCACACCAACTGGGATTATGGAAGGAATGGAAAAGGATATTATAATGACATGTTTGCTCCCGGTTGGACGGTAGCATCCCTTTGGGAATTGCTGACACCGGGACGTACTGAGAATATACTGTTGAAATAGCTCTGATATCCACTTTTCAGGATATTCTTATATCCTGTTGTATGTTAATTAATGAAACTAACAATTAAGACAATGCAGAGACTACGTATTTTAGTTATATTAATACTTCTTTCTTTGATGCCTCTTTATTCCCTTGCCGTTCTGAATGAAGGACAATATGCATTCCGTTCACTTGATATCAATAATGGATTATCCCAGAATACGGTCCATGCCATCCTTCAGGATAAACAAGGATTTATGTGGTTTGGGACGAAGGATGGTCTTGACCGGTATGATGGTATCTCTTTTCGGACTTTCATGAAAGAATCCGGAACCTTGGGCAATAATTTCATCACTTCTTTGTATGAAGACAATCTTGGGCAAATATGGATTGGGACAGACGTAGGCCTATATGTCTATTGCCCACAAATGGAAAAGGTCAGGCATTTTACTCTGATAAGTAATT
>OGJZ01003194.1_pt1 | contig 10357 bp, 9 predicted proteins | sample 1572321 | NCBI WGS metagenome assembly OGJZ01 (sample SAMEA2582086, study PRJEB24529) | metagenome | biome: Human gut stool | place: China | collected 2011 | reverse complement strand
CGACGCTCTTCCGATCTTGAACATGCAACTAAAGTATTAGCAGAGGAAAAAATAGAATTTCTTCCAGATTTTAAACTTGTATTTTATGCACATATGGTAAGCTTGGCAAAGAGATTAAAAGAAGATATTGGATTAGATTGTGGAGATGATTGTCCAGAAGATGAAGTAGAAAGAGAAGCGATAGAGGTTTCAGAAAAAATAATTATGCCTTTGGCAGAAAAATATAAAAGAGATTTAGATAGAATGGAAATAGTTCTAGCAGCTATTCAATTACAATTGGCAATGGAGATGCAACAAGAAAATTAATTAATGATATAATATACTTTAGGAGGTAAAAAAGATGGAAAAAGAAATCGTAGTAGTAATAGCACACAGACTAGGGAAAGGTCAAAATGTAGCAAAGGGAGTGGAAGCAGCTGGAGGAAAAGCAATAGTTGTACCTGGTATGGCAGCAGATATGAAGCTTGGAGATGTAATGAAGGAAAATAATGCAACATTTGGAATTTCTTTCTGTGGAAGTGGAGGAGCTGGAGCGATAATGGCTCAAACAAAATATGGATATAAAGCAACTTCTCATTTAAGATCAGTAGAAGCAGGAGTTACAGCTATTAAACAAGGATATCAAGTGGTAGGATTTGGTTTCTTAGATACAGAAGAATTAGGAAGAAGATTAGTAGAAGAATATAAAAGAGTAAATGGTTTATAGAATAAAATAGGAGGCATAAAATTATGAAAGAGGCAAAGTTACAGAAAGAAGTAAAAACTTTGATTATAAAGGGATCTGGAAAAACAAAGGAGGAAGCTCTGGGGAAAGTCTTTGCCCTATTCAGAAAGAAAGTTCAGGATGAAACAGATGGAGTTATAGTGAAATTAGAACCTTTAGAAACATACCTGATTAATATAAAGGAAGAAAAGAAAATAGAAAAATTTCTTGAACTTTTTATGCCAAGAGAAAAAACTACTTATTTTATTGAAATGGAAATTGAGTATGAAATCAAGTATATAAAACTCTAAGAGGGAGGAAAATATGATAGTTATAGTTATAAAATCATTAATTATTGGATTTATAGGGGGAGCAGCAGTAGCAGCAGGGGCAGCTAGAATGTTTCATACACCTAATTCACAATCAATGGGAGCATTTCGTACACTAGGAGAACTTAATGCATGTCAAGGAGACCCAATGGCACATTTCTCATTTGGTTTAGGTTTTCTATTTAATGCAGCAGCAGCACTTACTCAGGATGTTTTCCATAGAATAGTTCCTAACTTTGCAGCAGCAAGTTTGCTAATAAAGAATAAAAATGTAGAAGAGACAATGCATGATCCATTAAAAATGGGAATAATGGGAGGATTTATAGGAGCTATAGTAGTAACTTTTTTAAATACTGTTGCCTCTCTTATACCAACAGCGTTATCTCAAATAGCTAAAGAAATATTATCTCCAGCAGCAGCTTTAATGATTAATCCAGTAATGCCGATAGTATTCTGGCTAGCAGCTTTAGATGCAGGGAAGATAACTGGAGTATGGGCAACAGTTCTAGGTGGAATGGCTCATATGATCATGGGAAATGCTGTTCCAGGAATAGTTTTAGGTATCCTTATAGGACAAACGATTGATGAAAACGGATATAATAAGTCTGTAAAAGTAATGGGAGCAATAGTAATAGTTTTATTTATAGTAATTGCTTATTTTAGAGGATTCTTTGCAAAACTTGGATTATTTATGTAAACTGGAGGGATAATTATGGAAAATAAAAAAAGTAATTTTTTACTAGCAGATATGTCATTTCCAATATTAGTAGGAATGGCATGTGCAGCAATATTTGCAGGAACTCATATGTTTGTTGTTCATGGTGTAGGAGCTTTTAATGAAATATTTACTGTAAAACTTTTGGAACAAGGGATAACTAGTGGGGATTATGCAGCAGCAGCAGGATATGCAGCTGGATTCCTTATTGCCAGAGTATTGGAAGGACCATTGGTAGGATTGCTAGATATTGGAGGATCTCTAATGACTGGAGTAGGAATTGGGATACCTGCTATGTTATTAGCTTCTGGAATAGAAAGTCCTGTAAAAAGTTTTCCTTTAGCTTTATTGGTAGGATTAGTAATAGGACTAATTATAGGAATTATTATTATCGCTATTAGAAAAGCTGTTCCAGATGGAATGTCAGCTGGTGGTACAGGAATAATGATGGGAGCTGGAAATGCTACTGGAAGATTCCTTGGTCCTCTTATCATATTATCTGCTATTCAATATAATATTCCAGCAGGAGTAGGGTCATTTTTAGGAGCAGCTCTTTTCTATAAATTTGACAGACATATAGCAGGAGGAGCAATAATAGGAGCTATGCTTATTGGAGGATTAGCTTTACTTTTCTAAATGACATGGAGATGAAATAGTTATGAATATATATGAAAAAATAGGATTGAAAAGAGTTATCAACGGAAGTGGAAAGATGACAGCTCTGGGAGTATCAAAAATAAGTGATACTGTAGCTGAAACAATGAAAGAAGCAGGACAGAATTTTGTAGTTATAGATGATCTTATTGACAGAGTGGGAGAGATGATTTCTGAAGTTACAGGAGGAGAAGATACTTGTGTTACATCTAGTGCTTCAGCAGCAATTGCTCTTTCAGTAGCAGGATTGATAACAGGAAAAAGTCTTACTTTAATAGAAAGACTTCCAGACACAACTGGATTAAAAAATAAAGTTGTCCTTCAAAAAGGGCATGCTGTAAACTATGGAGCTCCAATCACTACAATGATAAGATTGGGTGGAGGAATACCAGTAGAAGCAGGATGCAGCAATGAAGTAAAACCAGAACATGTAGAAGAGGCAATAGATGAAAATACAATAGCTCTTCTGTATGTAAAATCACATCATGCAGTACAAAAGGGAATGCTTTCTATAGAAGAAATGTCAGAGATAGCTAAAAAACATTCTCTTCCATTAATAATAGACGCAGCAGCTGAAGAGGATATACATAGATATCTTAAATTAGGTGGGGACCTTGTAATATATTCTGGAGCAAAGGCATTGTGTGGACCAGCTTCTGGATTTGTTACAGGGAAAAAACAATACATAGATGCAATAAAAATGCAGTATAAAGGTATTGGAAGAGCTATGAAAATAGGAAAAGTATGTATGATGGGGCTGATGAAAGCTATAGAAGAATATTCAAAAAGAGATGAAAAAACTGTTGTAGATGAACAGATGAGATTGGCAGGTCTTTTGATGGAAGAATTAAAAGATGAACCAAAAGTAGAAACATCTATAGTGCAGGATGAAGCTGGAAGAGAGATATATAGAGTACAGATAAAATTAAATGAGAAACTTACTAATATGTCAGGAAAAGATTTCATGAAACATTTAAGAGAAGGAGAAGCAGAAATTCATGTGAGAAAGCATTATGCTAATCTTGGAATCGTAAATGTAGATATGAGAGCTCTTACAGAAAGTGATATTAAATTTATAGGTGCAAGAATAAAAGAGATTTTAAAATAATCAGGAGGAACAAATGCAGACAAAGATCAAATTTTATAAAGATAGAGTAGCAGTAAACTTTTTAGCTAAAGATAAGAAAAATGGAGCAGATGTATTTAATGCTATAGATGGATATACAGCTATTGGAGTATTGTCAAAACAGTTTGATACAGTAGAAGAAGGAATCGAATATGTAAAAGATTACATGAAAGATGTACCAGTTGTATCAGTAGGACTTGGAGCAGGGGATCCAGCTCAATTCCAAAAAGCAGCTTTAATAGCAGCAGCAACTGATCCAGGACATGTAAATCAAGTATTTACAGGAGCAGCATATGCAGCAGGAGCATTAAAAGCAATGAAAGCAGAAAACACAGCAGTAAATGTCTTGATGAGTCCAACAGGAATAGTAGGAAAAGTAAAAATCTCAACTGGAGAATTGAGTTCAAAAGAAGAACCTGCAATAGTTGATGTAGATACAGCAATGGCAATGGTATTAGATATGAGAGCTCAGGGGATAAAATATTTTCCAATGGGAGGACTAAAATCAAAAGATGAATTAAAAGCAGTGGCAGAAGCATGTGCAAGACATGGAGTACCAATGATGGAACCATCAGGTGGAGTAGATTTAAGCAACTTTAAAGAGATTACTAAAATATGTCTGGATGCAGGGGTAGAGAAAGTTATGCCTCATATCTATGGAGCAGTAATAGATAAAGAAAGCGGAAATACAAAAATAGAAGATGTAAAAGCAGTGTATCAAATGGTTAAGGAACTTCTTGATTAATATGGAAGAGACAAAACTGGTAATCTTTGATATGGACGGACTGCTTTTAGACACAGAGAGACTTTCCAATATTGCCTGGATAGAAGCAGGGAAAAATATGGAAATAGATATCACCTATGATATTTTGAGAAGAATAAAGGGTGGTAATTTAAAAAATACAGTGAGTGTCTTAATGAGTTTTTTAGATGAAGAGAAATATAAAAAACTTATTGAAGAGAAAAAAAGAATACAAGTAAGAGTTGAAGAAGAAGAAGGGATAAGGTTAAAAAAGGGAGTATTAGAATTATTGACTTTTTTAAAGGAAAAGAAAATAAAAACAGCAGTGGCAACATCTACTGGAAGAGAGCTGGCAACAAGAGAATTACAAGATACAGGTATATATGAATATTTTGATGGATTTGTTTTTGGGGATGAAGTGAAGAATGGGAAGCCAAATCCAGAAATATTTTTAACAGCTTGTGAGAAATTTTATGTTGTTCCAGAGAATGCAGTTGTTCTTGAGGATTCTGTATTGGGATTGAAAGCAGCCGTTTCTGGTGGTATAAAATGTATAGTGGTAGAAGATACTGTACAGCTTACTGATGAGGAAAACAGACTGCCGTATAGAAAGTGTGAAAGTTTGTTGGAAGTGAGAGATTTCTTTAAAGAAGTAATATAAATGGGGAAAGAAAAGAGAGGCAGTTGATTTCAATATCAACTGCCTTCTTTGATTCAGTTTCAATGACAAAATATAGTTTTAGATACAATTTAAGGAAAAACTAGTAAAATTTGTGGTATAATATATCATTGAGGAAAAATAAACTCTAAAAGAGGAGGAGATATTTTTATGATAAAAAACTTTGTGCATCTGCATCTTCATACTGAGTACAGCCTCCTTGATGGAGTAGGGAAAATAGATGATTATTTAGACAGAGCAAAAGTTCTTGGGATGCAGGCAATAGCTATAACAGATCATGGAAATCTTTTTGGAGTGCTGGAGCTTTACAAAAAAGCAATGAAAAAAGGAATAAAACCTATAATTGGCCTGGAAGCTTATGTATCAGAATTTTCTATGCTTGAAAAAGATGGAAGAATATTTCATCTGGTGCTTCTTGCTGAAAATAATAAAGGGTATCAGAATCTTCTTAAAATAAGTTCTGAAAGTTATATAAAGGGATTTTATTATAAGCCGAGAATTGACAAGGAGTTTTTAAAAAATCACAGCGAAGGTATAATAGCACTTTCAGCATGTATGCAGGGAGAGATTCCAAGAAGAATACTGGATAATGAGAGTGAAGAAAAAGTAGATGAAATAGTAAATGAATATGTAGATATTTTTGGAAAAGATAATTTTTATATAGAAGTACAGGCAAATGGAGTAAAAGGGCAGACAGCTCTCAATGAAAAACTTTATGATCTGGCTCAAAAACATCAGTTGAAAATGATAGCAACAAATGATACACATTATGTAAATGAAGGGGAGCATACACTTCAGGATATTCTTATATGTGTTCAGACAGGAGCAAAGGTATCTGATGAAAAGAGAATGAGGATAGAGACTGATGAACTTTTTCTTAAAAGCAGAGAACAGATAATAGATGGACTGGGAGCAAAATATCTGGAAGCGGTGAATAATACTGTTGAAATAGCTGAAAGATGTAATGTAGATATAGAGTTTGGTAAATTTAAGTTTCCAGATTATAAAATACCATCTTGTGCAAAAAGTATAGAAGAATTTTTAAGAAAACTCGTATATTTTGGACTTTCAAAGAGATATCCTCAGGGATTAACAGTAACAGTTTTAGAAAGAGTGGAATATGAGCTTTCAGTTATAGAAAAAATGGGATATGCTGCCTATTTTGTAGTTGTATGGGATTTTATAGACTATGCCAAAAGGAACAGAATACCAATAGGACCTGGAAGAGGATCAGCAGCAGGAAGTCTGGTAGCTTATGCTTTGAGAATAACAGAACTAGATCCATTGAGTTATAATCTGATCTTTGAGAGATTTTTGAATCCTGAAAGAATATCTATGCCAGATATAGATATAGATATATGTCAGGAGAGAAGGCAGGAAGTAATAGAATATGTTATCAGAAAATATGGAGAAGATAAAGTAGCACAGATTATAACATTTGGAACAATGAAAGCTAGAGCGGCAATAAGAGACGTAGGAAGGGTTATGGATACACCTCTTTCTAAGATAGACAGTGTTGCCAAGCTGGTTCCATTTAATGCAACTATACAGCAGACTTTAAATAATGTAGAAGAATTTAAAAATATGTATCTCAACGATCCTGAGATACAAAAAGTAATTGATATATCAGCAAGACTGGAAAATAAAGTAAGGCATGCTTCTGTCCATGCTGCTGGAATAGTTATAACCAAAGATCCTTTAACAGATACAGTTCCATTGTATAGTGATAACAAAAATAAAATAGTTTCTACACAATATCAGATGAAAGAACTGGAAGATCTTGGATTATTGAAAATGGACTTCCTTGGACTGAGAAATCTTACTAATCTTCAAAGGGCAATAGATTATATAAAAGAAGATTTAGGAGAGGATATAGAATTATCAGAGATACCTCTTAATTCCAAGAAAGTATATGAAATGCTTTCAAGAGGAGATACATCTGGAGTATTCCAGCTGGAATCTCAGGGAATAAGAAAGATATTGTTGAAATTAAAACCAGATAGATTTGAAGCTATAATAGCCTTGTTGGCTCTATACAGACCAGGACCTTTAGGTTCGGGGATGGTAGATGATTTTATAAATGGAAAAAATGGAATATCAGAAATAATTTATCCACATCCATCTCTTGAACTTACATTGAAAGAAACTTATGGGGTAATACTCTATCAGGAACAGGTAATGAAAATAGCTAATATAATGGCAAATTATTCATTGGGAGAAGCAGATCTGTTAAGAAGAGCCATGGGGAAAAAGAATGTTCAGATCATGGAAGAAAACAGAGAAAAATTTGTTGAAAGATCTATGGAGAATGGATACACAAAAGAAAAAGCAATAGAGATGTTTGATTTAATAGATAAGTTTGCTGGATATGGTTTTAATAAGTCTCACTCAGCAGCCTATGCTCTTATAGCTTACTGGACAGCATACTTTAAGGCTTATTATATGAAGCATTATTATGCTTCACTTATGACTTCGGAAATGAGCCATGTAGAAGACATAGCTTTTTATATGGAAGATGCTAAAGCTCATAATATGAAATTGCATCTCCCAGATGTAAATAGAGCAAGCTCGAAATTTAGAGTGGATAAAGAAGGGATAATATTTTCTCTTGCAGCAATAAAAAATGTAGGAGAAGGGGTATCAGCAAAAATACTTGAAGAGTGTAATGAAAATGGAGATTATAAAAACTTTGAAGACTTTGTAGTTCGTACAAGAAAACATGGCTTAAATAAGAAAGCGTTGGAATCTCTTATATTGGCAGGTGCACTGGACAGTCTTCCAGGGAACAGAAAGCAAAAATTTGAATCAGTAGACAAGATACTGGATTATGCAACAAGAAAAATAAAAGAAGATGAAATACAACAGATGAATCTTTTTGGAGAAGCTAAATCTTCTCTTGGAGTTTTTACTCTTCCACAGGTACCTGAATATTCTTTAGAAGAGCTTTTGGCAAGGGAAAAAGAATATCTTGGATTCTATTTCAGTGCTCATCCTTTGGATAATTACAGAAGGCTGATAGAAGTGTACAGACTTTCTAAAATATCAGAACTAAAAGAACTGAAAGAGGAAAAAAGTGTGCAGATTTTCAGAACATGTGGTATACTTAGAGAGATAAAAAAAATAGTTACAAAAAAAACCGGACAAATAATGTGCTTGTTTGAATTAGAGGACTACTATGAAAAAATAAATTGTGTGGTTTTCCCAAAAGATTATGCAGAAAATGCTCATATATTTATGGAAGGAAAAACTGTATATATAGAAGGAACTATTCAGACAGATTATTTCAAAGGGGCAGAGACTAAAAAGCTGATTGTTAGAAATATAAAATTTTTAGATGATATAGTGAGGGATAAGAGACTTACAGCTTATATACTTTTGAAAGAGGAAGATAGAGATAAATTCAGCAGGTTGAAGAAAATAATTCTTTCTTACCCTGGAGATACAAAGCTGAGCTTTGCAATAAAAACAAAAACAGCTAAGGAAATAAGAGCTACGAAATATAAAATAGCTCCTTCAAGATTGTTTATAGATGAAATCATAGATTTGATCGGAATAGATAAGCTCACTATAAAATAACATATGTAATTTTTGTTGAAATAAAAGTCTTGTAGTGGTAAAATATAAAAAAATGAGGAGGTTTTTATGAGGGGAGATATAAAGGCAGTTGAAGAATTGATGAAAGTTCTGCATGAGCAGAAACTTACAGAGATATCATATGAGGATTCTAATTTTAAAGTTACAATTAAAGGACCCCTTACTGCATCAGTAAAAAAAGAAACAGTAAAAGAAACGAAAGTTATAGAAAATAAAGAAGCAGTAAACTATAAAGAGGTGCTGTCTGATCATATAGGAAGATATTTCTACATGAAAAAGAATGGAGAACCTGTAATAGAAGTGGGGCAGAAAATAAAAGCTGGACAGGAAATCGGATATATTTCAACTGTTGGAGTAAATACTACTATTGCTTCTAATTACTCTGGAACTATAGAGGAAATATATATCGAAAATGGTAATCCAGTAGATTATGGAAGACCACTATTAAAGATCAAAATTTAATAATCTGAAATGATTTGGATTACCAGGAGGAAAGAAAATATGTTTAAAAAAATACTTATCGCTAATAGAGGAGAGATAGCAGTCAGAATCATAAGAGCAGCAAAAGAACTGGGGATAAAAACAGTTGCTGTATATTCAGAGGCTGATAAAGAAAGTCTTCATGTGACTCTTGCAGATGAGGCTGTATGTATAGGAGGAATATCAAGTTCAGAATCATATCTGAAGATACCAAACATAATAGCAGCAGCAGAGATCACAGGTGCAGATGCTATCCATCCAGGTTATGGATTCCTTTCTGAAAATGCAAGATTTGGAAAAATATGTGAAATGCATAATCTAACTTTCATTGGACCGAGACCTGAATGTATAATAAAAATGGGAGATAAGGCAACTGCTAGAGCAACTGCTATAGAAAATGGGGTTCCTATAACTAATGGAACTGGAATAATCAAAAGTATTGCAGAAGCTAAAAAAGAAGTAAATGAAAGAATAACATACCCTGTAATGATCAAAGCCACTGCTGGTGGTGGAGGAAAAGGTATGAGAATTGCCAGAAATGATGAAGAATTAGCTGCAAATATAGTAGCTGCTCAAAATGAAGCAGAATCTGCATTTGGAAATCCAGATGTATATATAGAAAAATTTGTAGAAGATCCTAGACACATAGAAATTCAGATAATGGGAGATAAGCATGGAAATGTTATCTATTTAGGTGAAAGAGACTGTTCTATTCAAAGAAGACATCAGAAGCTTATAGAAGAAGCTCCATCTTTTTCATTACCTTATAATATCAGAAAAGCTATGGGAGAGGCAGCTGTAACTCTTGCTAAAGCTATAAATTATGACTCAGCAGGAACTTTGGAATTTCTTGTTGATAAAAATAATGATTTCTTCTTTATGGAAATGAATACAAGAGTGCAGGTAGAACATACTGTAACTGAAATGGTAACAGGTGTAGATATCATAAAACTTCAAATAAAAGTGGCAGCTGGAGAAAAATTAAACATAGCTCAAGATGACGTTATATTATATGGACACGCTATTGAATGCAGAATTAATGCTGAAGATCCAGAAAATGATTTTCTTCCATCACCAGGAGTACTTACAAAATATATAGTTCCTGGAGGAAATGGAATAAGAGTAGATTCACATTCGTATCAAGGATATGAAATCAGTCCTTATTATGATTCAATGATAGGGAAATTAATAGCTTTTGGAATAAACAGAGAGGAAGCTATTGCAAAAATGAAAAGAGCCCTGAGCGAATATATAATTGAAGGAATAGATACTACTATTCCGTTTCATTTAGAAGTTTTCAACAATGAATTATATCTTGAAGGAAAAACTTCAACA
>OGJZ01003186.1_pt1 | contig 10379 bp, 13 predicted proteins | sample 1572321 | NCBI WGS metagenome assembly OGJZ01 (sample SAMEA2582086, study PRJEB24529) | metagenome | biome: Human gut stool | place: China | collected 2011 | reverse complement strand
TTCAAAGGTTACCCTAACCATACCCATTGGACCAAAACGATTTTTAGCTACCGATATATCCATAGTTTTAGGATGGTCTGTCTCTTTATCATATATCTCATCCCTATATGTAGTTAATATGTAAGCAGCATCCTGCTCCAACTTACCAGAGCTCCTTAAATCAGATGCAATAGGGTGTTTGTCTACTCTTTTTTCACAATCTCTATTAACCTGAGCACAAATGAATCCATGTAATCCTAATTTCTTAATTATAGTTCTAATTAATTCAGACACTAAGCTATATTCAGTCTCATTTTTAGGAACAGAGCCATTAGGCAGCCTTATCTGTTGAATGTAATCTAAAACAAGTACTTCTATACCATGTTTTTTTCTATATCTTATTAGCAAGTTTATCAACTCAGAAACTGTCAACGAATCGCTCTCAATAACGTGGTAATTAGGAAGTTTATTTTCTTCCTGCTCAATAGCAGTCAACATCTTCTGGTAATCCTCAGGACATAGTTCTTTTCTAAGAATTTTACCTAGCTCAACTCTAGCCAGTTGAGCATAGTAACCTTGAGCTATCTGCTCTTTAGACATCTCTAACGAAACAAATGCTACCTTTTTGCCCTCCCTTGCGTTATTTAAAGCAATAACTTTAGCAAGGGTTGTCTTACCAGAACCTGGTCTACCTGCAATAATACACATATTTCCCTCTAGCACTCCACCATTTAGATAATTCTTATCTAAATAATAAATACCTGTTTTAGCTGTATTACCAACTACTTCAATATTTTCAGCATAAGGACTATAAGCATCTATATCCTTTCTCATTAAATCATAGAAGTTAATACCGTCAATCTCACTTTTACTGTTATAACTAGTAACATATGCATCTAGAATATAGTCTAAAACTTCTGATATATCTTTATCTTCAGCTAAACTCTTAGCATTGTTTAAAATATTTAACACACCATCTTTCATTTTTGCAGCACAAAAATTACTTAAGTGAACATTAAATGAATCCAAATCATTTTCTCTATAAGCAAGTAGTTGGGTATATTTTTCTTTACATGCATTTATTCTTTGAGGGTCCTTTATTGTTTTATATAAATAACCTAATAATTCCTGAGAAACAATTTTTTCAGATGGCATAACGGTTTCTCTTTCAAAATAGGAATCAACTATTTCAAAAACTTTAGCACATAAAACAGATTTAAAATCGGAAGTTTCGATGTCTCTACTTTTAATCTCTAGGAAAAATTCCTCATCATAAATAAGAGAGGAAACTATTATTTTTTCTAGACGTTCTCTAACATTAACATTCATTCCGTATCCCTCTTTCTATATTGTTTTTAACACTGATAAATCAAAATCTTTGTCCAATTGAGAACTCTTTTTTATCCTATAATCGTCTGAACAGAGAACAAGAAAAAACATATAACTTTCAGCAAACATAGAAACCATTTCTTCTTCGTACGTTTGAACTAGCTCATCTAACATAAAATTAGTTGTTATAATAGTAGGCAAAGATTTTTCGGCTCTATTCCTCAATAAGTCTTTTATTTCAGCTAAAGCAAAATTATTGTCTCCTTTTTGGTATTCATATCCTAATTCATCTAAAATTAACACATGACAATTATCTTCATGTTTTTCATTAAATCCATTTAAATAATCTCTTTTTTCTTTTAATTTTTTGACTTTACTCTCATCATTACCATCAAAACTATCTTTAATTACATTATCCAAGTATTGTTTTGTTTTAATATAAGAAACATTAAGTCCATTGGCAATGCAAGCATTACCTATAGCACATGCAAAGAATGTTTTACCAGAACCAACAGTTCCGCTTAATATTAAACCAACAGATTGAGTTCTAGGTTTTTGATTTAGATATTTCGTCACTACATTGACATATTGTTGTCCAAATTCATTAATAAAATATTTATCTGGAGCATTAAATTCAAGTTCTTTTCTAGTTCTCTTTTCTCCATTAACATCTACTTTAACGTTTTTATATCTAAGTGGAGTGAACCTATAAAACGAAACACTTTTATCTAAATTAAAAGCAGCATTAATATATAATTCTGGAATATCACTTTTTTCTTTTAGTTTATTTAATTGAAAAGCCTCATAGCATGAACATTTCTCTTTAAATTTATGACCATCCACAAACTTATCTCGAAAACCTGTCCCATTACATTTAGGACAACCTGTGTATGAGCTTGGGTTTATTTCTTTATTTAAATTATTTGGTATATTAATCATACAAGAACCCCCTATCCACGTAATGAACCAAAATCAAATGCTTCATCAGAAGAATTTGAACACTGTCTATCTAAATATTCATTCAATTCATTTCTAGATTTGTTAACATTTTTAAAACCTTTGTCTGTCTGATTAGTTGCTTTATTACGTTTTTTCTCTTTAGCAAAATCCTGTTTTAAATTATTTTTCTCTCTAGTTCCGTAACGACCTTCAATAATAGACCTATATATATACCCAAATGTATTAAACTTATGTCCATACTTAGGGTGTGCCTTAGAAGCAGTTATACCTATCTTTATTTGGTAAGGGTAACATTTTTCCATAGCTTTTTTAATATAATTAATATCTGCTCTTGTAGGGAAATTCACTACCGCAACATAATGCCTTGCAATTTCCATCAATTTTTTATCAGACTTTTCTTCATCTGTAAGAATACTTTCCCAATTTTCAATATCATTATTATTACTTTGGTCACCAAACCCAAATTGGCTTGCAAATAAAATTTCTTCTTCCATCTTTGTAAGCTCCTCCTCCAATAAATCATTAATTGTAAATCCTTTTTTTTCTGTAAACAAAAACAATAGTCTTTTCAGCGTTCTATTTAGGTATTCTTCTCTAGAATTGGCTAATAAACATTGCATCTTTTCAATTATTTCAAATTTTATATCTTTTCCAGCTAAAGCATCTAAGCAAAATGCTTTATTAGTTTTTGTGGAAAGAAATTTTATCCAATTATCATTCAAATACAATACTCTGTCATTAAGGTCGTATATTTTTGTTGTCCTTCTAGTACTTAAAACTCTTAGAAATCCAAAAGCCTCTAACTCAAGTATTCCAGAGCTAACACCACCCTTTGACAGACCTACATCAGTCATTATTTGGTTATAATTACCCATTAGTGTTTGCCCCTCTTTTTTCTTGTAAGTATAATAAATCAATATCTTTACAGCACTTTCATTTAAAACTTTAATCCAATTTTTTTGAATTAAGTTTAAAAAAACATCCTGCTCTTCATTTTTAACAGAATCTCTATTAGCGACATCTAAGGGGAACACTGCCATAATTATAACCTCCCTTCTGAACTTAAATACTCTTCAATTACATTCAAAACTCCCTCTGAAAATGTGTCTATACCTTTTGTAGCGCATACTTTGTTTATATATAAATAATGTTTTTCTCTGAATCTAATGGTTAAAGACTGTCTACTTTCTTTATTTAAAACGATTTTTTCATCACAAAGTAAACCATTCTTTTCATGACCCTCAATACAACGAAATATCGCTTCAGACATATTTTCGCAGTCAGCGTCAAACCATAGTTGTCTTAATGCTTTTAAAAATCTTTTAGGGTATCGAACAGGCTTTGTGTAACAAACTGTACCATCTTTAAGTACAGTAGCGGTAGCCTTTTGTTGCAAAGTACTATTCTTTTCAATACAACTACTCATAAACAAACCTCCTAAATCTATTTTTCAACAAAATTCGTCGTTGTAAGCTAATTATAAACCAAAAAACAAAATGCCGCAACACAAAAAACGACAATATACGATTAAGAAGTTTTATTTTAATTTTAAATACAAAAAACAACTCAAATAATTGCTTTAATTTGAGTTGTTTAATATATGGCTTACGAAATTGTCTTCGTTTTAGCCGATGATGTACCATATATAGGTACTGGTGCTGGTTTTCCATTTGAATCTTTAAATAAGTTTTTATACATTATAGGCTTATATCTAAGTGATACTGATACCTCTATTTTATTATATGGCGCTGCTGAACTACTCTTAGTATCATTCTTATCATCATATTTAATATCTTCTCTACTAAACTTTACCGCAATAGAATAGTCTCCTTCGCTATACTGTTTATCATCCAAAGAACTAGGTGTTTTACTAGAATTTATATTTAAGTTTTCTTTTAGATACATTTCAGCAGCTTGAATAGCCTCCATGGCAGCTAAATCAGATGAACCATTAGGTCTAGAACCTACATCTCCTTTAAGACAATCCCTCTCATTAATAACATCACCTTTTCTAACCTTCTCCTTACTTTGAATCATAAATGCAACTGGATTACCAGTTTCTTTGTCTGTAGGATAAACATCTACTTTAACACCACCTTCTATACCTTTTTCAAAACTATTTATATCTAAAGCATATGAACCAGCTAATGCTCCTGTATAAGCTGCTTCCTGTAAAACTTTTTTTGTGTTATTTAAGTCTTTAGTAGTATAACTCAAATAAAACAATGGAATACTTATACTAAACATTATAATAGGAACAAGGACAAACGATACATTCATACCTTTTCTAAATTTCATACTTTACCTCCTACATATTTTTTGCTCTGATTGGGTTCTCTATAGCCCTAGTAGCAACATCTTTCATAGACATACCACTAATAGCTCCCGAATCAATAGACTTATCTTCACTCTCAGTATATGGTGTTTTGTATTGAATTTTATAACGGACTTCTATTTCTACAGTAGCCACATCTTTAGCGGAGCCATTATCTAAAATATTTATACTAATAGCACCCTCTCCATCTAAAGATAAATGACTCTTCATTCTATCTTTATTGAAAAACTCCTTAATTCTATTTTTTGATTCTAACACGGCTTTATTTTTAAGTCTATTAGCTTCAGAAGTTTCTAACCTTCTTCCATTATCAAACATAAAACAGTAAGACGGGTTAGTAGAGTATCCCTCCAACTCAGCTTGCAAAACCATAGCTTCTTTGTTTAAAAAATCAACCAACAAACTTCGTCTCTCTTGAGCTGAGTTATTAAAAACGAATGCTACTATAAAAGCTGCAAACATCAAAAATATAAGTGTGAAACTTAGTATATCAACTAAACTGCCTTTTTTAAACTTCATATTTTCACCCCTAACCTAAAATTTTAAATCTTAATGGATTTTCTATACTTCTTGTTATAACAACTTTTCTAGGTATTTCTAAAGAAGTTTTATCGACAAAACCACCTTTTTTCTCTGTATAGCTACCAGCTACAACCTTATAAGCCACTTCTATCTTAACCAATGTACTTTTAGACTTCTCGGTAAACTCAACACTTATATCTTCCTCAGTTATTCCTCTAGAATTACTAACGGATGATTTTGTTCTAGATTTCAATGTTGAGTTGTGAGCAAAAGCTCTTATAATACTTTCTTTCATATCTTTTTTTGCGAAATTTACAATTGAGTTAGCAGAAGCTTCATCTTCAAATAAACCTTTAGCTGGTCTATCATTTTCAGAACCAAACTCTCTTTTTTTACCTTTTGAATTATACATATTAACATTCTCTGATTTAGTAGAATATCCATTTATATTAGTTACAAATCTAGTAGCTTCTTCATTAACTATATTTTTAGCATAAGCATCGATTGTAGCTGTACTAGAGAAAGACATTTGCATATTCATCACTACTATAAAAATTACTGTTAAAAATATAAGCCACAATACATCCGCTATTGCTCCTTCCTTAAATCTCATATAATCCCTCCCATATTAAATTTACAGATTATATCTTAATATTATAAAAAAAGCAAAATATAAACACACAATCCTAAGATTTGTGTGTTTATATTTTAAAATCAAACTTTATTTGTATTTAACTGAGAAATCACTCTTATTAACAGAGTCTAAAGCATCTCCAACCCCAGCTCCAGCACTAGCTGTACTATTACCTATTCCTTTTGTAAATAGGTACATACCTATAATTATAATAACACCTATAGCTAAAGCAACTAATGCTACGTTAGAACTATCAGCCCCTTTTCTCATTTTGTTTTTAAAGTTTTTGAATTTTCTGTTCATATGTATATTACCTCCTAATTTTTTCATATATTACAGAATATTTGGTTAATAGTCAAATTTTTGTTCTGCTTTTTAGAATTTTTATAATGTAACTAATTTACTAAAAGATTCTCCCCATGTGCCAATACCATTTTTAGCAACTAGGTAAAATGCTATCAAAACCAATGCGCCTATTGCAGCTCCAAGAACCATAGTAAATACCCCGCCATCACCTTTACGAAATTTTTTCTTAGACACTTGCATTTGGATTAGTTTACTATTACATTTGTCAAGCATTTTTTTCATAGTATCACCTCATTTAAAATTTTAAGATTATACATATTAATGTTAGTAAAATCAAATAAATGATTAAAAACGACCATTTTTATTTATCTAATAAATTCAGCCCCTCCTCTAATGCCGAATTAACATTAGAGTTGATATTTGATGTACTACCTTGTATATCTTTTGTAAATAGATAGAATCCTATTAGAACTATAGCACCTATAGCTACACCGATAACAACCAGTTGTCCACCATCAACAGCTTTCCTCATTTTATTCTTCATATAATTACACCTCCAAAATAGTTTTTTTAGGTTTATGGATTATATATTTAAAATTAAAAAAAATCAATTTAAAAAAATAACACCTAAATATTATTTAGGTGCTATAGTATTCCATTGGATGAAAGTTGTTCAATAGCCATCTTAAGACTTGGTAAAATCATATATATAAAGCATATCGGAGTAGATGTTATATACATAACCATATCAATCTTTTCTGGTAGCTTTAAAATCTGATTAGTAGCAAGTATTTTTCTCTTAGCACTAATTTCATAAGCATACTCAGTAAGCGGCTCAACTATAGGTATGTTATTCTTTTCACTTTCAATAACAATGTTAACAAAAGATGTAAACTCTTTAAAATCAACTCTCTCAGCCAAATCATTTAAAACATCATACTTATCTTTACTATAATCATATTCTTTAGTAGCTTTTTTAATTTCGTCGATAAGAGGATGGTCATATATCTTTTCTATCTTTTTAAATCCTTGGAAAATTGTAGACACAGCTCCAACTTTATATAACATACATAATGACATTAACATGTCTGGAAAGAATATAAAGTTCTCCCAATCTTTTTCTTCTGCTGAAGATTTTAAAGACTTTTCAAAATAAAAATAGATTATACATGGTAAAATTATAGCTAATGGTAATATAAAAAGTTCTTTTATCAATACAAATGCCAACAAACCTATTACAAAATAGACAGTTGCTATTAAAATTCTATCAAACTCCCATTGCTTATAGGTCTTAGAACCCCTATATACCTTAGCAACCATTTTTTCTAATTGCTCCGTTTTTGTTGGAGCTTGTTTACGTATCAAAAAGTTATCGATTTTTTCTTCAAAGAATATTTGCATTCTAGTACCAAAATCTTCTTTTAGCAACTTATCATCGACAGTGTTGTACGCTCTCTTTTCTTCTAATCTGTTTAAATTTCTTTCTGATGCATCTAATCTCTTAACATATCGTATATTTGTGAATATTAGAGAAAAGAATACACTCGATAATAAAAATATAAATATACCTAACATATACCCTCCTTAATATTTAATACTATTTTTTAGAGAATTAACAGAGTGTATCCCCCAAAATAGTATAAAGAATGATGCTATTATAGATACTTGTCCCATAATACTTTTCGCAAATGGTATAAAAATATCACTAATCATAAATAAAGACAATAGTGCAAAAAATATTGATATTACAACTAGAACTATTAAAGTTGTTTTTGTTTTAGATGCTAACCCATTCATATGTAAGTCAATCTCCTGTTTATCACGTACAGATATAGATACAATTCTATATGTGTCTTTTAGTGAACCTTGATTCTCTAGCCAAACTTCATATGAGCTTAACAAAAAGTTAAAGTCATTAGAGTCAAAAACTTTTTTCAAATGTCTTAAAACTTCTTCTGCCGTATTACCAACCTTCATCAAAGAATATGCTTCAAAAAATATTTCTGAAGATGGAGCTGGAAGTCTTTCAGATAGGGTTTTAAAGGTTTTATCAAGAGACATTTTACTAGAACTACAAGCAGACATTATTGATAAAATATCAGCTTTTTGAGCATTTATCGCAAGTCGTCTTTTGTATTTTTTATTTTCTATAATAAAATCTGGCAACTTCCATAAAACAAATGCAATCAATAACGCAAACATTACTGCAAATAGCACTGAAAATACTACAGACAACACTAAACAAGTTGTAACTGTTACTGTAACTATTGAATATACGTAAGTTTTAAATTCACCATAAGTTAATCTTAAATTAGCTTGAAGAAATTTAGTATTATAATACTTATCGTAGATTGCATATAGTTTATCAGAATTAGCTTTTTCCAATAAATCCTCTTCATCTTCTGGAGTATGTATGGATAAGAGCTCAATATTATTATCTATCCTCCTATCTTTAGTCGTCATTGTGTATAGAATACTGAACGACACTGCAAAACATAAACAAAATATTACAACATAAAAAATACTCACATAATTCCTCCTTATTAAATTTTTAGATATTACACTTAATCGTAAAAAAAAGCAACAAAATAAAAAAGAATGTAGTTATATACATTCTTTTTTACTCCATTGGTTTAACATTATTTATAAATACATCTCTAAATTTCTGTTCATTAAAATCGATACCATACTCTTTAGCGGCTGCAAATAGTTTAACTGGCATTTCTCCTGTGGCTTCTACCCTTTTTATTTCCTAAAAAATCTATTCCATAAGACTTCCACTTCAAAATATCTTTCAAAATAATTTCGCCAGTCTTATAATCAAATCCTTGAATCTCAGCTAAACCTTTTATAAATTGCTTTTGTTTTTGTGTTCTGACATTAATTGTTTCTCTTTCTTGAAATATAATGTAGTCAAATGCACCAGCTATCATCTCTTTAGCTGAATACATAGAAATATCTCTACCAGAATCTAATAAAAGTGTAGCTAACCTAGTAGCAAAATTTTCTGTAGAACTAGCATGTATTGTAATAAATGAACCTTTATGACCAGTATGGAATGCCTGCAACATTTCATAAGCATCTTTAGGTTTACGAACCTCTCCAACAATTATGCAGTCGGGAGTAATTCTCATACAATCACTGAATAAATCTGAAATTGTAACAGCCCCTTCTCCCTCTGAGTTAGCCTCTCTTGTCACTAATGGAGACCAATCTTCTTGTAATAAATCTAATTCCCTAGTATCCTCTATAGATACTATTGCTAAATCTCTAGGCGCATAATCGAATAAAGCCATTCCTAAAGTAGTTTTTCCACTGCCTGTTGGTCCACAGGCACCGAACGTTTTCCTAGTAGCTGGTATTAAAGTTAAAAGCCAAGCTACTTCAGGCGAGCATGCCCCGAAATTTACTAAATCTCCTAAAGTTAATCGTTTAGGGAACTTACGTATATTCATTCTTGTACCATTATCTGATAAACTATTATGAATAGCATGTACCCTCATTCTGTTAGGTAACACTCCAGATAACCTAGGTGAATTGTAACCAAAGCTCTTATTATTGTAATCAGCTATTTTAGCAATAACATGTATAAAATCCTCTTCTGAGTCAAATTTAACGTTGGTTAGAACTTTTTCACCTGTAGTTTTATATATATATATTTGCTTATATGTATTACATTTAATTTCCTTTACTGAATCATCTAATCTAAATTGCTCTAAAGGTCCTAATCCTTTAATATCTACAACCATTAACTCCGTGAAGTTTTTTATATCATCACTAGTCATAACCTTATCATAACTTTTCAAGTAATTCATTATATGCATTCTTAGGCTATTTAATTGTTCTTGGTCTTCCGAAAATAAATAATCTTGAACACCTATAGTTTTAACTATATATTCTCTTATATCTTTAATTACTTTACGTTTTTCTTGAAGTCTTAACGAGTCTCTATTTTTTTCAATCTTCTTTTCTTGCATCCTCTCTACGCCCAAAAGACTTAGAGGCTCATCATCACTATTGTATCTATTAGACATACAGAATTTCCCTCCATCCCAAATATTTATAATTATTTATACAATTTTATATTTAAAATCAATAAAAAAAAAGCACAATAAAAACTAAAAAACACATGTTAAGTTAATATGTAACTCAACATGTGTTTTTTTGAAATTCTCTAGTTTATTTTTTAAATAAACTAGAGAAAAAGCTTGTGTTATTTTCAGGAACAACAATGTTTTTATCAATAACTCTCGCTACATCAATATAAGCTCTAGCTAAGTCAGAGTCTGGGTCAGTTATTGTGACTGGTTGGTT
>OGJZ01003184.1_pt1 | contig 10383 bp, 10 predicted proteins | sample 1572321 | NCBI WGS metagenome assembly OGJZ01 (sample SAMEA2582086, study PRJEB24529) | metagenome | biome: Human gut stool | place: China | collected 2011 | reverse complement strand
ATAATTTTCCTGATACAAAGCTATCACCTCGCAAGGGGACGGTAACCATACGGAGCTACCTGACGACCCTCAGCATAATCTGATATAAACCTATATACCTCGAGAGGGGACTTTTTTGAAAATTTTGAAAACAGTCTTGACACCGCTTCCAGAAAGTGTTAGACTAAAAGCACATTAAGGGCGCCCCAATGAGGTGAAAAGTACTTTCAGCTTTTGGGGTTTTTTCATACAAAGATGAAGGAGTCGAATGAAAAAATTAGTATTTACTTTTAAAAGGATCGACCATCCTGCACAAGATTTGGCTGTAAAATTTCATGGCTTCTTGATGGAGCAATTGGATAGTGACTATGTTGATTATCTGCATCAGCAGCAAACAAATCCCTATGCGACCAAGGTAATCCAAGGGAAAGAAAACACGCAGTGGGTCGTACATCTGCTCACAGATGACCTCGAGGATAAAGTTTTTATGACCTTATTACAGATTAAAGAGGTGTCCTTAAACGACTTGCCTAAACTCAGTGTCGAAAAAGTTGAGATTCAGGAGTTGGGGGCAGATAAACTGTTAGAGATTTTCAATAGTGAGGACAATCAAACCTATTTTTCAATCATTTTTGAGACTCCGACAGGTTTCAAATCTCAAGGTTCTTACGTCATTTTCCCGACTATGCGTTTGATTTTTCAAAGTTTGATGCAAAAGTATGGAAGGTTGGTTGAAAATCAGCCTGAAATTGAAGAGGATACCTTAGATTACCTATCTGAACACAGCACTATCACGAATTATCGCTTGGAGACGAGTTATTTCAGGGTGCACGGGCAACGAATCCCTGCCTTTAGGGGAAAGTTAACCTTTAAAGTCCAAGGCGCTCAAACTCTAAAAGCTTATGTCAAAATGCTTCTAACATTCGGCGAATATTCAGGTCTTGGCATGAAAACGAGTCTCGGTATGGGAGGGATAAAGCTTGAAGAAAGAAAAGATTGATTTATTTTACGGAGCTCTTTTGCATGATATCGGAAAGGTCATTCAAAGGGCGACAGGAGAACGAAAAAAACACGCCTTGGTAGGCGCGGATTGGTTTGATGAGATTGCTGATAATCAGGTTATTTCCGATCAAATTAGATATCACATGGCTAACTACCAGAGTGATAAACTTGGAAATGACCATCTCGCTTACATAACTTATATCGCTGATAACATTGCTTCTGGTGTTGACAGAAGACAGTCAAATGAGGAGAGCGATGAGGATGCATCAGCTAAGATTTGGGATACTTATACAAACCAGGCTGATATTTTTAATGTTTTTGGATCTCAAACAGATAAACGCTATTTTAAACCGACGGTTCTAAACTTGAAATCTGAACCTAACTTTGCGTCGGCAACCTATGAACCTTTCTCAAAAGGTGATTATGCGGCGATTGCGACTCGTATCAAAAATGAATTGGCAGAATTTGAGTTTAATCAAGCACAAATTGACTCTTTGTTAAATCTGTTCGAAGCAACCCTCTCTTTTGTGCCTTCTTCAACAAATACTAAGGAAATCGCTGATATTTCGCTTGCTGAGCATAGCCGTTTGACGGCAGCTTTTGCTCTAGCCATCTATGATTACTTGGAAGACAAAGGTCGTCATAACTATAAGGAGGACTTGTTTACTAAAGCATCAGCTTTTTATGAGGAAGAAGCTTTTCTCCTAGCTAGCTTTGACTTATCAGGAATTCAAGACTTCATCTACAATATAGCGACGAGTGGTGCTGCTAAGCAATTGAAGGCTAGATCTTTGTATCTTGACTTTATGAGTGAGTATATAGCAGATAGTTTACTTGATAAACTAGGTCTTAATCGAGCTAACTTGCTCTATGTCGGTGGGGGACACGCTTACTTTGTCCTAGCTAATACTGAAAAAACAGTAGAAACACTCGTTCAGTTTGAAAAAGATTTCAATCAATTTTTATTGGCTAATTTCCAAACCAGATTATATGTTGCCTTTGGTTGGGGAAGCTTTGCGGCTAAAGATATCATGAGCGAACTGAACTCACCTGAAAGCTATAGACAGGTCTACCAAAAGGCTAGTCGCATGATTTCTGAGAAAAAAATCTCAAGGTATGATTATCAAACCCTTATGTTATTGAACAGGGGCGGTAAATCTTCTGAAAGAGAGTGCGAGATTTGTCATTCTGTTGAGAATTTAGTTTCTTATCATGAACAGAAAGTGTGTGACATTTGTCGAGGCTTGTATCAATTTTCTAAAGAGATTGCCCATGACCATTTCATTATCACTGAGAATGAAGGGCTTCCTATTGGTCCTAATGCCTTTCTTAAAGGTATTGCATTTGAAAAGCTAAGCCAAGAAGATTTTTCCCGTGTCTATGTCAAAAATGACTATAAGGCTGGTACGGTCAAGGCAACCCATGTTTTTGTTGGAGATTACCAATATACAACTATTGATGAATATGCTGATTTATCTAAAAATGAAAACAAATTAGGTATTAAACGTTTAGCTGTTGTACGTCTTGACGTGGATGATTTGGGAGCTGCTTTTATGGCAGGCTTCTCCCAACAAGGAAATGGGCAATATAGTACCCTATCACGCTCAGCCACTTTCTCTCGAAGCATGAGTCTTTTCTTCAAGGTTTATATTAACCAGTTTGCTAGTGATAAGAAGCTCTCTATCATCTATGCCGGTGGGGACGATGTTTTTGCCATTGGCTCTTGGCAAGATATTATTGCCTTTACTGTTGAACTCCGTCAGAACTTCATTAAATGGACAAATGGAAAACTAACACTCTCAGCTGGTATCGGTCTGTTTGCCGATAAGACCCCTATTAGCTTGATGGCACATCAAACAGGGGAGCTAGAAGAAGCAGCCAAAGGCAATGAGAAAGATAGTATTTCACTCTTTAGTTCCGACTATACCTTTAAATTTGACCAGTTTATCGCTAATGTTTACGACGACAAGTTAGAGCAGATTCGTTATTTCTTTAATCACCAAGATGAACGAGGTAAGAATTTCATTTATAAATTGATTGAATTGCTTCGAAATCATGATCGTATGAATATGGCACGTTTAGCTTATTATTTAACACGACTTGAAGAATTGACGCGTGAAACAGACAGAAATAAATTTAAAACATTTAAGAATTTATTCTATTCTTGGTACACAAATAAGGATGATAAGGATAGAAAAGAAGCAGAGTTAGCCTTGCTTCTCTATATCTATGAGATTAGAAAGGATTAGGATATGACAATCTTGACTGATGAGAATTACGTTGATATTGCAGAAAAAGCAATTTTAAAACTAGAAAGAAATACTAGGAACAGAAAGAATCCGGATGCTTTCTTTCTAACAACAAGTAAACTCAGAAACTTGCTGAGCTTAACAAGTACACTTTTTGACGAGAGCAAGGTCAAAGAGTATGATGCTCTCCTTGATCGTATCGCTTATTTAAGAGTACAATTTGTCTATCAAGCAGGTCGAGAGATTGCGGTAAAAGATTTGGTAGAAAAAGCTCAAATTCTTGATGCTCTTAAGGAAATCAAAGATAGAGAGACACTTCAAAGATTTTGTAGATATATGGAAGCACTAGTAGCCTATTTCAAGTTTTATGGAGGTAAAGATTAATGACATTCGCTAAGATTAAATTTTCAGCTCAAATTCGTTTAGAGACAGGCCTCCATATTGGTGGAAGCGATGCTTTTGCGGCCATTGGTGCAATTGATTCGCCTGTTATTAAAGATCCTATTACCAACCTACCTATCATTCCTGGTTCAAGTCTCAAAGGAAAAATGAGAACGCTTCTTGCCAAGGTTTATAATGAAAAGGTAGCTGAAAAACCTAGCGACGACAGTGATATTCTAAGTCGTTTATTTGGGAATAGTAAAGATAAACGATTCAAAATGGGACGCTTGATTTTTCGTGATGCCTTCTTGTCAAACGCTGATGAGCTAGACTCTCTTGGGGTAAGAAGTTATACAGAAGTAAAATTTGAAAATACAATTGACCGTATCACTGCCGAAGCTACACCAAGACAAATTGAACGTGCTATTCGTAACAGTACCTTTGATTTCGAGTTGATTTATGAAATTACAGATGAGAATGAAAATCAAGTCGAAGAAGATTTCAAAGTGATTCGAGACGGTTTAAAACTGCTTGAACTTGATTATCTTGGAGGTTCTGGATCTCGAGGTTACGGTAAGGTTGCTTTTGAAAACCTCAAAGCTACTACCGTATTTGGAAATTATGATGTTAAAACATTGAATGAACTTTTAACTGCGGAGGTCTAATATGACCTATAAAATGTATATCATGACCTTTCAGAATGCTCATTTTGGTTCGGGCACTCTTGATAGCTCAAAATTAACATTCTCAGCAGACCGTATCTTCTCAGCCCTAGTGCTAGAAGCCCTAAAAATGGGAAAACTCGATGCATTTCTTGCGGAAGCCAACCAAGATGATTTCACGCTCACAGATGCCTTTCCATTTCAATTTGGTCCCTTTTTGCCGAAGCCTATTGGTTATCCCAAACATGACCAAATTGACCAATCCGTTGATGTCAAAGAGGTTCGCCGTCAAGCAAAATTGTCTAAGAAACTGCAATTTCTTGCTCTAGAAAATGTTGACGATTATCTCAATGGAGATTTATTTGAAAATGAAGAGCATGCTGTCATTGATACTGTGACAAAAAATGAACCACATAAGGATGGCAATCTCTATCAGGTTGCTACAACCAGATTTTCAAACGATACCTCGCTTTACGTTATCGCAAACGAATCTGATTTGCTTAATGAGTTGATGACTAGTCTTCAGTATTCAGGTCTTGGTGGAAAGCGTTCAAGTGGTTATGGTCGTTTTGAGTTAGATATTCAAAATATCCCACTAGAATTATCAGATAGACTGACTAAGAATCATTCAGATAAAGTGATGACCCTTACGACAGCACTTCCTGTAGATGCTGACCTTGAAGAAGCAATGGAAGATGGTCATTACTTATTGACTAAATCAAGTGGTTTTGCATTTAGTCATGCTACCAATGAGAATTATCGTAAACAGGATCTTTACAAATTTGCTTCTGGTTCAACTTTTAGTAAAACATTTGAAGGGCAGATTGTCGATGTGAGACCACTTGATTTCCCTCATGCTGTTTTAAATTATGCTAAACCACTCTTCTTTAAATTGGAGGTATAAAAATGAAAAATGACTATAGAACATTTAAATTGAGCCTCCTAACACTTGCTCCAATTCATATTGGCAATGGAGAGAAATATACCTCTAGAGAATTTATCTATGAAAATAAGAAGTTTTACTTTCCTGACATGGGGAAATTCTATAATCAAATGGTAGAGAAGAGGCTTGCTGAAAAGTTTGAGGCATTTCTAATTCAAACTCGTCCAAATGCACGTAATAACCGTCTTATTTCTTTCTTAAATGATAACCGAATTGCAGAGCGTTCTTTTGGAGGTTATAGTATCTCTGAAACAGGTTTAGAATCGGACAGAAATCCTAATTCAGCCGGAGCTATTAACGAAGTTAATAAGTTTATTCGAGATGCTTTTGGAAATCCCTACATTCCTGGTAGCTCACTAAAAGGTGCTATTCGTACCATTTTAATGAATACTACCCCAAAATGGAATAATGAAAATGCTGTAAATGACTTTGGAAGATTTCCCAAAGAGAATAAAAACCTTATCCCTTGGGGACCAAAAAAGGGTAAAGAATACGATGATTTGTTTAATGCAATCCGTGTGAGTGATAGTAAACCTTTTGATAATAAGAGTCTTATCCTGGTCCAGAAATGGGATTATTCAGCGAAAACAAATAAGGCTAAACCACTCCCTTTGTATAGAGAATCAATTTCTCCATTAACAAAAATTGAATTTGAGATTACAACAACCACTGATGAAGCTGGAAGATTGATTGAAGAATTAGGTAAGAGAGCACAAGCGTTTTATAAAGACTATAAGGCATTTTTCCTATCTGAATTTCCTGATGATAAGATTCAAGCCAATCTACAATACCCAATTTATTTAGGTGCAGGGAGCGGTGCTTGGACAAAGACCCTATTTGAACAGGCTGATGGTATTTTACAAAGACGATACAGTCGAATGAAAACTAAAATGGTTAAAAAAGGAGTTCTTAAGCTTACAAAAGCACCTCTTAAAACAGTTAAGATTCCATCTGGTAATCATTCATTAATCAAGAACCACGAGTCCTTTTATGAAATGGGGAAAGCTAATTTCATGATTAAGGAGATTGATAAATGAGAGTACTTATATCAGCTGTAGGTGACACAGACCCTTTTAGAAATTTTCATGATGGCGCCTTAATTCATATTGCAAGAAAATATCGTCCCGAAAAAGTTATATTGATTTTTTCAGAACATACTGCAAAAAAACAAGGTAATATTGAAAAAGCCTTGTTTTCTATTGCGCCTGATTATGAGCCTGAACTTATAATTCATGATTCCATTATTAGTGATAATGAGGTTCATATTTTTGATGTGATGTTTCAACGTTTCTCTGATATTTTGCAAGAATACTATACTACAGAAGATGAATTTATCTTAAATCTTTCTAGTGCAACACCTCAAATCAAATCTGCTCTATTTGTGATTAATCGTTTAAATGGTATCAATGTCAAAGCGGTTCAAGTTTCGAGTCCTGAACACGCTTCAAACGAGAACATCGGTCATGATAATGATGAAAACATTGATGAACTCATCGAAGTCAATGAAGATAATAAAGTCAATTTTATTGACCGAACGATTGAAGATAATGCTGAGAAATTTAATCAGGCTCTCTTGAAGAAAACAGCTCGTGATTTTATCGAGAAGTTTGATTATAAGGCGGCACTAGACATCCTAGACCAATTAACAGATTTTCCGAATTTAAAAAGTGTTCGAGAAGAAATCCGTGATGTTGTTAACTGTCTGTCTAAACAAGATGTTCCAAAAGGGTTACGTCATAAAAAATTGAAGAAAGAAGAACAAAAAATTCTTAGCGCCTATTTGACCATTGAACTGCAAAGAGAACGTGGGAACGTCAGTGAAAGTTTTATACGAATAAAAAACTTAACGGAGTTTATTTTGGAAGACTATATTGAAAAAAGATACCACGGTTTAATTGATAATTATAGCGAAGATTATCAGAGATACTACCTCAATCTCTATGATTATAGTAAGCTCTTGAAAACCAAAAGAGAATTTGAACTTAGAAGAACAATTGCTCCAATTATTGAGATGAATTCTTCTAGAAATAAGGTTGCCCACAGCTTAAGTCCTTTGGATTCAGATGCAGTTAAACAATTAGGTATAGCTATGAAAACCTTAAAAACTCTAGTTAGAGAACAATACCATTTTAGCCAGAGTGATTTTAATTTTTATCAGGATTTGAATAAGAAATTATTGACTAAGTTGAACTAAAGAGGTAATTCAAATTGAAAATTTTAATCTCAGCTGTAGGAACGACCGATCCTATAAGTAATAATCACGATGCAGCTTTACTTCATATCGCAAGAAATTATAGACCTGACAAGATTGTCCTTGTATATAGTCAAGAAATGTTAGTCAAACAAGATTTGATAAATAAGGTTTTGCTCTCAATCGAAGGCTATAATCCTATCATTGAAATTGACTCTACAATCTTGAATAACGATGAAGTCTTTCTTTTTGATAAAATGTATGAAGTTATGGGGCTGATTGTTCAAAAGTATACTAATGACGATGATGAAATCATCTTAAACTTGTCATCAGGTACACCACAAATTATTTCAGCTCTCTTTGCCCTTAACCGTATCAATGACTATAATACTCAAGCTATTCAGGTTGCTACTCCTAAAAAAGGAGCAAACAGAGAATACAAGCCTCTGACCGACACTGAGATAGATGCTCTTATTGTGGAAAATCAAGATAATAGTCTAGATTTTGTTGACCGAAGTATTAAAGATAAATCTGAGAAGTTCACGCAAGCATTAGTCAAACGTCATCTTAGAAGTTTAATTGCTTCCTATGATTATCAAGCAGCAGAAGCGATAATCAATCGAAAAGAAGATACTAAATCACTTTCTAATATTAAAAAGATTCGTAAGAAAATAAGCGATTTTTCTCGTGTTTTCAAAAACCAATGCCTTCTTTCAGATATCCTATCGCTTCCTCTCGATGATTCCCAAAAGAAGGCATTGAATTACTATTTGATGATTGATGTTTTAAAAGAACGTGAGCATATTGCTGATGTCTTGATTAAAGCAAAATCACTAGCTGAATTTGTCATCGAAGAAACCATCAAAAAAGATCATGAGGGCTTAATCGTATTTGATGGCAATCTGCCAAAACTTAATCCAGATTTTCCTGATTGTGAGGCAATTTTAGACGATATTGATAAGAAAATGAAAAAATCTAGGGGGATTGAAGATACTGAAGAACGCATTTTTTCAGTACAATCAACACTTAATCTATTATCTTACTTGAATATCCTTGAGTTTTATAACTATGATTCTCAGCTTCAGACGGCGATTAATGGCATTATAAATTTAAATAGTGAACGAAATAAAGTTGCTCACGGTTTGTCAGAAATTGATACGCGATTATTAAGTCGTAAGAAGTTAAAGCAACTTTCTGAAAACTTGCGTTTACTGCTTGTTGATTGTTTGGGGATTGATACAAGCTATTTTAACTATTATGACAAACAAAATGAAGAGCTTATAAAGATGCTTGAATAGATATTTGGGTGTCATCCCCCTTTGACATTCCCTTATAAAAGCGCTATAATAGAACAAATTGAACTGAACCTTTAATCGAGTCCAGAGAGGCGAGAAAGGTGTACTGAGATGCTACGGCATCACTAAAGGGTAGGGACTGCCCTATTTTCGTGCAACCTTCGCTGACTGGCGGAGGTTTTTTGTGTGAAAGGATATAAGAAATGAGAGAAAATCGTCCTGTTATTGCCCTTGATTTCCCGACTTTTGAGGATGTGAAGGCTTTCCTTGCTAAGTTTCCTGCTGATGAAAAGCTCTATGTGAAGATTGGTATGGAACTTTACTATGCGGCTGGTCCAGAGATTGTTCGCTATGTTAAAGATCTTGGCCATAGTGTTTTCCTTGACCTTAAGCTTCACGATATTCCAAATACTGTGAAATCAGCCATGCGTGTCTTGTCTAACCTTGGCGTTGATATGACTAATGTGCATGCGGCTGGTGGTGTGGAAATGATGAAGGCTGCGCGTGAAGGCTTGGGAGATGGTCCAATCTTGATTGCTGTAACACAGTTGACCTCTACCTCTGAAGAGCAGATGCGTGATTTTCAAAATATCCAAACCACACTTCAAGAATCAGTGGTTCATTATGCTAAGAAGACTGCTGAAGCAGGTCTTGATGGTGTTGTCTGCTCAGCACACGAAGTAGCGAAAATCAAAGAAGCAACAAATGAAGATTTCGTTTGTTTGACACCTGGTATCCGTCCAGCAGGAGCAGCAGTTGGTGACCAAAAACGTGTCATGACACCTGCCGATGCCCGTCAAATTGGTTCAGATTACATTGTTGTTGGTCGTCCAATTACACAAGCTGATGATCCAGTAGCAGCTTATCACGACATCAAGGCCCAATGGAACGGTCAATAAATTTTCAAAAAGACCTTATTTCATAGGAAAATAGATTGAATTAGGTTATAATAAAGAGTAGAAAACGCTTTACGGAGGATAATAATTATGACATTAGCAACACAAATCGCATCTGACTTGCTCGATATCAAGGCTGTTTACCTTAAACCTGAAGAACCATTTACATGGGCATCAGGAATCAAATCACCAATCTACACAGACAACCGTATTACTTTGTCTTACCCAGAAACTCGTACACTTATCGAAAATGGTTTTGTGGAAAAAATTAAGGAAGAATTTCCTGATGTCACCATTATTCGTCCGATGAATCAAATCATTAAAACGGAACGAATCCGAGAATTAGTTGGGCAGTTTTCTCAATCAGGAATCGAAAATCAACGTCAGGTTTTTATCATTGAACAAGCTGAAAAAATGCATGTTAATGCTGCTAATTCACTTCTAAAGGTTATCGAAGAACCTCAAAGTGAAATCTATATTTTCTTCTTGTTTTATATCAATATCGCTCATTAGAAGCTTGCAGGCAAAACTGTTAGCTTCTTTTTCTATTTTAGTTTTGTATACCCTTGTGAGGTAATTAAAGCTTATATCACATTGATAATGTAACAAATAGTGCCCAAGCTCGTGAGCCTTTAAAAACTGTTCGTAATTCTCATCTAAATCTGGCTGAATAAAGATAGTTGCTTTCCCATAAAAGTCTATTACTAATCTTGATTCAACCGTTTTCCCTCTCAGTTCTTTGTGTATTATGTCTATGTCAAAATAATCTAATGTCTCGTTCAATC
>OGJZ01003179.1_pt1 | contig 10396 bp, 10 predicted proteins | sample 1572321 | NCBI WGS metagenome assembly OGJZ01 (sample SAMEA2582086, study PRJEB24529) | metagenome | biome: Human gut stool | place: China | collected 2011 | reverse complement strand
GAATAGTAAGGAAAAAAGGTGAATATCTTAGAAAAAAAGCTATGGAGCTGTTTAAAGATAATAAAAATATTGGAGAATACAGACAGATAGGCTTCATAGGAGCAATGGAATTTGTAAAAAATAAAGATACTAAAGAACTTTTTGATTCTAAAGAAAGAGCTGGATATGAGATATATAAAATAGCATTGAAAAAGGGAGCATTGTTGAGACCTCTTGGAAATATTATATATTTTATGCCGCCTTATACTATAACTGAAGAAGAGATAGATAAGATGCTTTTGATATGTAAGGAATCTATTGAAGAATACCTAGAAAAAAGAAATAATAAATAAAAATAAGAGGCTGAAAGAAAAAATTCTTTTAAGCCTCTTTTTTGTGATTAAGAATAATATTTTAATTTAATAAAATAAAAACTAAAATGTTGTATAATAATATTAACTAAACAGAAAAAAATAAGTTTTAGGAGGGAATTATGAAAGAATTTACAGAAAAGCATCATGCTTTCATAGCAGCTTCATTTTATAAAGAGCTTGTAGGAACTTATGAAAAACAGGGAGAGCAGGCTTTTGTCATGGCAACACAGCGTTATGCTGAACAAAGAGGTTCCAGAATGGCTCAAAGAGCAATAAGAGACAATAAGCAACTTACATTTGCTGTATACAAAGAATATGGAGAATGGATAAGCAGTGAAACATTAAAAAAAGAAGGAGCAGTTAATCAAGTTGAGGAAGTAACATTTTCTCCAGACTATGAAGTAAAAATTTTACAGTGTCCATGGGCAGCACAATTTAAAAAAATGAATTTAGCAAAAGCAGGAATTGTTTATTGCACTCATTTAGATAAAGCTATTGTGAGAGGTTTTAATCCATACTTAGTCTTTGAAGTTCCTCAGAGTATGTATGAACATGATTGCTGTATTCAAATTATGAAAGAAGCTCACTTGAAAAAAGATCAAGAATTTACAAGAAATCCAGAAAATATAAAAAAATTTGATTATCATTGTGGACATTGCTATAAAACTTTTAAGGAGATAACAACAGCTATTTTTAAAGCGAAAGGAGAAGAGATTGCTTTGAAAGTGCTGAAAGATTTTGCTGGAGAATATGGAGAGGAAATGGCAGAGGGACTGCTTTCTTATTTAAAAATAGATTTTAATTTAATTTAAAATATAATTAAAAGGGGCTGTACAATTTAGTTTATAAACAACTAATTTGCAACAGCCCCTTTTATATTCTTTTATGCAATTTCTTCTTTTAAATCTGCTGCTTGATAATATTTTTTCCACTTATGACGATACACGATGAAAATAATGATAGCTTCTATTATCCATTGAAGAGCTGTTATCTTCCAAAAATAAGTAACAGAACTTCTTCTTAAATAAATAAAATAATACACAAGAGGAAGTCTTATTACCCAGTTTGTGAATAAAACTATCTTGAATGGAGTCTTGCTGTCTCCAGTCCCTTTTAAAGCTCCTCCTAATACCATTGAGATGGCTATAGGTATCTGCTCAATTGAAGCAAGCATCAGACAGGCTGTTCCCAGAGCAATTACTTCAGTTTCACTGCTCTTTATAAAAAGAGAAATGAGTTTTTCTGGGAAAATAAGAAATATTACAGAAAAGAATCCCATGATACCAGAAGCAAGGTATATAGAGTAATTTATATAAGTCTTAGCTTTTGCATAATCTTTTTGACCAATAGAATATCCTGTAAGAGAAGTACAAGCAATAGCAAATCCCCATCCAGGCATAAAAGATATACTTTCAATTGTGATAGCTATCTGATTGGAAGCAAATGATAAACTTCCAAGTGCCATAATAAGAGCCACATTTATTAGTTTATTTATGCTGAAAGCCCCTTCCTGTAAAGAAGAAGGAATAGTTAATCTTACTAATTCCTTAAAATATTCTTTATTAAATGGAGCAAACAGATTTATTTTAAAAGGTATTTTCTTTAACTGGCTCAATGTAAATATCAGTCCACAGATATTTCCTGCAACAGTAGCAATAGCTCCTCCTACAACTCCCATTTCTGGAGCACCAAATTTACCAAAGATAAGGATATAATCAAGAGATAAATTTACGATATTTACTATTATAGCTGTATAGAGAGGTGTTTTAGTATTTTTACATCCTCTGAATATTCCATTAAATGTATTAGTTGTCATATTGCACATTACAGCAATAGAACATATTCTCATGTATTTAACAGCAAGGGATAAAATATCTTTTTCAGCCCCTACAATTGTTAAGATTTTCTGAGGGAAGAAAAAGAAAATCCCTCCCATTAAAAAAGCAAATATAAGTCCCAGTCTTAATGCTATATCAGATGTTAATCTTGCTTTTTCATAATTTTTTCCACCAATAGCTCTTGAGATTATTGAAGTAATAGAAATTGATAATCCCATAGCCACAATTATATTTGAAAATGTGTACATTACCTCTGAACTAAGTCCAACAGCTGAAACTCCTAATTGACCGCTGTGTTTTCCAATCATTATGGTATCAAGTACCCATATCATCATATAAAGAATCATTTCCCCAACTGCTGGAAGAGCTAATTTTAAGATTTCCAGTATTATTTTTAACATATATTCTCCTCAATCATGAATTTTTTACATTTGTTGTATACTTCATCATTGACTATAGCTATTATTTTTACACCTTCTCCCTCATATTCCTCTTCTTGAATAATGGAATTTCTATGAAGAAAAGCTCCCATAGAAGTATCACTGTAAGGTATTAAGTAAGTGCATTTTCTAGTAGTTTGTGGTAAAAGAGATACAGTCATCTGTAAAAATTCATCAATATTTTTATTTTCTTTAGCACTGATTTCTATCATTTGATATCTGCTGAATTGTTCCTTTATAGCAGCTATCTGTTCTGGCGAAGCCATTTCAAATTTATTTAATGCAAGGAAAGAAGGCTTATCTAAAGCATTTAATTCACCCAGCACCTTTTCAACAGCTAAGATTTGTTCTGGAGCAGTTTCACTTGATACATCTACAACATGTATAATCAAATCAGAAAAACTTACTTCTTCAAGAGTAGATTTAAAAGCCTCCACAAGATCATGAGGAAGTTTTCTGACAAATCCAACCGTATCAGTAAGAGAGGCCACTCTTTTATCAGGAAGAACTATTGCTCTGGTAGTGATATCCAAAGTAGCAAAAAGCATATTCTCAGCAAAAACAGCCTCTTTTTTAGAAGTGTTGTCAGCTGCATACATATCCACAAGTAAATTTCTAAGAGTAGATTTTCCAACATTTGTATACCCAACCAAAGATATTTTTGGTATACCAGATTCATCTCTTTTTTCTCTTTGAGTTACTCTGGTTTTTCTTATCTTTTCTAATTCCTGTTTAAGATCATATATAGTTTCTCTTATTCTTCTTTTATCAATTTCAAGTTTCTTTTCTCCAGGTCCTTTAGTTCCTACTCCACCACCAGTTCTAGACATTGTAGAACCAAATCCAAGGAGTCTGCTGCTTCTGTATTTAAGCTGTGCAAGTTCTACTTGTATTTTAGCTTCTCTAGTTCTGGCTCTTGTAGCGAATATTTCAAGAATAAGAATAGTTCTGTCAATAACTTTACAACTTGTAAGCTCTTCTAAATTTCTTACCTGCATACCACTTAGCTCTTCATCAAAAATGATAAGATTAGCTTTTTTTAATTGTTTAAAAACAGCAAGTTCTTGTGCTTTTCCTGGTCCAATAAAATAACATGGATCGATTCTTGTTTTTTTCTGGAAAAATTTAGCTACAACTTTAACATTACATGCTCTAGCTAATTCAGCCAGTTCATCAAGGCTTTCATTATCATCTAACCCTACAAGAATTGCATATTCGTCATCATTTTCAACAACATCTCTCTTTCTAAGAAATCCTTCTATTTCTTCAATTTTAGAAAGAAAATCATAATTTACAACTTCCTCTACAGAAAGAGGACCTACAACTTCATGGGAAAGATCATTTCCATCTACACTGCAAAATCCAATACTCATTCCTGTGACATAATCTTCATTTATACCAATAGCAACAATACAATCTAATTTTAATTTAGTTAGAGCAGATATATCTATATTTGAAAGGTTTGAACTTCCGCTTGGATGAGTATGAATAACTCTCACACCACTTAATCTTTTCTCTTGTACATTTAAAAAAGGAAGCTGTACACTGCTGCTGTCTCCAATAGAGATTTCAGTAACATTTCCTTTTCTGTCAATAGCGATATTAATTTCTCTGTTTATTCTGCTGCTCACTGAAGCTATGAGAGCAAGCATTTCTGGTTCTATTATTTTATTTTTTTCAACTGTTATATCGTGAAGAGAATCTAGTTCATTTAAAATAAAATCTTTGATTCCGTCCGTATTTCCTTTTATCATAAAAATCACTCCATTTTAACTCTAATATTTAGCAACATATTATATCATAATTTTATTAAAAGTAAAAATGACTCATTTATCTCTAAAAAAAAATAAATTTTTATTTTAATGAAAGCATGCTTCAATGTATTGAAAATACAGAGTTATATAATTATAATATGTTTCAAATATAAAAAATTTATCTTATTTTCGGAATAAAGGGTTGATTAAAAGATAAAATTATGGTATATATTCTAATAGGCATTAAAGCCAGAAAAGTATCACTAAACTTAATGAGGTGGGAAAAATGAAAAAACTCGGTTTACTACCAAGACTTATAGTAGGTCTGATAGCAGGTATTATTGTAGGTAAAATAGGATTTATTCCATTACTTAGAATTATGCTTACATTTAATGGATTATTTGGAAACTTTTTACAATTTGTAATTCCATTGATAATCTTAGGATTCGTAGCACCAGGTATTGGAGACTTAGGTAAAAAAGCTGGAAAATTACTAGCAGTTACTACAGTTCTTGCATATGGTTCAACAATCGTATCTGGATCATTGGCATTCTTCACAAACTCTATCTTACTTAGAAAGATACTTCCAGCTGGAGCAGCTCTAGCAGAGGGAAGTCATCCAGAAGCAGGACTTTTAAGTGGGTATTTAACAGTTGATATGCCTCCAATCATGGGAGTAATGACAGCATTACTTATGGCATTTGTTATTGGTATCGGAATTGCAGTAGTTGAAGGAACAACTCTTAAAAATTTCATGAATGAAATACAGACAATAGTTGAAAAGATAATAACTAATATTATTATTCCGTTCTTGCCTCTATATGTAGCAGGTATCTTTGCAAATATGACTTATGCTGGAGAAATAATAAAAATCATGTCAGTATTCGCAAAAGTATTTGGAATAATCATAATTCTTCACTTTGTTATCCTATTAATTCAATATACAATAGCTGGAACTTTAGCAGGAGCTAACCCACTATTATTAATAAGAAAAATGCTTCCAGCATATTTCACAGCTATAGGAACTCAATCATCAGCAGCAACTATTCCAGTTACTCTTAAACAAACTAAAGAAAATGGAGTAAATGAAGGAATTGCTGACTTCACAATTCCATTGTGTGCAACTATTCATTTATCAGGAAGTACAATAACATTAGTAAGCTGTTCAATGGCAGTAATGATGCTGCATGGAATGCCGATTACATTCTCAGGAATGTTTGGATTCATTCTAATGTTGGGAGTAACAATGGTAGCAGCACCGGGAGTACCGGGTGGAGCAGTAATGGCAGCATTGGGATTATTAGAAAGTATGTTAGGATTTGGTCCTGAACTTACATCATTAATGATAGCTTTATACCTAACTCAAGACAGTTTTGGAACTGCTTGTAATGTTACTGGAGATGGAGCCATTTCTATAATCGTAAACAGAATTGCTGGATTTAAATTAATTCCTCCTAAAAAAGAAGAAGTATAAAAGTATCGGAATGGCCGCTGATGCTTCTAAATACTAGATAAAAAAACTAGAACATTGAAATAAAAGAGTGGTAAATTGTTGAGAGTGGATATAATTCCACTCTCTTTTTATATGATATTAAACCTCAATATAAAAATATTTTACTTTTTATAAAATTTTATGTTTATCAAAAAATGGATAAATGTGTTATAATAGTATATAAGGGAAAAATTAGATTTAAGAATAGGAGGTTAAAAAATGAATGATATCATATTAACAGTGGAAAATTTTGGACTAACTATAAAAAACAGAAAAGTTCTGGAAAATGTTTCTTTCGATATCGAAAGAGGGGATTATCTTGCTATTGGTGGAGTTCCAGGTTCTGGGAAAAGTAGTCTTATAAAAGGGCTGTTAGGTTTGGTAAATACTGGAATAACTGGAAATATTTCTTATCATAATATAGGAAAAGGTGAGGTTAGTTATATCCCACAAAATATAATGCAGATAAAAGAAGAATTTCCGGGAACTGCCAGAGAGATTGTTGCTATTGGTATGATCTCGAGAAAAAGAGGAAGATGTCTGGAGGAAAGTGACTGGGAGAAAGTAGACGAACTTTTAAAACTTTTTAATTTATATGAATTAAAAGATAAAAAAATAAGTAAACTTACAGCACTTCAGCAGTTAAAAATAAATGTAGCAAAACATCTTATAACTGAGCCTAAGCTGATATATATAGACAACCCAAGTTCAGCTCTTGACTTAAAGAGTAAAGTGGATTTTTATAGTACAATAAAAAGAATATGTGACGAAAAAGAGATTACTGTTATTTTCATAACTCATAATATAAAAGAGATATCTAATTTTGCAAATAAACTTCTATTCTTAAGAAGGAAAGAAAAAACTTTCTATTTTGGAGATTGCAAAGATTTCATAAAAGATAAGGAATAATGAGGTATAAAAAATGAGAAAAACAATAATAGCTCTATTTATGGTGCTTTTTTTTATTACAACAGTATATTCAAAAGATATTGTCAAATTTACTTCACCTGATGGGCTGCCTGCTCTCAGTGTAGTAAAAATGATAAGTGATGATAAAGAAATATCTGGTAAAAAAATAGAATATAAACTGGAGAAAGTTTCTGAATCTCTTGTAATGAATTTTTTAAAAAGAGAGAGTGATATTGGAATAGTTCCATCGAATCTTGCAGGACAGTTATACAATAAAAATCTCAATTATAAAATAATTGGAACTGTAGGATGGGGATCTTTTTATATAATAAGCAGAGAAGATATTAGAGATATAAAAGATTTAAAGGGAAAAGAAATATATACTATTGGAAAAGGACTTACACCTGATATAATACTTCAAAGTATATTGGAAGAAAATGGAATCAATCCAGATAAAGATTTGAAAATAAATTATTTATCAGGAGGAAATGAGCTTGCTCCTCTCTATCTTGCTGGAAAAATAAACATAGCAATGATATCAGAGCCTGTTTTAAGTAAGATAATGTCAAAAGATAATAAGAGTAAAATAATCTTTAATATGAATGAGGAATGGAAAAAAGCTTTTAGAAGTAATACAGGATTTCCTCAATCTACTCTGGTTGCAAAAGAAGAACTTATAAAAGAAGATCCAGAGTTTATAGCTGAATTTGTAAAAGAATTAGAAAATAGTATAGAATTTATTTATGGAAAAAATTCAGATAAAGAAAAATATACAGCTGAATCTAAAATAACAATAGATATGAGTATTTTAAACGAAGTTATAAAAAGAGCAAATATAAAATTTGTACCAGCTGGTGACAGTAGAGAAGCGTATAAAGTATATTTTGAAAAGATAGAAAAAACTAACAGCAAGGCAATTGGAGGAAAAATTCCAGATGAGAAAATATTTATGTCAAAGTAGATGGCTGCTTCTCTCACCTTTATTGTTTATAATTGTATGGGAAATCATATCAAGAATAGTAGGGAATGACTTGATATTTCCAGGTATACCAAGTATTTTTAAAGCTCTTATAGATATAATAAAAGGAAAGGATTTTTTATCAATAGTTTTTCATACTTTAAAAAGAACAGGAATAAGTATAGGGATATCGTTAGTGATAGGGATTTTATGCAGTATTCTTTCATATAGATATAAGTTTTTCTATATTCTGTTTTTTCCATTTTTTTCATTTTTAAAATCCATTCCTACAATAGCTGTAATAATATTAGTTTTGATTTGGAGCAATGTAGAAGCTGTTCCAATAATAACTGGAATAATGATATTTCTTCCATTAATATATGAGAATATACTTGGAGGTATAGACTCAATAGACAGAGATTTACTGAAAATGGCAGATATATACAAAGTGTCAAAAATCGATATTCTAAAAGGGATATATATTCCAGGGGTATATTATTTTTCTTCATCAGGAATACCTGCTTTAATAGCTTTAACTTTAAAAGTAGTTATAGCAGGAGAGGTTTTGTCACAAGGTTCTCTTTCAATAGGAGGAGAAATATTTATGGGAAAAATATATTTGGAAAGTTCTTCTATTTTTGCATGGATAATCATTGTTATTTTAATAAATTTTCTTTTGGATATATCTTTAAAAAAATTAAATAAAGAACTTACAAAATGGAGGAAACTGTAATGAAACTTATAAATATAGTTAAATCCTATGGAGATAAAAAAGTACTTGATGGAATAACTTTAGATATTGAAGAGGGAAAAGTTACTGCTGTATTGGGAGAATCAGGATCAGGAAAAAGTACACTTCTTAATATAATAGCTGGTAAGATAAAAGATTATAAAGGGGAAATAATTTTTCAAGCTGAATATGAAAATGGAATGTCATATATCTTTCAGGAAGATACTCTTGTTCCATGGAAGACAGTTTATGAGAATCTGGAATTTGTATTGAAGAAAAAAATATCGCCAGATAAGCTTAAATTGAGAATAAAAAAATATCTTGAAATGGTTGGCTTAAATGAAATAGAGAATGAATATCCCAATACACTTAGTGGAGGAATGAAAAGAAGAGTAGGAATAGCAAGAGCATTTTCCTTTCCTTCAAATTATCTTTTTATGGATGAGCCATTTGAGTTTTTAGATATAAAAATAAAAAATGAGATAATGGAGTATTTTATAAAGCTTCAAAATATAGAAAATAAAACAGTGATTTTTATAACTCATGATATAGAATCTGCTGTTTCTTTAGGAGAAAAGATAGTAGTATTTAGTAATAAACCTACAAAAATAAAAAAAATATTTGAAAATCCTTATCCAAAAGAAAAAGACATAGAAAAAAAAGAAAAGTTAAAAGATGAAATAGAAAAATTATTCTTGTAATTATTTAAAAATTATATTAGGCTAAATTTAATTGTTTTTTGTAAAAATTATTATTGTAGAATTAGAGGAATATATGATAGAGATTAATATGTGGATGGATTTATTTAAGAAAGTTATATTGGAACGAGGTTATGAATACTTTGAAAGTGGAAAGATTAAAGATATTCATTGGGATAGTAATACAGTATATGGAAAAGTAAAGGGTACTGAAGAATATAATGTTTCTGCTGAAATTGATGGTGAAAATGTTGGGAAATTAAGTTGTGATTGTCCATATGCAAAAGGTCAAAAAAAGTGTAAACATATGGCTGCTTTATTATTTAAAGTATTAGGTGGAGATATATGTATTGATGATGAATACGATGACGGAAATTATGATAAAATGATGATAAATACTATGAAGATTATCTATACGAATGTGACGAGGAATATAATAACGTTATTGATGATGATTATAGGATAGATGAATTAATAGATAGCCTTGATGAAGAAATTTTAAAAGATGTATTGAAATACTTATTGGAAAATAATAGTAGTGCAAGAAGAAGTTTTTTGAAATATATAAATAATGAAGATGACAATATTAATATTGAAAATTTAAAAGAAAGTATATATTGCATATTTTACGAAAATTCAGATGATGAATACATAGGGTATGATGAAGCTAGTGTTTTATGGAATGAATTAAATGATTTTATTGATAGAAAAATAGAGCCTTTAATAGAATTACAGAGATATATGGAAGCTGTTGAATTAATATTACATTTGGCAAGTTCTTTTACAGAATATGACATTGATGATTCTGATGGTGTAATTATGGGAATTTATTCGAGATGTGAGGAAATAATATCATTAGTAATTCGTTTATGTAGTGAAAAAGAAGAAGAAAAAATATTCCAAGATGTTGTCTATGAAATAGATAATAATAATGATGAATATGGCTATTATAAAGGATTTTTGGATAATTTATCAGGTTAATTAAGGGAAGTAAGATAATATTCACCTTAAAGAGTATTCGGATTATGAGATTATAATTGAAAGTAAAACTGGTGCAGAAATTGAGTTTTACCATGATAATATAAATATAAGAAATAAAGTCACTCCTGTAACTTCAAGATCTAAAAACTTAAGTGGAATCATAAATTTTAGAGGAGATATAGGTCTTACACAGTTTATTATCAAAGTTGATAATAAAGAAGACTTTAAAATAACAATTGAGGT